>Ga0247741_1000835_pt1 | contig 16926 bp, 25 predicted proteins | sample UWRJL213509R2_FD_180945 | JGI IMG/M metagenome (GOLD analysis project Ga0247741, IMG submission 180945) | Plant litter microbial communities from Arlington Agricultural Research Station in Wisconsin, United States - UWRJ-L213-509R-2 | ecosystem: Environmental > Terrestrial > Plant litter >... | reverse complement strand
CTATATATCTCACGTGAGCAAGCACGACCAAACACGAGTCAGTGCAGCTGAGAGTCAGCGCTTGGCTTTGCACCATCATTCTTCTGCAACATGGCTCGTAGGGATAGGTCCTTGTCTCCAGACTCCTCAAACAAACGGGTAAGACCTTCTCATCGTTCACCCCGGTCTCCTTCGCCGACGAGGCGTAGTAATCAAAGGACCAACGGACGCTCGCGATATGACGACGAAAGGGACAGAGAGCGTGATAGGGAGAGGGATAGATACAGAGAACGGGACAGAGATCGATACCGCGACGGCGGGTATCGAGAGGACAGGAGACGAGACTCACACAGAGACGATCGCAAGCGTTCACGTTCTCGCTCTCGTGAAAGACGGCCATCCCCCCCTCGACCTACTCCGCCAGCAGAAGCAGCTCCACCTGAGGACGAAAAAATCAAAGCAAAGAGGGCAAACCTAGAAGCCTGGAAGAAAAATAGGGAGGCGAAGAAGGCCCTTGATGAAGCAAAAGCAAAGGCCATGGCTCTCGCTGGTAAATCCGCCCCAGGTGAGTTTTCACGGCCCGTCAGAACTTATTTCATGATTTCACAACACTTGATCCTTTTACAGCCCCCCCTCCTTCGGCCACGCCCAAACCCGCTGGTCAATTGAATCGCTCAGCCCTCAATGGGCTCGGGCTCAAGGGACTGCCGTTAAAACCTGAATTGGCCAATGCCGCGAAAGGCGTCGTAGCCTCTTTGGATGACTCTGTCGAGTCAAAAAGGAAGCTGGAAACTTTGGGAGATATGCCCGCCATCGACATGTCAATGGTAGAAGACGAGGCTGGTGTTGGCGATCTGGAGGTCGACGATGACGACGAAGAAGCAAACCGAATGGATCAGGCATTGAAGGCCAAAACCAAAGATGCCATGGACGTCGATGATGATGACGAGCTGGATCCTTTGGATGCATTCATGAGCGGGGTCAAAGAGGAGGTCAAGAAAGTCAACCTGGAGGATATGAAGAAGGTGGTTGGAGCTGTTGGAAAGTCACGAATCCGGCTTGATGAGAGGATGGCAGAGGACGGTGACGTTGAAGAGGTTGAGGGGGCTGCGTTGCCGGATGAACTTGACGCGACAGACCTCAATCCGGAAGATATCCTCGCCTTGGCTGCTAAAAAGGCAAAGAAGAAAGAACTTGCCAGTGTCGACCATTCACGCGTCCGCTACGAGCCGTTCCGGAAAGAGTTCTACGTTCCCCCTCCCGATATCGCTTCAATGACGGACGCAGATGCTGACCTTTTGCGCCTTGAGCTAGATGGCATCAAGATTCGAGGTCTGGATTGTCCAAGACCTGTAACGAAGTGGAGTCACTTCGGAATGCCCACCAGTTGGTAAGTCATCTACCTATTAGTATCCAATTCACTTGTTAATCTCTTTTTCCGTAGTCTTGATGTCATCAAGCGCCTTAATTATGTTTCCCCCACTTCCATCCAGGCTCAAGCCGTTCCAGCCATTATGTCAGGTCGTGATGTAATTGGCGTAGCGAAAACTGGGTCTGGAAAAACAATTGCATTCCTACTTCCTCTTTTCCGTCACATCAAAGACCAACGCCCTTTGGAACAGATGGAAGGGCCTATTGCTGTCGTCATGACTCCAACTCGCGAATTGGCCGTTCAGATTCATCGCGAATGTAAACCTTTCTTGAAGGTTTTGAATCTGCGGGTGAATTATTCTGTTTACATATCGTTCAGAAACCAATACTTATATCCGTTTATTAGGCTGTCTGTGCATATGGAGGTTCACCTATCAAGGACCAAATCGCAGAACTCAAAAAAGGGGCGGAAATCATAGTCTGCACTCCTGGTCGCATGATTGACCTTCTGACTGCCAATTCAGGACGCGTTACCAATCTCAAGAGAGCCACGTATGTGGTCCTGGATGAAGCTGACCGTATGTTCGACATGGGCTTTGAACCCCAGGTGATGAAAATCATCAATAACATACGCCCTGACAGACAAACCGTGTTATTTTCTGCCACGTTCCCGAAACAAATGGATTCTCTGGCGCGCAAAATCCTTCGAAAGCCCCTGGAAATCACAGTTGGAGGACGGTCAGTTGTTGCCGCGGAAATCGAGCAGCTGGTTGAAGTCCGTACGGAGGAAACCAAGTTCAATCGGCTCCTCGAAATTCTTGGGCAAATGTACAACGACGATCCCGAGTGCCGAACGTTAGTCTTCGTCGACCGTCAGGAAGCCGCTGACAATCTTCTTCGCGAGCTGATGCGCAAAGGTTACTTGTGTATGTCCTTGCACGGTGGCAAAGATCAGGTGGACCGAGATTCAACTATCGCTGACTTCAAGTCTGGAGTGGTGCCCATCGTTATTGCAACGTCGGTTGCCGCTCGTGGCCTGGACGTCAAACAACTCAAGCTCGTTATCAACTATGATGCGCCTAATCACATGGAAGATTACGTTCATCGTGCTGGCCGGACGGGCAGGGCAGGCAACAAGGGGACTTGTGTCACCTTCATCACCCCAGAGCAAGAAAGGTATTCCGTTGATATCTATCGTGCCCTGAAAGCCAGTAATGTTACCGTTCCGTCGGACTTAGAGGACCTCGCAAATGGTGAGCAATTCTTCTACTTATTTCTGGAAACAGTAGCTGACGAAATATCGCCTAGGTTTCTTGGATAAAGTCAAATCTGGCAAGGCTCAGGTTGCGGGCTCAGGGTTTGGTGGCAAGGGCCTCGACAGACTCGACAAGGAACGAGATGCGCGCGAGAAAGCTGAAAGAAAGGCGTATGGTGAACCTGGTGCTGAAGAAGAGAAGGTGGCAGGTACTGAGGAGGCTACTGTCAAGGCTACTGCCGCTAGTGGCGATGAAATGACCTTCGGAAACTTCAAAGTCGAGATCAAGCGCGGTCCGGCTCCTGATTCCTCCAAAGGCCTTCTTGGGGTGGGTGGCGCCATTGCTGCGGCACGCCGTCTCGCACATGCCAAGGAGGAGGAACGTCTGACCAGCCAAATGCGCGTCGCCGAAGAAGCCGCTGCTCGCGCTGGGAAGGATTCGGCGGCACAAAAGCAAGCGCTCAGCGTCGTGGCGAAGCTCAACGCGCAGCTGCGTGCTTCGAAACTGGTGCTCCAATCTCAGCTACAGGCAGACGAAGCCGGCATCAGTCCTGCGGCGCGGAAAGCAAACCCAGACTCCACCGATTTCCACGCGATCATTCCTATCAACGATTATCCTCAAAAAGCTCGTTGGCGTGTCACCAACAAGGAGACTATGGTGCAACTCATCGATATGACTGGCGCATCTGTGACAAATAAAGGTATCTACTACGAAACGGGCAAAGAACCTCCAGTGGAAGGTCCCCCCAAACTTCATCTTCTCATCGAGTCGAATGAGGAATTCCGGGTATGTGTCAACTTCTCAATCCAGTTCGGACAGTGCTCACAAATTGACTTTTACAGGTTGAGCAGGCTGTTAGAGAAATCAAGAGACTACTCATCGAGGCATCTGCAGCAGCTCTGCAGGCAGAAATGCGGAATCCAACGAGCACGATGGGCCGGTACAGTGTTCTCTAGTTTCTTGTCCTTCGTCGTCTACTGTTGCTGTCCTTTATCATACCTCTGCTAGCCTAATTGGCACACAGTATTTGCGCGTAGCGTATTTCCTACACTCAATACACACTGTACTAATATTAACAACCTACAGACCATCAAACGTCCTATACTGAGTATAATCATATCAGTGTCACATGTTTGATGTCACGATCACCGATTCATTCCAAATCCTCTCGACTTGGACCCATTGCCCGAAAGACTATGACCAGACTCTTTGATGCGTTTTTCAACATCTGTGGCTTTACTTTCAACGTCTCGCACAGCGCCGTCAATCCATTGTAGACTTTCCAAGTGACTGCTGAGGATTTGGGCAATTTGGTTCATGGGATCATTGGTTGAATCATCAGGTTTCGATGCCAGCGACAGAGCATTAACAGACTCGATCATCTGGGTGAGGGAACCAGAGAGATCGTCCAGATGAGTGTGAAGGTCGGTGGCGAGCATATAGCTAGTAATAATATTAGAACTGTCGCATCTAACTCAATCGCAAATAAACTGACTTTTTGTCTCGTTCGTTGTCCGCTGGGCCAGTATCCAGTGCTCGCAAACTACTGCCTTGACCGCCTAGAATTTCTTGAGAAACCTTTTCATATGCGTCCAGAGTGGAGGCAAGATCTTGCTGTTGCTGTTCAATATGCTGCAATGAATCGTTGATGTCGTTCTGCTGCTTCTCAGCAGCCAGTACATGGCTGTATAATGCCGCGATCTATTCAACAACATCGTTGGTGAGTAGTTGAATAAGGCAACCATGAAACAGTGTTGACTCACATTGTTGCCGTTTTCGATCAACGCTCGGTCCCATACAGCAACTTCTGCTGCGAATTTGTTGAATTCTCGTACATTGGTTTCGAGGTCTGAGGTCCATCGGTTCACAATTTCTTCCATCGTCTTGCCTCTCAGCATGGAAGGAGGAGGAATAGCAATGGCAGCAGAGAGGGCTTATAGACAAATTAGACCAAGCTAAAATGCAAGCATAGATAGAGTACCTGCACCATCTTTCTTTTCTCCGTCTTTAGTAGCGGGTGTCAATGCTAAATGTCGGCGTTAGATCAAGGCGTTTAGCATACTTCTGGGAAATCCAACCTGTATCTTTCTTTTCATCAGGCTTTGCACCAAAAAGACCGAATGAGGGCGCAGCTACGGATTGAGTCAGATGGAAGGATTGCGAAATACCTGATTTGGAACTTACTCGCTGGTGCGGCAGCTTTCTTCTCGCCCTCTTTACTGGTTGGAGCAGCACCAAATAAGGAAGGGGCTGGAGGTAAGGGCATAAGGACACGACTGTAAATAAGAAAGAATAGCATACCTGATGCAGCTGCAGGCGCGTCCTTCTTCTCGCCACCAAGGGAGAAGGCAGGCGGAGCAGTTGTAGCCGAGCCAGCCATTGACGCCGCCGGTGGTTTACCAAAGAGACCACCACTGAAAAGTCCACCGCCAGCAGCTGGCGTTGAAGACGAGCCTGCGGTGCCTCCTGCTGGTGCTGGTGCACTGTCTGCTGGTTTGGGTGGAAGGCTGAAAAGCCCGTTACCCGCCCCTGTGGTGCTGGTGGCTGTAGTTGCACCCCCGGAGGGAGCAGCGGGCTGAGTAAAGACTAGAAGACATCAGCCAGATACATAAAGATCACAAGCGCGCTTACAGCTGGAACCGGCAGGCTTGACGCCTGTGTCACCTGGCTTTGGTAGTGAGAAGGCACTTGAGCCACCGAAGAGGGAAGTCGGATTTGTGGATGGCGTTGTAGCGGGTTTGGCAGCAGTGCCACCACCAAAGAGACTGGTCGGTGCTGCAGTCGTAGATCCTCCACCAAATAAACTTCCGCCTGTATTTGTGCCCGTCGCAGAAGGATTGGGTCCACCGAATAAACCACCCGTCGTTCCAGTCGTAGTGCCAGTGTTGGAAGCACTACCACCACCAAATAAGCCACCAGTTGAACCACTTGCAGGGGTTGAAGAGGCTGCATTGGGTTGTCCAAAAAGTCCTCCCGACGGTGTTGACGAAGATCCCGCAGTCCCACCACCAAAAATACTACCACCTGTTGATGAAGGCGCAGGATTCGATCCACCACCAAAAAGACTCTTCCCCGCATTGTTGTTGGTGTTCCCTGCCCCGAACGCGCCTCCTCGAAATTTAGACATGTTGCATTTAGTCAATGGTAAGCTCACCTCCAAAGAGATTCGTGGCGTTACCCGGGGTGGTATTATTGCTCGCACCGAAGGCACCACCTCCACCACCTCCAGAGTTCTGCGTTGTATTGAAAAAGCTCATTGTAGGACGTGTGGCGAGTGGAGTAGGCAGAGACGCGATCCAAGGAATTGATGTGGCTGTGCATGCTGACCAAACTTGGATAGATTCCACCAGCACGCACCGAGTCTGATCATGAAGGGAATGCGTTGGCTTTGAAACTACCGACGCCGAATGTGTCCTGCCTTTTGTGTTCTTACATTATGAGTGCGCTCAGCTCTCGATCGAGCACACTCATTCAGCCCTCAAGCCCATGGTGAGGATGGTTCCTGCTTGACTACCACCCTGACGACTCACAATGTATGTAGGCCTTCTGGGGAGGGACGTTTTAAGGCCTTCAGGGATGAAACGACGTCTGTGGCCATGGAGAGTTGGAATCTTTGCGTTCATCCTCAGGTAAGTAATATATTACAATTTCGAGAGATTGTTCATACAATGCCAATGGCAGGGATGGATCTACTTTTACAATGCCTCGCTCAGAGTGGTTACCGATCACGATATTCGCGAGCCGGGAATGCTCGAGTTAACCGAAGCCAACTGCTCTGAAGTCTCCTTGACTAGTTTGTCTGAAGGAATGGAATTACATCTTCATGTTCACACAAAGCATTCCGCTGCACTCCATCTTGCTATAAACCACAATTCCTGTGTTGCGTCCTATAGCCTCGAAGAAATCAAAGACGATGGTGCACTTCATCTTGATCCAAAAAGGCGTGAGTTTTATTGCATCCCGTGATCCTATATTCTGTTGTTGAACTATGTATAGTAAATCGTTGTAGGCGACTCTATTGGAATTACCTCTGGAATCACCCAGTTCATGTTGCGTTGCCACCGAGAGCAATCGAAGACGCATCTGATGCTCTTACATGGTTTTATGTGAGTCCTTCTCGCATCTTCATCTCCGTTCCTTTCTTAGACCATAAACCATAGACCGACAATTTGATATCAGGTTCCCGAAGCATTGTTCCGTTTTCGAAAACTGAATGCGAAGAACTCTCTCGAGTTGTTAAAGATCTTTCCTGTGAGTCTCCAATGTTCACTTGACTGTTACCTCTGACTCGTCCCCAGCACCAAGTCATGAAAAATCAGTCTCGAAGACCGTCTTCCTCGCATGGTTCCTGCGAGAAGTTTGCAGTTTCAGAGATGCCGAATACTGGGGACAATACACCCAGAAAGCTTCGACAGCCATTCGTCAACAGAGGTTGAATCCATCACATGCCTCTCACCAGCCGTCACCAGTACTCCTCGGTTTTATTAACTTCATTACCAATGTCCTGTTCTTTGGGATTCCGCGCACTTACCTGGCACATGTGAAGGTGAGCAAATGATGTCAACTTCATGCACAAAATACCTGACATACATTAGATGACTAGCGAATATCGAGGTCGTCTGGCAAACGTTCAGCAGAATTGGGAGAAGTATATTGAACGGCTCGTTCGTGAATACTCACATTTCCTCCTCATTGTGAGTTTACCTCTTTCTCATGGACAGCGGTGATTGTATCTTACGAAATTCGCTTAGTCTACCGTGCTACTTTCGTGAGTACCCAGAACACCCAGTCAACGATATCAACTCAATTCCCACCTTCGATAGGGCAACTGTTGGGTTTCTTTCAGTATCCAATCTCCCTGAAGGTGCACAAGTGGCCGCCACGGTTTCCGCTCTGACTTCCCTGGGGAGCATAATCATCGGTGTATTTGCAATATGGAGGCACCAAGCAAATACTACAACAGCAGACTCTGTACGTCTGGGTCCCTTCTCCGAGCACTGACCTAATACACGTCCACAGTTCACTTATATGCATAATGCTCAACATAGCTATCTTGGTTTCCATGGCCATGCCCTCTTGCTTAGCCTCCCTCCAGCTTTACTGGTTTGGGCTATCCTCACATTCACCCTGTCCATCATCGTGTCGGCGATGAATGCTATCGCAGGGGGTGGAGTGTGGGTACGAGTATCATCTTGGACAATATTCGGGATATTTATTGTGCTTTTAGTCACTGTTCTTCTTGCACTGTACACGTTTTCTATCATTTACAAGTTCCACCGACCAACTGTTCGAATGTGGTTACGTATACCTGCTATTTGGAAGAGATCCTCGAGGGCCTCAGTTATCGTAGAGCATGTATGAATTGTTTATACTTATGGTGTATGTATGGTATCCCACATCCGGTTCGTTTAGACCCGGGCCCCAGACGAAGGGAGAAAACCAAATTTATAAGCTCGGTCGTGATATAGAGACTTTTCAACCCGAACATGTCGCTTGTCCCAACCTATATATATAAAATCGTCCCCTCCTCGACACCTCCCCCGTCGCCTCTTCCAGATGCACTTCCTGTGAGTGAGCTCGACAAGTCCGATGGCTTCATCCATCTATCAACGGCGGCACAACTTCCCGCGACACTAGGACGTTTCTTTCAAAAAGACGAGCTCGTCTACATCCTACGGATCATCTACAAACAAGTCGAGAAAGACATCAAATGGGAGGACAGCAAAGGCAAATGTAGGTAGCCCTGGTATCAGGCCTCGTGTAGCTTACCGACCTTCAAATGAAGCACCTGGGGGTGTAGGAAAGCCAAACATCTTCCCCCACCTGTATAACGGCCTATGCGTAGGGAAGGAGGAAGTGGAAAGTGTTGCTGAATGGACAAAGGACGCCGCGGGAAGCTGGGACAGTGCAATCAATAACTCGAAGGAGGAGTCATGGTTTGTATACTAGATAGTAAATACTCCCTTCAAAAGTGGATAACGGTGGACAGAACAGCGTCCACCAACCATTACACCAATGCAAAGATATCCGGGTGCTTCCAGTTTTTGGTGTATATATGTAATAAGCAAGAGACTGCATCCAGCAATATGTGAGAAGAAAAGACAGACCTTTGAGCCTAAACTAGAAGGACCAGAGCTGATCCCCTCCATCTACTATCACTCGCCTCAACTCGCCTCAGAGTCTTCATGGCGAAGTATCGACGATTAAAGCGTGCTAGACTTTTGGAACACGCAAAGGGAGTCGAGATGAGATGAAGGAGCTAGGTAGCCCATACCTATTTTCTACTCTTCACGTTTGACCCACCGATCCTCAGACCAGCACCAATGTAGAGCCAGTGACTGGGACGCACATATTAAAACAACTACCGCCGGTCGTCAACTGTACGAGAACGTACGCAGAATAAGCAGCGACTACCGCTCCCCCTTACGGGCGTCTGCTGTTCGAACTTCGCTATGACCTCGATGTTGGATTTATGCGCAGAGAAAGGGCACAGAGCTTGAGGACTGGTAGTGGGCCTTTTGCGCTGCTAAAATATCCAGGAAAGGGGTGAGAGAAGGCAAAAACAGTGCAGACGATTTTTTCGGGTAGCAAGGAGCGGGCGGTGTACGCATTCCGTCCAGTTTTGGAACTTCGGACTATTTTTGACTTTCATCTGGCGCGCATGCAGCGTGGTATTGGCTTCATTGAATGCCTCCAGCAATACTTCAGTTGATCGCGTAGTCCCAAACCAAACCCTCGTCGCAAGCTTATATTTACATTCACCAGGTAGATCTGAGGTTGTGCTATATTGGTAAGTCTGTATAAGTACTTTCGCTCTAATTCGTGCATTAACGTTCTCGCACCAAAGGATGATATCTAGATGGTCGTTCCCGACGATATTTAAAGCTTATGGCTTTTTCACACCTACTGCCACAGCAGATAAGGCGCTCCCACTCCCTCTTCCTTCTACTTTGCATAAGTATCTTCGGTTCAAGCGCTGGACAACTTCTAGCAGGCCATGGATACCTACGCCTTAGTGCGACCATACCAACAGATCGTGTTCGAAATTCCAGGGGCGACTGAATTATCTGAGTGGAAAGACTCGTGCGTCTCAGGTTTTCAGTTATTGGCAATCAATGTTTGCAACTTCATTGTACAGACTCTCAAAGAACACCCTCGCAGTACCCTTCTTCACTGCCAGTTTCTTCATCATTGTCCAATGCATACACGCTTTGGGGGCCGTCATACAGAAGTGCCGGAGGGCATCCACGGGAAATCAAGCTTTGGAACCGGGCTCAGACGATCTTTTAGAAACGCGATCGTTTCTGGATTCTCAAATCAAACACAGTCATGGTTTGTGGCAGCAAAGTACTAATTCTTGATGAAGGTTCGTTTTTTAGCAAGTTTTATTGACTTCGCTTCACTTATAAATGCACATACAGCGACTTCTGCAATAGGTTTGTCTTTGCCGGATAATTCTTCATGAAAGCTAAATGTTTTTCTAGACTACAAGACCGATGGCGTGATCCAAAGCACTCTGCGACATCAGCTGGGTTCAGACGTCACAATTATCACTATCGCTCATCGACTTCAAACTATCATAGATGCAGATAAAATCGTGCGTATGACGCCTTACACCAATAACAGATCACTGATAGCCCGAAACTAGATGGTACTGGACGGTGGTAAGATCGTAAGCTGGTATTTACCTCTTCTTCAAATCCGTTTCTGGTCATCTCGTATTGTGTAGGCCGAATTCGATAGCCCCAAGGCGCTTCTCAAAAAGGGAGAGGGACTCTTCAAAGCCTTCGTAGAGCAAAGTGGAGATAAAGACGCCCTCTACTCTATAGCCGAAGGGGAAGTATCAGCATCTTCTCACAGGTGGTATAGATAGTCTGCGTTCGCTTTCCAGCGTGTATATGTTCTTTATCTACTCTTCGGAATTCCACTCAATTTTGCACGCAAGACTCGCTTTGTATAATGACCTGGAACGCAGCCAAGACACTTCGATTAATAAATCCAAGGTGTTGTAATGTATATTAGAAACTTCCTCAAGACCGTCACAGCCTGGAACAGCAACAAATAAAACGATCATTATCAAGGAGTGTACTGATGATGGGATATTTGTGTGTCTAGTGCTTCAAGTTTAGGTGATGTAAACAACAAGATTCCTCCAAGAATATAAATCTATGGGGACTGCAACCCACTTACGAACCAAGTACCAGGACCGATGCCCCTCCATCTGCTGTCACTCGCCTCCGAGTCTTCATGACGAAATACCGACGACCAAAGCGTGCTAGACTTTTGTTTTTTGATCCTGCCTCATCTTTCGATTCTGCGTCACTCTTTTCACCGCCTTGTTCTCCAATAGTGAATAAACCGAGAGCCGATGGTGCGAGGACAATGGAATGCCCAGTCTAAACATTGGTATTAGGCAATGACTCCGGAGAATAATACCAGCACTAACCTGCAGCTTGACAACCTTGTCGAAGGCATCGGTATTCGAGAAATCGGTAGGGACGTGTTGAATAAGGTGTTGCCACCAGTTCGGAGAGGAAAATCGATGGAGAATGGCAACAGAGCAAAGGTCAAGGAGGACTGGAGGCACAACAGTGGGCTCTAATCATTGATTTCAGTGACTTCTCACGATTAAAATCTCAGCGAGTTCACCTTGGGTACTTATGATTACTCTCATAGCAAGATGACGCTGTTGACGAATGAGACCCAAAAGGGATTTCGTAAGTCCGCTTGAAGTCCTGTCACAAGATAAGTACTAGGAAATGGATCAACTTCACGACTGCAGGGATGAATAGGTCATACAAACCTTGTGAGCCTCATCGACAACAAGAACCTTTCCTGTGTCAACTTTGGCGCGGACAAAGAGTCGGACTATGATCTCAAACAAACCGCACGCTGATCCAGTGTCCATGAAGGGGTCTGACAGATCAATGATGGTCAATTGACCAGCACGGAAACGACCAGGCCCTATTTTCTTCTTCTTGCTTGATAGTGCAGGAGGGGAGTTTGGATCCAGGAATGAGTTGAGGAGCGACATGCGCTGCTCAAGTCCAGTTAGCTGGGCTGGATTAAACTTGGTTTTCGATACTTCTAGCTTCCTGATGAACGCTGCATACGTATACTCTTCGCCAAGTTCCCGTAGTAATGACTGCAAAAGGAGGTCAATTGACGTCGAAATCAATGATGAAAGAAGAAATTATTACCAGAATAATCTGCATGTAGAGAGGGGCCGACTCCGAAGAGCCTACAGCCATCATGGATAGGATTGCTGCTGCATCAAGCTCTGAGCTCTGGAAGAGCAAAGGCTCAACGGTTACCCGATCTCCCAGAACCGAATATACAGAGCGCATGGTGTGCAGTGATGACTTGGAGACATAAACTCGAACTGGAGGACCGGTGACGAGCGACGAGATAGAAGATGAGAGCCATGCTGCCTCGCTGGGAAGCGCGTTCGCTCCACCTTCGCCAAAGTGAAGAACAAGCCCAGCAAGGGGCTTTGTCAGAGAACCGATGGCAGAGAAACCAGAAATAAGCATATTTTCTAGCATGGCTGACACGGTATGCGACTTTCCAGACCCTGCAACATGAGCTCCGTCAGTAACAGGGATTGAAATGTGGGTTCCCCTGAAGAAAATCTACCTTGAACTCCGCACACAATTGCGGAAAAGGGAGAGTTCTATACATGGACAATTGAGAAATCGGATAAAGGAAGAGGTATTTGATTTGATCTCACAGTGTTTAGATATAGACGCTCGTCGTCAAACACTTCATCTCCGTTTTTGTGGCTAGAGTGGCTGGTGAGCATAGTAGACATGAGCAAGACCAGAACTCACTGAACGCTAAGCACACGTCCAAGTACTCCATACTGAGCAGCTCTCTTGTCACTCTTGATGCAAAGATAGGCCTCTCGGGTCATCAGCGGCGCTGTGACGAGGTCATGTTTCGAAATGTCTGCCGAATCGTCGTCGTCACCAGACGAATCTTCATCCTCAAGAAGTTGCCATTCAAGATCGCACTGCGCAGGGTGAACATGGCGAGCATAGATCGAGCATAGGAGTGAATGCTCACGGATGAATCAGATAGGACGTCGTCGTCTTGAGAGCTCTGGCTCGAAGGAGATCCTGCGGCCATGATTTATATGCGACGCCGTGGGCGGGAATGGAGGAGTGTGAGGTGGTCGTGGTCGTTGCTTGAGGTCTCTAACGACTTTTATTCCCTCAAAATAACCTTTAAGACGTACCTGCCATCGGGATCAACAGGTCCCCGGGGATTGGTCGGTTTCACTCTAAAAACACGAACTCACACGAGGCCAGATTCACCTCCCTCCGCGGTTGCTCGTCTGGTTCTGAGGCTGTCTGAGTGATCCTGAATGCGGAAAAAGGATAATCTGCACACTCTGAAGAAGTTCCCATAGTAAACGCGTCGTGAATTCAGTGGATGATCATCGAGCAGTCTATTACGTGTGAGACAGACTTGGACAGTTGTGGTAAGAAACTGACTGCGTTTGGGCCTGTTGGCCAATGGTCATGCCGCCATGGCGGCCCGGATTAAGTTATTTGCTTTCTTGCCCTACCGTTGTCGCATCTTTGCACCTTCCTAAATCGCCCATCGTAAGACCATCCCGAAGTGTTTTTTAAATGTCTCTCTTCGAAGTTCCAGGGTGGTCGGTACCCTCAGCGCCTGTTCGAGATGATACCCGCCAGGTATCGAAGAAGCGCAAGCGCCCAGGAAGTGAGGCTAACAAGTTAGATGCGGCAGAAATGAACGTAGAGAAACTCATGGCTAAACTGGCCAGTGCAAAGCCGGAATCGGGTCCTTTGAAACCGAAAATAGGGCCCAGGAAACTTGATCAAGCAGGAGCTGCACCCGCAAAGAAAAAGTTCAAGCAAAATCAAACGCGATCCCCCGTGGTCCTTGTGCACAGTGAAACCCCGGGACAGGATGCATCGCAAAGTAGGACAACCGCTCGGAAAGCGAACAAGAACTTTAAGCCTAAGCAAGCGTCTCCCGACAAACCTTCGAAAGCGGTTCATGTATCGGATTCAAAACCAACGGCCTCGAATCCTTGTTTGACTACTCTTCAGAAGAGCATGAAGGAGAGTCTGGATGGTGCACGGTTTAGGTGAGATAGGGAAATCTTCCTCTTCTGCCGGCAGCTGACCATCCTCTAAAGACTCATCAATGAAAATTTATACAAGTCGGATAGCCATGAAGCGCATAAGATGATGCGAGAGGACCCAAAAGTATTCGAAGAGGTGAATCTCTTTGAACATCCTCACCTAAGCTAATGTTGACTGGTGTAAGTATCACACTGGTTTTCGGCATCAGGTTCTTTCGTGGCCCACCAACCCTGTCGAACACTACGTCTCAAAATTTGCGTCATATCCTCAAAGAACCATCATCGCCGACCTGGGTTGCGGAGATGCCGCTCTCGCAAAGGGTCTTCTCTCGAAAGGCATCTCCGTGATATCATTCGACCTCGTCTCGGATGAGAAGTTTGTGGTCGAGGCGGATATTTGTGAAAGGATACCTTTACCGGGGTCGGAGGATCCTTCGGATAAAAAATCCACGGGAGAAGGACAGGTCGTTGATATCGTGGTCTGCGCTCTGAGCTTGATGGGCGTCAATTGGGTGCAATGTGTGAGGGAAGCTTGGAGGATTTTGAAGGCAGGGTACGTGAATTAATACCTCATTTCAAAGGTAATTTACTGATGCGGAATCAGTGGCCAATTGCACATCGCTGAGGTGACAAGTCGCTTCTCAGATATCGAGCAATTTGAAAGCCTGGTCGGCTCCATTGGATTTCGCTTGAAAGAAAAGGTGAGAGACAATGCTGCACCACAGTTGGGTTGATGCTGATATGTATGCAGGATGATTCCAACACCCATTTTGTTTTATTCGAATTCACCAAAGTTCCTCGTACCAGCAAATCGGAGAAGGAATGGACTAAGTTGCTTTCTAGAGGAGCTATTCTTAAACCTTGTGAATACAAACGAAGATGATCCTGTAACCTCATTACTATCTGAGTTCCACATCCAGAGTCTGTTCTACAGCATTTCCCCATGTAATATTATGAGCAGTAGGCGGGTGGACCTGAATCCAAGCGATCGGTGTTAGGTCCGCGCGATCGCCTTGAGGCGCGACTGACTGTCCACATAAATCTAGCTTGTTTACAACCTTCATCTTACCGTCATCACTCGACTTACCAAGCAACAATAATGTCCAACGGCAAAGTCACAGTATTATCGCATCCTCTTATCGATGCAGAACTTTCCAAACTGCGACAAAAGTCCACCACCCCAAAGGAATTCCGCGAGGTACGGGAAGCCTGATCTTCGTTCAAGGATGCTTGTGACATTATCGCCGATAGGGGGTGGACACGATCAGTTTGCTTTTAGGATATGAGGCATCGCGTTCACTAGAAACAGAGTCCTTTGAGGGTGTAAGCCGTCCATTCGCATGCACGCACCGTTCAAAGCTCATTTGTGAAACAGCAAACGCCAGTCGCACCGTTCGTTGGTAGCAAAATCAAGCCCAGAATCGGACTTACGCCGATTCTGCGGGCTGGTCTTGGGATGTCCGATGCCTTGGTGCGTTATGGTCTTGAAAATGGCCCTGTATTTTCTAACTCGAGATGCACGATATAGTTGAAACTATTCCCGTGGGTCAAACGTTTCGTGATGGTAGCTATTCCTACGCTTATCTGTGGGTCCCTCAAGCGCAGCCCCTGTTTACCACCTTGGTCTCTACAGAGAGAAGGTGTCTCTTCAGCCAGTCGAATGTATGTTTCTCGTTTGATCTCTTGAAGCTCCCCATTGATTCAGCATCCACGATACAGACTATTCCAAGCTTCCAGCATCACCCCCGATCGATCAAGTCTATGTACTTGACCCACTGATTGCTACAGGAGGAACAGCCTGTGCAGCACTCGCCATGATTATTGATTGGGGCATTTCCAGTGAGTTTGTTTTGGACTCGTTTAAAACGACGCATTGCTTATCAATGGACTATACAGTCAAGAATGTCAAGCTCTTGTGTGTTTTGGCTTCTCAAACTGGTCTGAAGCACGTTCAGGAAGAATATCCCGAGCTCGAAGTAAGTCTGCTCATATATAAATTTCTATCATCCCCTGATGAAGATATGATCAGATCTGGGCTGCTGGAGTCGACCATCACCTCACTGACGAGGGCATTATAAATCCTGGTCTTGGTGACACCGTACGTCAATTGTTATTTGGAAGTGAATATGCAATAACCCGACATGCCAGGGTGATCGTCTTTTCAATACTCTTCGCTCATGATCAGGAATACCCTTTTTTTGTTGTACCATATGTCCTACTTCAATGATATGATGTTCGAAGCCAAAGCTTTTTACGCAATAGAACCACTTTATATGTATCTCCAATAGCAATTGCATAGTGTGGTGTCATAGCGTTGCTTGGTAGAAGGTTGTAGGGGTCCTTTTGGAGGTGACCTTCATCGCGGTTCGCGAGTGCGAAGGCGCAGTGTGTATATACTCCAAGTCATGTCAAATTATTCGACCTCATCAATCCCAGGCAACGCGTCTGAATCGAATTGTTTGGCAGCTGTGGATGGGAGGCAGACGGCTTTTTTCAGAGATGCTATCGAGACTGTCCCCGAATAGCCTGGCCACAGTCTCTCGTAAAATAATTTAGTCGAGTTTAAAGATTCTCTTTACTGCAGTCCAATGAACGACGCCAAGGGCCTCTGGACACGCCATCTAAGCGCGTGCCCGAGTGGGTGAGGTTAGTTCGAGTCACTGCCCCACGAGCACACTCATGAATGATCTTTCACTCCTGGTCAGGAGTAATGATCGAAAACCTCGCTGGCAAAGACACAGTGCGCGGAAAAGGGAAGTCTCACTTCCTCTTTCTTCGGCACACTCACTGTCTTTGCCAGGTGAGTTCAATTCGTCGCCAGGCGACTTCCTCTTCTTTGTCACATACTTACAGTCTATGTCAAGAGGACTTTGGTGTTTTCAATACCCACCCTCCCACACCTCATATCTTTATAGTCGTATTTTACACATCCTAGGTAGCCCTACCTGTTAGTGAAATCCTTATTTTTGGAGGTTTGGCCGGTAGACGCGCCGCCAAACTCTCTCGCCGCTACCATAGCCTGCGTGATTTCAAGCCCGGCCATCATTGGACGAGTCCATCCGATCAGGAGATGAGTACAATGCTTGGGGGTTTTTTTTTTTGTTTTGTGGAAGAGTTAAATACATTAGTTCTGAGGGGCCCGGGTGACATTATTCTACGGTAATAATTCGCCGTTAGGTGATCAAGATTGACATTGTGTCTAGA
>Ga0247741_1000834_pt1 | contig 16938 bp, 15 predicted proteins | sample UWRJL213509R2_FD_180945 | JGI IMG/M metagenome (GOLD analysis project Ga0247741, IMG submission 180945) | Plant litter microbial communities from Arlington Agricultural Research Station in Wisconsin, United States - UWRJ-L213-509R-2 | ecosystem: Environmental > Terrestrial > Plant litter >... | reverse complement strand
CAAGATGTGGGCCGTTCCCTCCGAAGCCATAAGTAGCGTCCCAAAGTGGAGATTTCCCAAAGTCTTCGACAGACGCGTCGAGATTCCAATCCCAATATCTGACGCTCCAAGTTCAATATTATTCTGAGAAAAATAAAATATTGACATACGGATGGGCCCCAGTGTAACCGCATTCATTTCGCAAAGCCGACTCGTAGGTTGCGATATAATAACGATGCCACGGGAAAAAATGACCCTGTCAAATATTAGCGAGGCTTCATTGCTGCCACGGAAGTCACCTACGACGAAATGTGCGGTCATTGTTTGGAAAATATGAGTGGTGACGAAGTCATCGAGTCGGTTCCGTGCTCCAGGAGATACCTCTGGAGGGGTTATGGAAGGCGTTTTAAGAAAGCACTGAACTGCGGTAATATAATCTCTTTGGTTTTCTTTGCTCAATGTTCTCCTGATCGATATTCAGCGTGCAGCACAGTCGATGCGGACATGGCGTGAACGCACCATTCTTTCCGAACAATTGGATTCTCGCATCTTGACCTGGGAGCTACAAGCGCAATTCCGAGCGTGCCATATAGCAACACGACGAAAAGTAACATCCTAGTCATTATGACTGGTTTTGCCTGATTCAATTCGATGAGCCCTTTTATACGTCTTGGAATAACATCGCGAGTGGAGTGGAGTTAGAACTATATAACTTCGTCTTCAGACTGATGTCAGCGTGGGGTCGTAGCCCTTTCCCATAAACTGGAAATTCAGGAAGTGGACCTGAGCGCTCAGCGGGCTTCTCTCGGGAGATAAAACCCTATTGTAACTGCGAGCCTGTGTAGATGAAGACGAGTGAGCATCTGAACCATCCCAACGAGACGTACCAAGCATGCCCGAGGCCGGAATAGGCTTCGAACAACTAATGAGGTGAGAGACATTTCCATTGGTGCACTGAGTCTCCAATTGAGTTCGTCGGTTTTTATGGGCTTCTGCGTATATACTACTTCATCGAACCATTGCAGGGATGACCGTGAATCATATGATATATGCGCCATTTACCTTCTAGGAAGATAAAATTAGGCTGAAAGGAAAGCGCGGAACATTCCATCAATCCAGCGAAACGGTATCAGACGGTAAAGCTATACGGTAGAGCTTAAATGCAAGGGTTAAACATACCTATAACCAATTGTATAGGATCCAAGATATTTTTCTACTCTGAATCATGGTCGGTAGGATGGAACTCGGATGAGTGAGCTACAATTTCGAGGAAGAACTGAGGATGTCCCATCTGCGACGAGCGGATTAATGTAATGCCACGTAAAAGAACCAAGAACTTGCAATCGACAGCGTGGAGCTACACACTTAGCTCTTGGCGAGCGTCTGGCAATGTAAAACAACTATCAAGAAGAAAATGACGCTCCAAATAAGTATGTCCACTCGCCCACAGGAGTCCCTACTTCTGCCACTGTCGCGTCTTAGCAATGAAAAGGCGCGATAATAATTGGTCTCACGACAGGATCGAGGGAAGTGGCTTCCAAATCTCGTGTCTAGACAACGATGATCAATAAGTGCCTTTCATCGGAGCTCAAATCAAATACAGTTTCAAGATAGTATCCATCCATTAATTCCACGATATCACTCCATTTCGAACATGGAAGAGAATATTAGAGGTACCTAGTTGGATGCTCGAACGCGAATTTTGGACTTTGAAGACTACTTCGTATCCACAACCCACTCCCTCCTCTTGAACGTTCCTCGTTCATCCGGCCGTCCATCATTCCTCTCAGCGATTGCCACCACTGTGTATCCCATGAGCTATTCTCCTGCATGCCCTGTAGTGACGTCCTCTAATCCACAAAACATTCCAACCTCACGCAAGTTGCCCTTGGATCCAAGTCATCGCTCATAGGTAGTCGGCAATATGTATCTGGTGATGGAGGACGGTGGAAAATTCATGTGGCGAGAAATGAGGATCCGTCGATTGTTTCGGAGCGGTTGGCGGAGGTGGGTACGTAAGAGTAATGGCGGACAAAGCCAGTTTATAATGACGTGTGCGTTGGAAATTCGAAGGTTGACACGAGAACGAAGTAGATGCCTTCTCTCGTTTAGTAGATGGTCGGGTGGGCGGGTGGCGCGTAGGATGGCGGAAGGCAGCTATAACATGCTGCGTCTACAGCAGGCTTGACTCCGCGTCAAATTCTCGTTCTTGACTGTCTTGCAATTGTCGGAATTCGCAGCGATGACACCTGGTATGGCCCTTTTTGTGTATCCCGTCGCGTTCCATACTTCTTGCTCATCCCATGTCGCATGCACGGGAGTAGCTCGAGTTTGAGACGGATTATGGTATGGAGGTAGGTCCACCACACATAAGCACCGGCGACGTTGGCAAAGGCACCAAATATCCTCGGGTCATTAACGCCACACCAAGCGTTGTCAAAAGGAATAAGGTGCCGTAGACCACGACATTGTAATAGACGCCAAGGCTTGGAAGAAGTCTGCGCGTCAACTAATTATGCTGAGATCGAAAGGCATGCTGAATTGTTTGGAAATTGAGTGAGATGAGATGGAGATGAGCAAATATAACATACACGTTTCTGAACGCCAGTATGATAGGTGCTGACTTCGTGACATTCCAAAGTCAATCCCAAGACCCAAAAATTCTGAACAGTCCCACCCGCCCTGGATCGCACAAGGCCCCCTTCCCACTTCAACTAGACAATCACGTCACGATGGGGGCTGAAGCTGGACACTCCGTGTCTATTGAAAGCATGAGACTTGGACCATGCACGAAGCCGGTGTTACAGTCGCAAAAACGGTCGAATAGTGACGTTCCAGTCCTAGACTTCTTCGTCGCTGACACTGATGCTGTTTTTTGAGGAATGACAACGCCAAGGTTACAGTGGATCATGTTGTGAACCCATGGGTACCGTGGAGTCGAAGCTGGAATGAACTACAGACTTCAACGCGAAGCGACTGCGAGAGTCGCAAGGGGGAAGAATGAAGAGTTATGGCGGCGATCGTGTCGATTATACGTCGGCGCCGTGGTTGAAGATGGGATGGCAGGGTGGAGGCAGAAGGTACATGGAGAATTTCCACTCAATTCTAAAAAGCAACAGGCAGTTCAGGTGCGTACTCAAAAGGGGAGCAAAGATAACTACCTTCCACCAAACCTTCAACGTCAACTGCGAGCCATTACTTACAATCTCAGGGAGTGATAGTAGATGTTGCATGGATGTTGCAGGATGAAATGAGCAAAATAAACCATTCTGCAATCACCTGGAGCTATTCCGATATTCAGTAGCAGGCAGGAAAGACCAAGGAAGACGTAGGTGGAAAACGACCGAAAGTTGATGACGACGATGCCACTGATTCACGGTCATGTGATTCCCGTAAAATGCTGTCCGAAATCAATCAATTCGTCAGTCACGGGTCACAGACATCCCAAAATCGACGAAATGTCACTGAGGTCACACCAAATTCGACAAAAATCCCTCCAAAATCCACCAAGAGCGCGTCGTGGGACCCTAAATAGCTTACAAATATTTCCCGATATAGTAATTTGACGAAAACAAATTTTCGTCAGACGTGTCACAGGTCACATAGCCTGACAAATTGATTGATTTCGGACAGTATGCTGAGGTTTTTCACATTCATGCAATGGCTCTACCAAGTGATTCTTACTGCTCTAATAAACTCGCTTGAAATGCTGCAAACGGAGCTCTACTGCTCGCAGGTATGCGTCAATCAGACATGAGTCGTAAGCTGACGATGTTGTCGAACCCAGCTTTACTCGCTCTCTACATCTAGGGAAGTTCAGGATCCTCGATTGTAGTTGAAAACCGACGGTCCCTTCTGCACAGTCAAGAACGATTGACTTGAGAACATTCATTGCCATCAAAAGGGTTGGTTTTTACCTCTCTATGCTGGAAGGACTTTTTTCACGGTCAGTGAGTCTAAGCTATACTCCATTTCGACTTCGAGGAGGTTAGCTAAAATAAATTTACAAGGACAAAACCGCTACACACATGTGGATGGACCCATTCCTGGCACTTCAATGTTATGCCCTAGTAACTTTAGGCTCATTCTCGAGCAATCCTTACCGCCTGTCGCCAAAACAAGAGGAGTTTTTACTCACTATATGGCTTCATCAACTTCACCGCCATCCCGACCAGGAAAGGTGCCGATAGGGTCCAGGTTCTAGTCTGCTTGACGTTCTTCACATTCTTACCTCATTTATAGGCAGATACATTCTTTCGAAAGTCCATTCTCTCAGTTTTGGCAGCGCAACATGGTGCTCTCATTGTTTCATAAACAAAGGGCAAAACCAGATTTTCCGCAGCGACATTCCTCAAGCGATCTGTGAGAAGTATGCCTGCCTGTGCGAAGTGCCTGTTGTGAGTGGACCGAGTGTTTCTGGTCATTTTTTAACGATTCTTCCGGAATGAAGATTATTTCTGCGCTGAATAAAAGACACGGTTCGATCTTCTCGGTAACTCAATGAGGATAGAAACGGCGGCAAGTGGCTCATGTCCCGAGGGGTCACCCTCTTACACCACGATGCCGTTCAAGAAGTGATATGGCGTGGGCCTTTTTTTTGCCTGATCCGTATCCAATGTAGCACGAAAGGATTGGAGATGATGATTAATTCACGCTGCTTTTTTGCGTCACCTCCGAATATCTTCACATCAGTCATCCTCACTCATTCCATACTTCCGCACATTGAATTTCGGCTACAGCAGGGAGAGTAGGTGTAATTATTTCTGCGATTGCGTTAAGTTCCCTAGCAAGCCGTCTTATGGAGTGAGCACCATTCGGTTTTATTACCCGGACTTATGGCTTATAATAACGTTGGAGGTGCTCTGCAGCTCCTACAATCTGTCGTCTCTCTGATCAAATCCCCTTTCGACGAGTCTGGTAAGAAACTCAAGGCTAATGCTCAAAATATGTGAAATATTGAGTATGTCCTCACTACCCTTGACCTCGTCTGATACCGCCCACTTTGCTTCGAGCCTCAAGTTCACGAAATCCTTCGAAGCGTTGTCTGTTGAGACTCGATAGTTTTACCAGGTCATATGAACATATATTCTCAGACCAATCTCGCTGTCTAATCACTACCATCAGTGGCTGCGTACATTGTCAACGAGGAGCTGATTCGAGCTTCACGAGCGTATCAATGGAAACTCCGAACTGTAGTTTCAATCATTATACTCTCCGTCCCACACAGTATTGGTAACATTTCTCGCACACGTTGAGCCCAGATTTTCCTCGTGTATTCAATAATGTTTGTGTTTGACGCTGGGATGCTAAGACGAAAATTGACGCGGCGGAGATATGAGAATGATGATGGAGTAATGGTGCGATCGAGAGGGGATAGAAGGTTTTCACTTAGAAGGATGTCGTTGGATATATACCAGTATTTGAGACCCACACTGGGCTTGGTGAGGCCATTTCGACCCGAGGAGCGGCCCAACGCAGTGCAGAGCGCAGAGAACTGGTCGAATGCAGCGAGTTGTGCATCTGGGGATACCACTATGATGACGATTTGCAAAGTACAGAGATTTCGGGAGAGCGCTGCTTGAAGTAGCGTTTCAAGATCTTGGTGAAATACGCCCGAGTGAACTGAAAATAACGTCAGAAAAAGTCAAGGTCATCAACATGACACAAGTGTAGCCCAGTCACGTACCTTCCAATGTTAGATTTTTTAGAGATTGAAACAAACTCTCTAATTCTCCTGCAATTTTAACGCCCTCGTTGTCTTCTAGAGAGAGATTCAATGTTCTCAATGTTGAAAAATCGAATATTACGTGGCTGGATTTGACAAGAGCAGCAAGCGAGTTGGTGGCAAATGAGGAGCGGATAGTGAGCTCTGAGATTCTTGGAAGATCTTCGTCAGTGTGAGAAAGTCCGTCAAGGTCGGTTGCAACGACAGTGCTGTGGCCAAGTATTGAGATCTGACATAGGTTCCTCCCTGCTGAAGCGAAGAGCGAGAGGGGAAGCGGTCGGATCGAGATGCATTGGAAAGTTCTGAGCCCACTGCCTTGGAGAAGATCGGTAATATCAGACGCAAGTCTTGAGTCTATGTACTCCCAATCAAAGAAGGATGAGAGGTTACTGGCTGGTTCGAGTCTCAGTTCCTCGACATGACGGAGTTGCTGGAGAATCTTTTGAATTGTGCCACCTGCGTCGGTGTGGGATAAAGAGTACCGCAGCTTGCGTATATATGTTGATAGATGAGGCGATATAGTAAGAGCCACCAGGAGCGCCTCCATAGACGATATCTTCTCCCATCACCATCCACAGGAGGAATGTGGACAGTCGAGAATATTCGTCTTTGGCAGAGCGGGACGAGGGTCTGACATGTGCACGAGAGTGACTTCAAGGTTGAGATATCGTTCGAATCCCTGACTATGGCTGAGAGAATATCGAAAGGTAGATCTGTCATTTCGTTAAGAGGGCGGCGTCGAGCTTGCACAATGCACGATTCACCTTCAAGTTAATCGCGTGATATGTACATCGGCTACGCGTGCCGGTTTGGAGTTTCGGACCGTTACCGAGATGCCTCAACGCCAAATGACAATGCAGGCTGAATCGCAGCAGGTGAAGTTGTAGTGATACTAGGGTCTTAAGCATATAGGAAATGTCCAAATATTACTACCCTTGCCTGAATGGCCCCGGATCGGAAGATGTGATTGCTTGTGAAATTCAAGTACATAGATCAAGTGGGTAAGTAAGAGGGTCATGGATTGTTTGAATGAGAATAGGGCTCGAGAAAGGGCGCAGAGGTACGAGTCTACAAGACAAGTTGCAAATCCAGGTACCTCATTGTAAACCACCCTCATTTTTTTATCCCAACCGCGCTCCTGTGAAGATGACTCGGTCCATTGTCGGTGAATGCCCTCCATCCTCAGCTTCGGAAGGATCAGAAACAAAGATTGAAACTGTCTCTACTAATGTATAGACTACACTGAAAAAAGACCCCTACTTGCGAGCTGGTGATGTTTCATCATTCGCCTTATTTATTGAATGGCCGACCTTCTAGTTTCGATGGCCTCGTTTAGATTGCCAATCATGTCGAAGCGCACTATTAGCGACCATAGAGACTGACCTATGGATATTTCCACCGCAAGGAAAACTCCGCTTAACGTGTCGGTTCTTTTGAGAAGCCCATAAGACCATTTATCCATATGGCACTCGCACATAAAGAAGTTTGAGAAGCTTGCCTAAGGCGGAAGCAGTTGGGACTTAATCAGATATTAATACTTGCGATATAGCTGTGGCTCGTCTTTCTTTAATTCCTTTACCACTCGCGCCATGTACAGATGCGAAACGACAACTTGAATTCCACTCGTTCGATTTTGTAGAACTTGTCCATCAAAGACCATCCCATTTCCAAGTTAAGGCGTAAACACCGCTCCCCGAACACGACATGAACAGGGGAATATATGCCGGGTTGAGTCCAGATGTGTTTTGAGAAGTGAGGGTACACGAAAATCTAGTAAAGGGTTCAGGGAAGAAACATTTAACATTGACCTTACGCATATGCGTGAATGAACTGCGTGAGATTCTTTATACAGGTCGTCCGGATCTGTGTACCGAGTACTCTGAAGGGAAACTCGTGCATTGTGTCATATTTACAATAGTAAAGGTCCATCTGTCTATGTAATGGACCAGGAAACGACATGGTGTCCCTTCAATACATATGACGTGAGTACTAGATCTGAAACCATCAATAGGCCACGACAGAGTCGGAGGATTGGTCCGCTCAACTTGTTGTTGTGTACCCTATAAGATATAAATAATCGACGGTGAAGTGAAAGGTCAGCGACAAAGTCGGAGGACGCGGTGGATACATTTTGTGGGTTGTTATTAACATGCAGCGGCTGGCACCGCCGGAATGAGACATCGAAAGCATCTATGTCAAGGTAAGAGTAATTAGACGGTTCATTTGGATCATCATCTCAAGTTTTTTTCTTTTGCGGTAAGAAATAACTAAACAATGTGGATTGACCTAAATCGAGTACAGGCGCATTTGCTGCAAGACTGGTAATAGATGAAGGGTATAGGAACTCTAAATGAAGGTATTCTGTCCTCATTCTGTCTTGGGTGTAAACGGCAGAATTGGAGATAATATTTTTGGGCCTCGACGGAAAGCAGTGTCCATGAAGCTGGATGGGACTGGTGTAGGGCCGCCTGCCTCTGAAAAGGTTCTGTGCAGCGCTGTGGTTCTGTCATGTGCTTCAGATGATTACAGCATGATAAACGGAAACACACATACTACCTGTGCTTATCTGTTTGAAATTGTGATTTCAGCGTAGTGGTTTAGCCGCGTTCGCGCTGTAGACAGTGAGCTCTAGAGAATCTTCGAGAAATAAGTCCAGAAGGGAATCGCCATATGAACGTGAGTAACGCACCCGATCTTCGCCTCCCTGGTTAACATTCCGAAGGGTCATGATGTGACGGTGGTAGAAGGTTAAAGACAAAAAGAGTTAGCCCTAGTACAGCATCCCACCGTCCCGCTTTGTAGATGATTCGCCTCGCGTCAGAGCAGGGGAGATAACCGCCAGAGTGAGGCAGGAGCAAAAGGTGGCGTGACCATCGAAGTGGTATATGCGCATGTCAGGCTGGCGTTCGACGGGACCTCGAGGCGTAGTTGCAATAAGCGAGATTAAAAGTCATTGCCAGGGTTTAAAGCCTAGGCCTTTAAGTAGAGAATACCAGAGTATTCAACGAGGAGGAGATGGTGTATTTATTATCGTGGAGGTTCATCGAAAGAAAGCGGGAGTGGTGGTGCAGACTGCAATGATTGATGGGGTGTTAACGGCGGTCCTCAATGACATTAACCACTGCCTCAACTCCTCGTACCGGGACCCGAGTGAATAAGTATATCCAGCCAAATGAACGACTGCGCAGGACTGAGAACGTTTCTACCGGAATGACGGGACATTAGGCGCACATTGACCAGAGCGATCGAGAAAAAGACCCCAGGAACGCCACTGATCACAGGACGAGCCCAAGGAGCGCTGTACGTCCCCAGATGGAGCAAAAAAGGGAATGGACAGGAATGGAAAGCGTTTGCGAGCCAAAAAGTTGCAGGAGCGACAGGACCCATGAACGCGATCCTTTGTGTAATTGATATATCCAGCCGGACGGCGCCAGCCTCATTGACTGGTTTGATGGTTGGATGTTGAAGCCTAACACTGCGAGCCTTTGAGTAATAGCCTCAAGGCATCGCGAAAGGTGAGCGTAATGCACGCATCATAGGTGATTACAACGGATTTGGAGGTCAATGGAGAGGGAATGCGGGGAGGATCATCCGAAAAAGGAAGTTGAGCCGCGAGGAGATGGAAAGGAGATAGACTTTCGACAAGCCTCGCGGGTGAGGCGAGGTAGAAATTGATGGATGCTGCTACGAGACCGAGAGGATGACAAGACAATGACACGGCGTTGGCGTTGGCCATGGGGTTGATGTGCCCGAACTGCATTCGGTTTGGTAAAGTTGCTGGAAGAATTCCTGCTGGTTTTTTGACCATGCCGCGAGACGTAATATCGTTGCAGATACCCATCGACCAGTGCGTTCAGTAACTCCGAGCTCAGGTTGGGCATGGGGCTTCGATTCCGAGGGGGCCCACATTGCTGAGTGATCCGGCCAGATTAATCGTAGACCCATTCGATCAAATCCATCCGTATAGAGCTACATATTGCGCGCGAGTACCATGCACGAGCTGTCGGGATTCGGGAATGAAATATATCCACGACGACCGAAGCCCGTCGAAGGGAGGGTCTAGCTCCAAATGGACGTTATATTTTCCATGAAATATAAGCGCGGATGTCGCGATGCAGAGCGTTTTCGCAGACGTTGAACACGAGAAGGACGGAGGTTGATGGTGGCTTTCTATTTTCCGAGGTTTGAGTGGGACTGACAGCCAGAGTGGGGCAACGTGGCATCAGGGATGGTCGGAAATCGGGACGTCGATGATGTCGATTGGGACAACTGGGGTAAAAATGAGGACGTTAATCGATAACGAATCCGGGGCAGATTGAAAAATGAGATAGACGCGCGTTTGTCAGTAACAGAAATGGGTGTTGGTGATTAATGACAAGGTGAATGGAAGGCGTATGAGCGGGTCACAGCGTATTGGGACAATAAAGATAAGGTCGAGCTGGGCGCCAATAGCTCCATCCGCTGGAAAAACAAAAGCCGGTGGAGGACTATTCGGCGAGGACGTGAATTCTGCAGACATATGATATACGGCGGTCAAAGGCGGGTCTGAGGGGGTCTAAATGGAGACAGAAGTATCGCGACTGGGTGGACGAAAAAGGCAAGTCGCCGCAAGGCGCACACGAGGCTGGGACCCCGGGAGCGGGAGTATTTGTATTTTTGGAAAATGACACGCGGCGGGGGTCAGGCGTCGCCGCTGTCGGTCCGGAACGGGGATGCCGTGCGGAATTTGACCCATATTTGGAAATGAGCGCCGCTGGGAGGTTCGGCCCGTCGGAGGAAATAGAGGGTGGTTTGTTGGTTTAATTTTTCTGGACACCCAAGTTTGATCTTGTTGTCAAACAACAAAGTTTATGAAGTCGTGCTGCAAGTCCGCCAATCTACTTCCCGCCAACCCCTTTCTATCACCAACACCCACCACCAAATGGACGTTCACGACCCCGCCCGCCCGTCCACAACAACAGATACCTCCTCCCCGTCGCCCCACCACCCTACATCCGTGTCAGGCTCCAAGTCAAACGCCCAGGTCGCCGCTCTCCTCGCAGATGCATATCGCGACATAGACAGTCTTCGCAGCGAGGTTAAAGTCCAACGAAAACGCGCAGAAAAGGCAGAACGAATCGTGCATGTGCTCCACTCTGACCCCACCTCGTCGCCAGGATCAGCGACCACGAATGGAACTCCCACTTTGGATGTTCAGCAGCTGCAGCAGAAGCATAATGAGACGATGTCGAGGCTAGCGGAGGACTATGAAGAGAAACTGCGTCTGGCAGAGAGTGCACGCGATGAGGCTGAGTCTCGACGGCGACTTATGCAGGAAAGCTGGGATCAGCTCGAGCATTATCTCTCCAACGTCGAGCTCAGAGCTAAGGATGCACGGAATGCGTTCACTCGTATATCTTCCAGCAGCAGCAATGGCCCCCTGTCGCTCCCTCCTTTACCCAGCCCGACCGGTTTGCTTACTCTTTCCCCGCCCTCGGCGACCACCCACCATTATGGTGGTTCGTCATCATCTATGGCACCACCGGGTTCTGTGCCTCGTCACTCCTCGCGGCATTCTTCGTCCCGCTCGGGTCCTGTAGCATTTCCGCTCCCGCCACACCCAAACCCAAACCCATCCCACCCTTCCGGATCGCGGAGGCCGCGGACACCAAGCATGGATCCCTACGGTGCCACCCAACCTCCAACTAAGCGATCCCGCACCAACGCGGATGATCAGAGAGGAAGAGAGCCTCGTACGTCCTACTCCGAGTCGGTAAGTCTTCTCGTCCTCTGAATCCGGGGTATCCGATCATTCACTGATCATGACTCCTGTCCGTATTTTCTTCTTTGTTTCACGCTTTTGTGAGTATTTCGTCCTTTTATTTCGAATTGCCACTCACGACATTTACAGCTAGTATATTCAACATCATCAGCACCCAGACTCTCGCGATTTCCAAGACCAACTTCGCGCCCGTCAACAACTCTTACACCGCCAGCATCCAGAGGCGCGTATCATTGACCGCAAATATGGTTCATCCTCAGCTTATCCCCCTGGATATCATCAGCATTCCCGCCGACCAGGTTCTCCCAGCCACTCTCGATCTGGAAGCCGCAGCAGTCAAAGTTCAGTTGAAGATTTCATTCTTGATGCGGCTGGTGTCGCAGGCGCTCCAGCTCCCTCCAATGGTTCCAGGTATTACGACGGTCAGTCGCCAAGACCCCACGGCGCACCTATTCCAAATCACCAAGGTGTCGCTACCACGACAAATCCGTATCCGACGACGACGAGCTACCCAGCCAATCAGTCGGCGCCTGGGTCGTTGAGGAACGTCCAGGGAAGTCAAAGCCATGTGTATACTACTCATGTATTCGCGCCGGTCGTGACTGGTGCTCCGACGAAGAAGAGTAAATTCCCCAATACCGCCAACAATCCGCTACCAAGTCTACCTGGTGAGTTTCTTGTTTATTTTTCAATTATTTTTCTTTTTCATCCTCTCATCACTACCTCGACCTTGACTATTGCCTTGGCGCGTTAGTTGATGGGGGCGTACGCACACTCTTGCTGCTTCTCGTGCATGTTTTTACTTCCGCCCCTCCCACGGCGCACAGCGGACGACGCACCCAAGCGGTGTGCTTCTGATGGACGCGATAGCCAACCCTGCGGGCCTTCTATGCCTTTCTCATACCCATCTCGGAGCCACTCTTGTTCCGCATGCCACACCTCTGCGTCGTGTTCGTTCGCGTTTCTATGAAGGATTCCTACCCCGCCCTATCCCTATCGTCGGGATCAATCACGCGATCGGCCTCACCTCACCATTTCAAACCTTTTGACATTCTTCCTCGCGCCGCTGCTTGGGCCTTATCTTTTCGAGTTACATTCCATGCTAACGCGTGTTCTTCCTTGCTCTGCAGGCTCCGGTCCATCAGTCGATACGCCACAAGCTCAAGCGTCAGGCCAGCCGCCAACAGTGCCATTTGCTGCCACGAATGAGCATGGACAGCGGATATGTAGGCAGTGTGGGATGGTGGGACGCTACAAAGATGGAAAATGCGTGGAGAAGTGGGGTCCTGGTCCGATGGGGCCTGGCACCGTCTGTGATAGGTCAGTTGCTCTTCGTTTTCCCCCGTCGGGCGCGGGGCGCCGATGTCGTCATGACATCCTGCGCCCTTCATTTGTCCTCTTCGGTGGTTGGCATCTCTTCCCGTCGCCTGGCCCGGAGTACCTTCCTCCATGGGGAGTGCCGATCCCGACATGTACTTGGTCACTTGTCCACACCCAGAACTTACGAATTCTCATAGATGTCGGAAGAAGATGAAGCGCGTGGAACGGCGCGGAACCCTCGAAAGTCAGCAACAGCTCCAGAATCTCGCCGTCCAGCAGGTGCAACAGCAGCAATACCAACCTCGAGCGACTTCCCAGGCTCAACTTCCTCTCTCCCAAGGATCTGATCGTTCTATTCAACGTTCTGACACTCTGATCACCAATCAAAGCTCTCATGGACCAGCGAGCTTTGTACAACGCGACGATAGCACTCCGCAGCACTCCAGCTCGCGTACATCTACCGTTCACGTATCGCCGGCCAAAGCCTCCTCACGGCAGGCCCCGACACCACCTTCTATCGCCGCTCTGCGTGAACAGAATGACGATGAGGACGAAGAGCACGACCCAGATCAACTTCCGACCTCCAACGTCGGCCGTGGTGGGGGGGTTTCCGCTGGGCATAGCCGCTCAAATTCCAGGAATGGACGTGGTGGTGGGACCAACGGCGCGTCGGCGAAACGATCCTCATTGGGTACCGCACCAGCTACTCGAGGTTCGATTTCACCGAGTAGAGAGATGGAGGTAGATGAAATGGATGCAGACGCTGACGCTGACGCTGAAGCAGAGGCAGAGGCGGAAATCATGGGCGCCATCGACGCCGCTGAAGGCGAGGAGGGCGATGGGGACGGAGAAGGCGAGATGGAGGCCGATGCAGATGCAGAGGCCGAGTTACTAGAGGCAGTCGACGCTGCAGAGGCCAACAGCAGCTCGTCACATGGCGGGGAGAGAGGGTGGCTCAAAGCAGAGTCATGAGTAATCGTTGGTTGGTTATTGAAAAGTATTTTTTTCTTCTTTTTCTTCTGTCATCCTCATTCCAGTGGCTGGATCCCTTCATACTATATTATTCTCATCCTCCTGTATTCATTTCGCATCTATCCCTCGCCCCTTGCTTTCGTGTTGCTGTACCCTCTTCATTGTCGTCGCATCGCTTATCCTCCCCACATCATGACTAATCCAAAAGCACCTACACACGAACACATTATGCCCTCATGCCACGTCGAGCTCACATCCGGTCTTATACAGTTACCCGTGATACCCTCACATACACTCCTTCATGCTATGTTGTACCCTCAGGACCTTTCACAGCTGTCGGCATTTTACACCTCCCTCCATCGTCACGTATATTGACATCACTACTGTAGCTTCACCTTCTCGTCCTACTCCTCTTCCACTTGTATCATGCCATTCCGAAACGACATTCATGATAATATCACATCCCGCTGTTCGTTTAACTTTCCTCCTTTTATCATTCCTTTTTGGTGTTTCCTCGCATTGCCTTACGACTTAAGATTTCTTGAATACATACACACCACTACCAATAGAATTAACTCTTGACCAGGAACTTTTGAGTACCGTTTGCACCTTTGTACCAGACTCACAGTACCTATGTAACCGCCTATAACCAAGTATATGCAAATCAGGTCTGGTAAAGATTCCTCGTCACTTTCAATGGGTATACTCGCTGTTGGAGAACAGAAAGGTATATGACGAATACGAACTCGCAAGGTACTTCGAAATACATCCAAAGTACATGGTACAAGGACTCCGACGTGTGAGAGAAGAAAGGAAACACACCTACGCTCACGAATTGTCGATTTTCAAATGCAGGACATATTACCCTAAGGTTGAGCCAGTATGTGTCATTGAAAGCTGTTCATGTAGGCTGAAATCAAAGTCGGTTGTCTGGAAGAACCTCTCTGTGTGTGGAGTACAAATCAAAGGCTCTAGTTCTCAATTACTGGCCTTGAGGCCAGAAAATGAAGCATGGCAGAATCGACGAGAAAAGCATGAACAAAGTAATGGCTCTCGAAAAATTTGGCTAATAAGCGTCACGAATGACCTTCACTGGATGTCTTCTGGGGTTAGGGACTGAGAGATTTGGTTGTAATGGAACTTGAATGCAATGGTTAAGATCTGAGCAGACGTCTATACTGTAAGTTTGACTCGGGAAAGGCCCTGCGGCTCGAATTTGGGCTTACTAATCCCCTCGAGTCAAGGGAGGTTTGTTGATTATACATGTAGACGAATTCCATGAATTTAGAGGTCATGTATATCTTCCATCCATTTATACACCACAGTTTGCATCGAAAGCTATCAAAAGACTGGGATAAATTACGAATAGAAACGTGAATATCTGGAAGCGCCTTATGATGACCGAGAATCGGTTGTCCAGGCTGAATAGCTCGGTGTTTGCGAGTAGGACTGCAATATAATGCAGCTTCTCAGGTTCCGAGGACGATAATCCTTGCTTCTATGCCTATGCCGTCCCAGCCTAATCACATTAGGCTAAACATCAATTCGGACATCATAACGAAGTTATGAAGAAGTTCCCCGAGTGCCGAATGAAGTCTATGTGGCGGATGAATGGCGGAGCAGCCCTGGCAACACCGCCAGCCATGCTGATAGCACATGGCCTATCCACAGACACAGAAATATATGCAACGACGTCAATGCTTCAAGTCAGCTATTACAGTTCTTTCAAGCTGACTGCGAGATTTAAACGGCATCCTACCCGTAGATTATCCATGCTTCTGAGTTGGGGGTATATAATCTTGCCTCTTGGCGCATACCTTTCGTCAAATCCCAAGACGAGGTAAATAACACTATGCGTTTGTGGACGGAAATTCTCAACACTTACTGGCGTTCAACTAGATGTTTACTCAACTGTTTGCCGCGCTTGCTTTGGCTGCCACTGCCATTTGTCAAATAACCGTTCCCGTTGGCTACTATCCGGCAATAATCAGCACGGAATGGAACGCCAACAACGTTCTTCAACCTGTAACGCCGGTCAAAACTGGGAGTGCGCTTGTTATGTTCGTTCTCCCAGCATCTCCTGTGTCATGATTGAGAATTCTGACATATCCTCGATTTACATCAGTTGGGGCGTCACAAAAAAACCTGAACAAACGTGGTTGCTCAAGGATGGAGCCACCAAAATTCAGCTCAATGGAACCAACCTATGCATAGACGCTGGAACCGGTAATATTTCTAACCCGTTACGCTGAAGGCTGTGTGCCGATTAAATCCCATCTTGACATCCGGTTCTCCAGGTCGGTCCAACGGCAGCCCCCTCACTGTTGCAAATTGCACCGAGAACTTAGCGTCTCAGAACTGGAACTTCAACAAAGACAGACAACTTATTCTTGCTAACACCAGTGAGTATTCGAGCTTCGTTCCCTCTCTTCTAGCATTGGATACTTCCAGTGTTGACACACGTACTTCCTCCTAATATAGATCTCTGTGCCGATCTCTACGCGGGTAGCCTGACCAACGGAACCAAGATTGTTATTTGGGGTTGCATAGCTGGCGACAAAAATCACATCTGGAAGGTTGCGAATCTCACTGCAAAGCCGGTCTGAGCGAGGAGAAGTGGTGAGGCGAGGAGTCTCGGTGATACGATCATCGCCGATATCACAGTTGGATTTGTCAATCATTGGTTCTGGTGTAACAGCCGTACGCAAAGTTCCGCATATATAATAATCGTGCTTGGAAGACCTTGCCATGGTCAACGCGGATGATTTCGATTCGACCAGAAAAAATTTCTTACAACTTCCAACGTGTTACGTGGTGAAACGCGATCAATAGTCTGGGGACTATTCGACAATATCAAGGATTCAACAAAAATTGGACATGTATGAATCGTGTCTGATTGAAGTCAAAGAAAGAGTCTACAATGAAGAAAAAAATCGGTGGTAACCGAAGCGAAGGTTTTCTCGCAGTGTCCACCTGAACTTACTGACTCTGTTAGACGCATTAATATGCTCCGTATAAGCCAGAAAGTGATATTATTGTCCTTTATATGTTAAAATAGGGTGTCCGCAGCCTCCCATATAAAATTCACCGCGATGGCTGGGCTCACTAATGAGCCCAGCCATCGCGGTGAATGACCAGTGCTCCCACCTGAGCTGCTCGAATGACATGTTCTATCTAGAGC
>Ga0247741_1000831_pt1 | contig 16946 bp, 15 predicted proteins | sample UWRJL213509R2_FD_180945 | JGI IMG/M metagenome (GOLD analysis project Ga0247741, IMG submission 180945) | Plant litter microbial communities from Arlington Agricultural Research Station in Wisconsin, United States - UWRJ-L213-509R-2 | ecosystem: Environmental > Terrestrial > Plant litter >... | reverse complement strand
CATCTTCAATGGGTGGAGTGTTCTCAGTGTTGGCGGACGGCGTTGACACTGCCACCACAATTGACACCTACTTCACACAGGGAAATCAAAGGTTTCCCCAGTGCTATCCCTTGCAGTTCCCCCCCTTCGTAGTCACTCCGCCAGGTTTCGAAACGCATTCGAACCACACCTTGACGCTCGTATACATCGGCCCCTCGAAATTTGCGCGTAATGGTACTGATATTAGCACTATTCAGTTCGACTCATTCGCCATTCCTGATCTTCAGTCGCGTTTTGCAAGTTCGAGCAACGGTATTTTCATTAGTCTTGGAGGTACACAAATTTATCTATCTCTCTTCTTCATCTTTTTAGACGTATATTTGATCTTATAACACTCAGAATACGAATTGAATTATGCAGCACGCTTCAGACGTGCGTCCGAGAGTTTAACCACCGTTCATTCAATTTGTATACACCGCACTACCCAGCAATACATTCATCTTGAGCCGGGCTTCGCGTATTCAGCACCACATGTGTGAGACCCAGAGGAAAGAATAGTATTTTAACATGCGAATTCTTCTCCTGAGCCTCGACTAGCTTTCCTAGTTGGGTGCAAAATCGGCGGGAAGGATACCCTCACGATTCATACCTACAACAGTAGTGGCCCTCTCATGCGTTCCTTTCTCCGAGCATTGATCTACTCTATGAACTAGGCGTTTACTTTAAACACGATTCTAATTGAATCAGCTGTACACCTCGTAATTAGGTATTCCTGGACAGAATCGACATCCGTGGTTTTTATAAATATAGTACAGCGTGTTGAATGATAGTCCGCCGGCATGGTTTATTAATCGTATATACATCCCCACTAACCTATCGATGAATTCCGAGAAGATTTTCATGTTGGCGATGCAGCTTTCAGCTACCCGGCACGGTAATGGTGAAGGCGTTGGTGTTGGCTGTCTGAATATCTGGGTGGTGGGCCCACCGGCTCTGTCGTAGGGTCATGGTTGGGGTTTGTATCAGTCAGCAGTGGTTGACGATCGAGGCTTTCGGTTATGCGAATCATTCCAAAATCGTGATTTTTGGTGGACCCATCAGACTCGACGGATACGCTTTGAGGCTGCGGAGCGGAGGGTGGCTGGCTGGGATATGTGGGACGATCATGCGTCTCGATCAGGGGTAAAGGGCGAGACGGTACAAGGCGGAGCTGGGATGACACGTTTGGTGCCGATTGCTCCAGCACTGGAGGGGAGGAAACGGGCGCAAGTGGTTTCTCCGAATGGTCTAGTGGCCAACTTGACGATGGTATTAGCGGCCTAGTGGATAAGAAGTCACTTCTGCGCTGGGAGTTTGAGATCATAATTGGACGCTTTGGTCTCCGTTTGAAGAGACAGAAAACGAGAAGAGCTAGTAACACAAGAGCCGCAACTCCTCCGACCACAATACCTGCGAGAGTACTGGTCGAGATGTGCTTCGAGCTATCTGAATTGTCGGGCAAGTTCGTACGTGTTGACCCAGTGGATGAATCCGACTTCGGTGATTGTGTTTGATCTAATGTGGTGGATGAGCCCGATGTCGTTGTGGACGAGGTGAGATTCAATGTTGAGGGTGTGTCGAGACAAGATTTATCTCCAGATGACTTGACAACTCGCACGTCCGAAACGCCTCCTTCACGTCCAAGCGAGTCGTGCATAGCGAAGGACACAGTAGTTCCGGCGGCCAGCGTGTTTCGCCAAACATAGCTGTCTCCAACTGGGGCATTCAAGACGATGGAGTTGCCCGAGGGAATGAAACCCTAGAATTAAAGGGTCATCCAGATGAATCCCGACAATATTGTGAAGACGTCACTTACGACGATCGTAATTGGTAGCACAGCTCCAGTATACTGCGTGAATGGAAAGTCCCTAGGGGGTATATGTTAGATTAAATCTGATATGTATGAAAGTCTCGTTACCTGCACTCTTCCAAATCAGAGTCCAACGAAAAGAAGAAATCGGGTACTGAACGTCCTTTGAGTATGAACTCAAGTCTAGTCCGATGAAAAAAACTCACCAAGTTTTGAGGTGTCGCATTGATTTCCATTCGCTGAAGGGCCAACCGTCAGAAACTCGGTAATCCCTCCAGCAGTTTCTCCAGTAGCATCAGACATGCTAAGCAGGATCCGCTCGTCTTTAGCCGCTGTGAGTTGTGTTGTGAAGGACCCGGCATTGTCTTGAAACGCAGAAGACGGTATCGAGATGTTCCGCAACCTCTGCTGTGGCTGGATGATCGACTGTGAGATATATATAGGATGTGAAAACAGAGGACCCACCGATAAAATCACCAAACGGAACGGTGGCTGGCCTCCTATGAGCAAAGATGAGCCGTTCAGTGCACAGTATTTCGAAGAAAATTCGCGTACCTGACCAAGATACGGTAAGATCGTCGCATTCCGCTGGCTTGGTGTTCGAAAAGGTGAATGCATGCACAACCATGGAGTGAAAGGCAGCTATTAGTATGATTGCGATGCTGGATGCCAGCCCAGAGTAAGAAAGGGGAACGATCATAGCGTGAACGAAATTGACATCAAGCTGCGGGTGAGCATAGGACGACGGTGAGCGGAAGGTGCAGGTTGTATAGGAGGGAACAGCGTATAAACTCCGGATATCAGTTGAGGCTATGAATTCATGTTGAAGCCGAATTCTGCGTGACAACCAGCATTGAAACAACGAAGCAGTGGAAGCAGGGGAGAGCGGAAAGCGGAAAGTCTTGGCTGGAGCACTGAAGAGTAAGGCTTAAGGCCTTAAGGGCGTAGCCTTCGTCGACTGAAAGCTGGCCAGCTCTGTGAGTCGAATAGGATACGAGTTTTCCATTGTGAACTAAGAACTTGGCTACGCGACGAGTGCCGATTCTTGACTAGTAACTCTTGATGAGGGGCGCAGACTTGGCCAAGTCGACTTGACCAACAACTATGACTCTTACATTGCTTCCAAGCGGTCAAATTTGACGGTACCTTGCAGAGCGTGAGGCTGATTTGACCCAAACCGGATGCGTCCCAGAACTTTTGCGGAGATTTCGGGCCGCGAACGACCGAAATTTTGCTCCTCCACTGCCACCAGTACTAACCCCTTGTGCTGTCCCGCCCACCAAGCATGTAAAACAGGTCAGTACGACATTCATTACAGTAATTCAGGTATACTAAGGGGATATCTGTTCTTTCTGTTAGTGCTTCACCGCGCTGCCAACTCATTTCGTTGTTCGCGAAAAGATCTTAGTGTAACCTTGGACTTCGATTGCCGACCTCCAGGCTCCAACCTGCCAGCCGTACTTGGACTTCTTCGTAGCCCAAGGTTTGTATACTATAAATTGCAACAACTTCCATCGAACGGGTCTGAAATGCAAAGAAAACTATGAATGCGTCTCTTCGTTGGGGATTGGGATGACCATGGTTTCCCAAAGGCAGCTGGCAGACAAGGTTTCGACCCTCTGCAGTACCAAGCGGTGGATATTTTGGATGACCAAGGTAATGCAAACACATCTCGGTGCATTGGGTGGGCTGATACACGGTGAATGAATCCGACAATGCGAAGACCGCCACAGAATCCAACCGGATGCCGCCCCACATCTGTCGGCGGCACAGTTTCCATCGTGCAACCACCACTCACCTCCATTATTGTGATGACAGCCCCCAAGATCGTGAATGATTCTACATGAAGCCTATCTCGCGACAACCTCAAATACACCAAGCTTGACACAAGTTCTGACCAACGACAATGGTCTGAGGCGAGAAGGGCAAGAGCGGATTGGAGGAATAGTCCTGCGCCTTTCAATAATATCACCGCAGGGGATATAGTACAGGTCTGTTTTGGTACTTTATGTCGCGATTATCCTTAATATTCATTTTCCAGGAACGTCCGTATGCCAGTAGTACCATTCACGCTGCGTGATGACCGTGCCATTGGCCACCCATCTGCAGAATCCATGGGAGGAGAAAGTCATAAGCATTGAAGAATACGTAGGACCTCGAAGTGTATCGGGCGACGAATATACATTGGTTATGAACACCCCGCGAGGTTGCAGCAAATTGCCTGACTATGTTGAACAGCTCAACCAGCCAAGGTGAAGATATTGGCAGAGGTGTCGGTAAATGCGCCAGTCGGAAGAGGTTTGTGATGTAGGCAGCTAACTACGTATGTTGTGGACATAACCTGACCGCCCCGCGGATGGATGGATTATTAAACGCAAGATTTGGCATGATCAGGTGCGATTCTGTTTGGATTAGCAGTGGACCACCGTTCATCATTCGTCTAACAGCTCTCATCCACAAGACAGTATAGAGGTTTGATCTGTCGCATTGGTTCTCATCGAAAGGCCGGTAGTCCCTCCAACAGTTTCTCCAAATAACGCGCGCCGCTTTTTTTGGCCGTGTCGTGAAGGAACCTGCCTTGTTTTAAAATACAAATCCTTAAGATGGTATCCGGTCTTTGATCACTTCATCTTTTGATTCGACCAGGACTATATCCGTGGTCTTAACCTTGGATTGTGCAATAAATGAGTCCAATCCGACAACAAAGAGAGAAGTACGTTAAATGCTATTTCGATACAAAATTGACTGACACCATCCAGGAATCTCCGAGGTCCATGATCATACTCTACAAATCGTCTCCTATTCTCTCTACCACTTCAATCTCCGAGTCTTGCTCGGAGATTTGGCTGGTCTGGCCGTGGATTGTTGCGCGTTAGCGCTCCTCATCATGGCCTGGGTGATCATGGCGGTCATCGCATGTGCTGCGGCGTTGATGGCAATGCCTTCAGGTCCCTGGGGATTGTAGTTGATGTTGTTGTTGCCAGCGTTCGAGATAATCGACGCGTTTCGAAAAACTCCGCCCTCGCCTGTGTGGTCCTCGTCAGGGAGTCTGTATGGCGCCGCGTTGGGATTGTTGTTGTTGTTGAGCGAGTCGCATATGAAACTTGAGTTTATGGACTGAGCCCCTCGAAACGCGTAGTCCTTGCACGTTGCAGGTGTATGTTGTGTGCTGTGACTCGAAAAACCGGCGTGGCGACTAGGTCTGTCCATATTACTGTTGTGTGATCGAAAGATCATATGGGATCCTTGAAATATGGCACCTCTCATCGTCTGTATGTCCTCCTGGGCATATCGTAGAGGCGGGGCGGGGTTATTCTTGTTATTCGATACGTCTATGGTGAATGTGGAATCATACGCCTCGGCCTTCCGCTGACCATGTGCAGAGACTGAACCAGTGGCGTTGGGAGCGGTCGTAGGCATGGGTCGTGCTGCCAGAGGAGGTATGGTTTGAAAGATGTTCGAGAAGAGGGCAGTAGCTGGAAGTCCGAATTGTCGTCTGGATCTCGCTATCGCCGCCCTTTTATAGATTGCAAACACGACTTGTCCTTGGAAAAACGCATAACGCAATGATCTGACACTTAGTAGTCCTACCAACCCCTTGTGTCAATTGTGGATTCGAGCTGCAAGCTCTACAGAGTTTTACGGCAGGCTGGGTTCGATTCGCTGATGCGGCGATGCACTTGATGTTTTTGGTCACCTCTGTGGATCCAACGTGGGAGCTTGGTAACTGTGTGCAAACTGTGTGTATTGTCTTTTCAATTGACGGATCTCCCGAGTCAGCCTTATGCTTGCATCTTCTATGCCAGCATCGCCAGTGTCGTCGTACCCGTCAACTTACTCATTGTTTTCTCGCATTGAACTTTGTTAACTCCGATACTTTCAGAACAACTTGAACCCATCCAAATGGGTCATCTCCTGCCGTCGTCCACGACGTCTAATCAGCGCTGACATGACTCACATAAGTATACCAAGGCTTGCACCAGGATGACAGTTTCAATGCGACCAAAAAAAGAAAAAGAATCGACCAAGCCCAGACACCCATGTACACCTTTTGATAACATAGATGTCGGACTGCAGTAAGCTAAAGAAGCACGCAACTCGATTCTTTTTCTGGGCTGCCTGGATTTGAACAGTATATAGCGCAATGCATGCTAGGGCACCCTCATATATCGCCCCATAATCCGCACTCATTTACACGTAGCTAGGATCGATTCTTTGGTTATGATTAAAAGCGTGATTGGCCATAATCGATATATCGATGGTCCCTGCTCTAAATGCCTGGCCTGCCAGCCATTCACATAATTTTGCGGAATTTCGGACAACTTTCTACTAGTACTACCATTATAGGTTAGGATATGGTATCTGCGGCTAGTGATAGGCGCTAATGTTGCTAAATAATGCAGACTGATTTATCTGGGTGATCGCGGAGAGTACTGAGCTGACCAACTTCACCCATATGACAGTTCTAGGAAGAATACATGTCGATCGTGCCCATCATGACCGTTACCGCTCGAGATTTCGGAATCGGTGGTGTGCGAGCTGACCTGAAGTCATGAGGCCATCGCGCCGTTGACACAGGTCGTGAACTATTGTGAATGCGATGAGCGAATATCTGGCTTCTGGGAGAAAGAGCTATGCGCCAGATTCGGGTTGCGGTGTACAGACTGCACTGCCACAAACTTCCAAATGCGGTATATTGGCAGTACCGCTTTGTCTTCCGCGATGGGCCTATCCATCTGAGCGTCCTGCCATAGAGTATATGTCTTCAGTTTCTTCAGATGCTTGGGGCAGAACCGTAGAATTACTTTAGATATCAAGCTTAAGCAGGTGTATAGTCGAGAGAATGCGGATGTTAGGAATCTTGTATCGCCTTACTTACGGCACGTCGTGTGGGAGGCCTGGCATATACGTAGGTGTCTCGGGCTAACCTATTTAGACACGTGTTATACTCTTGAATTCCTTCCATAAGTCTCCCAACACCGATCCTCTCTCTTCGTTGTCTCTGCTTCTACTGTGGCCCACTGGACCCCCAGTATGTCTAGTTTGGCAAGCAGCATATCGGGTTCTCGGGTCACAATAGACAGCATGACGGGCAACGAGAACAGCTTCAATCCCACAATGAATTTCATTGGCGCAACAATCTCATTAGAAATTTCTGCAGATGAGCGCGAACAGGTGAGCTCATGGATTTCCTATCACAATTCTAGCCAGTATTGCAAGGACACTATATGATACTTGAGCTAACCTCCCTCCATGAAACAGATAATATCAAGAGCGAAACTTCACCAGCAGCAGAAGTCACTATTATGTGCGAGAACTCATTGAATCTTTGTCGTGACTTAACTCATCGACAATCCATACTCGCCAGCCGATGTCACGAACATGAGTGGTATCTTAGGTTGTCTTGATGCCATCCCAGAGGATACCGCCGCTATCACTACGCAGTCTTCTCTAATAGATAGTCCGGCGCAATTCGCGCAGGATCAAACGCCTATTGTCCAGATGCACCTGGTGGGTAGTCTCCTTTATAGTTCTACTCAACGACGTCGGTCAGATTGACCACCATTCTGAAGGATGCTTTCGCTGACGCTCGAGCCACCCTCGTTCGAAACCATGACACAGAATTGGCTGAGCCTAATACCAAGACGGGGGATATGGCAGCATACGAGACTCCTCCAAATTACACACCCAGTCTACGTAGGCGGAGTCAAAATGGTATGGAAAGCGACTTCTTCCTTGGAAACCACCGTCTCAACGTTTCCTGCCGGACTTTCAGAGAAGCCTCTTCTTGTACAGTTAACGACCGAGGTATGCATTACTCACCTCTTGACTCTCATTTACTCAACCTACGTACCGTCTTAGAATATAATCCTTCACGACAAAACACCGAAGCACATTAGGCATTTCATGCAAACCCCTCTATGGGACTCAGATGCCATTATCCCGCTCTGGTATCCCTCATCCAATGACACCACTCCTGCTGAGAGCCGACACGAGAGCACAACTGTTGGGGACGTCGGACGATTTGACAACCGAGGTTGCTTTATGACTTACTTTAATATCTTTCTGACGGCGGAGGATAATCAAGAACGCGGTTACTCCAAAATCCCTCCAGAATTTCGGCGCTTCAATCCGCCCAACGCACTGGGTACCAGTGTCACTCATAGTAGTATGTATAAGAAATCGCCAGGATTTGATTGCCGTGTTCTACCAAAGTGAGTACCCTATCCCCCGATGTGCATGTGGTCTCGTGGACTATATTGACACACAAACAAAGCGATGGCTTCAAGGTCACAGCAAAGAGACGAGATAAAACGAAATTCGAAGGGGCCATGGTAGCTTCGCCTACTGGAAAACAAGATAAATACCTTCAAGAGTCCTACCTCATCGATTTGAAGGATTATATCATGTATTGGGCCGGAGATTGGTATGAACATCTGAATGGGGGAGCTACTGGTGCTCTCGAAGATTTTGCTGGGAATCCTTTGCTTGTAATCACAACCTCCTACCGGGTCTCTCATTGGGCCAATGCGGCGATATGTCAAAAGGCTGAGCCTAAGGCCAATCCACCAGACGCATCTCTCATCCGGCCAGACCTATCGAGGAAATTCTGGGAGTGGGAACCTAGCTGGGAGATTTCAGTGCACGCAGGAAATGCAGAGGACCAAGGCGAAGGAGGGTCTGTGCGGCGGTCCGAGTACTGCGTGGCTATTTCAGGTTTCAAGATCCATACTCCAAAGGCGATGCTCAAAGCGAGCCGTATTTCTCTACAACGACAAAGTAGCAGCAGTCGAGTCTCACTTAACTCTATGAAATCGGGTCTATCGAGACTCACACATCCGTTTCGGTCTAGAAGGAATACATGAAATAGTAGTCAGGAGATGCAAGCGTGGGCCTGAATTTAAGGAATGGCTTCTGCGACAACTTGTTCGTTGGCAGCTTTGCTGTGATATCGTCGTTTTTTGATAATTTGTACCTTGAAAGTTAGATTTTAGACGCTAAGAGTCTTTATGGTCAAAGTGCTCGTCTTGAAAGATTGTGGGTTTGGCGACGAAAGTAAATGCAATGCCATCCTAACTCGACATATTAAGCGCCCAGAAACTGAGATCTGGGAATCGTCATTCAATCTTCTGGTCAGTTCAGAGTTTCAAATTTCACATTAAAGCCTGCGGAAATGCGAACGTGTGTGTGTGATCGTAGTGCAGCTACAAGTACATGCAGTTTGTTATCAGTGCAGGTGAACGAAGGATACAGTACAATACTAGTGATATACAGGCAAGATAGAAGATAGAAATGAGGCGAGCTACGTCTAGGCAATCAGAGTAATGTAGGTGGGGTTTATCGAGAATACCAGATGAGTAAGGGTTGAAACGGCCGAAGCTCAGCGAATGGACGAAGCAAGGTGGACACCATTCTGACGGGAGGAATTGGATGAACTATTTGTCCTTCCTCCGCTTCGACTTAATAAAAGAGGTACCTGATGCAGCTGCAGCTTTCGCTGCAGTTTCTGAACCCGCACCAGCACTTGCACCATCAAAATCTGTGACCATATCCGACTTCCTCTTTCTACCAGTTGTTGAGCTTTTAGTACCAACGGCGTCTGAGAATAGGTTTGCGCCAGTACTGTTGTCATCATTAGCCATATCCCCCAAATGCAACTCGGGAGAAACCTGCCTCAAAGGCTGCACCGGACTGGCCGTCATGTCGGATGAAGCCGTGGGCGTCTGCACTTCGTCCAAGAAAGCGGGCGAAGCGATGTCGCCAGAACCATAATCCATGTTGCCGATCGGGCCACCTCCAAAACTGGAGGTGTCTAAGGCCAGTCCGGTGCCACCTGAGGAGGAAGAAAGATTGTTGAAGAAGGCCTCGAAGTCCATCTCGGACGGTCCACCGCTAGATGTGTCATTTGCGTTGTCCATTGAGCTGGTAGCGGCACCGGATGTCGAGCTCTGCCCGTGCGTGGCGTCCTGGGTTTGCCCTTGATCCATACCAGAATGCAGACTCTCGTCTAGTAGGCTTTGGTCGAGGCCATAGCTCTGAATGAGAGAATGGATCGAAGAGTTCAGGTCATCGACATCGTTGTCGATATCTTCCGTCGCGTTCCAATGCCTCTGCATCCGATGTTGCTGCTGCTGTTCTTCTGGGATGAGGTGATTTAGGTCTCCTTCCCCAGACGGCGCGCCAGAATCATAATGATCGAAGGATATCAAACCTTCAGGCGTTACGACAGGCATCGACATAGTTGAATTGTAAGACGTTGGGTTAGTTTGAGATGATGGGAAATCAAAGGGCGAAGGTTGGTGGTAAGGTGTCAACGATGCCCCTGTGGTTGTAGCGTTAGGGTTGACGGTGCCACTGTCGGTAGATGAGGGTTCGGATATTGTTTGAGCAGCAAGAGAAACAAGAAGTTGTTGGATCTGGATCGGTGAAAGAGAGTTCAAGACACCGCTTATACGTGGGTCGAACTCGAATGATGTAGGCGAATGGCGAGAAGGGGTCACTGAACGTGAAATTTGATCTTGGGGCTGCTGTGTTGGTTCTGGATTGGGACCTTTGTCTGTTTTGGAAGAAATTGGCTCGGTTTTGTTGAAATATGACGATGATTCGTGGACTGTCGCATTGTCGGATGCTGCAGTGGATGGAGCAGGCGAAGTCACTGATATTGGGGTCTCTATAATCGGATAATCTAGACGTTTCAGTCAACCTTGTCGAAATATACATTGAACTAGCTCTCACCATACATTGTCGCATCCGTGTCCAGTGGGATCTCCGACAGTTCTTCAATCATGCTCTTGCGAGGTCCATCCCTCTTGGCATCTTCGATCATCAATCGCATCTTCCTCCTTGTACCAGGCCCCATCCCGAGGCCTCCGTCAACGTCGCTGTCTTGCCCGTGAGGGCCACCCGAAACTCCAGGGGAACCAGCACCAGCACCAACACTGACTCCAGAACCTGCCCCTCCGGCGTTGCTTCCAAATACACCTGCAAGGAACTTAACAATCCTGTTTATTGTATCTTGCTGCTTCTGATGCTTTGCGCGAGCCGCTAGGGCATCTTGCCACAGGAGCTGGTTCGACCGCTTCAGTTCGTTCAATTCAGCTGAAATGGTGGTTTGGTGTCGTTTTATGGCGCTGATACCGTTTACTATTGAGTGAATGTCGAGGATTTGGCCAGATGATAGTGTCGCGTTCCCCGGTGGCGCGTTCCCTGCCCCCGTAGTTGCATCGGTAGTAGGCCCAGAGAGCAGGCCTACATTTGCACTACCATCCCGCAGATCAATGGAGTTCTCCTCCCCTGGTTGCGCTACTTGCTTCTTTCTTTGTATGAGGCAAAGAAGGTCGGGCTGACCGCGGTGGAAGTTGGCATGTGCGAAGTTCCAGAATTCGGTGTCGGTGTCGCTCTTGAGAACTCCTTGTTGAAGGTGTGGAATCTTATGGAATCCGTACATATTCAACTGACGCACAAAGGAGCTGAAGTTCCGATGTTTGAACCATCTACCCAATACCTCATGGGCGAAACGCTCGTGGTCAAGAACTGAAACTTATATTGTTAGCCGAACTGGAAGTACTCCTTCAACTGCTTACCAAAGAAAGAGTCCCCGGCGTCTGACCATCGTATTAGTTCAGCGTTGTTTGGATCGTTTACCATTCTAAATGGTCAACAGTAGAGAAAGCCATAAGTTGCATGAGACGATTGGTCTGAGGAGCGACGCACTCATATAGTTTTTGCAGAAACGCGGGGACAACCTGACGCGCGGCTTTCGAGATATGTGAAGACTGCGCAGGCATCCTGTTAGATCTTGTGAGAGCAACCTGCTGATCTGTAGCCATGTCGTGGCCTGGATGAAGGTTGTACGCGCAGCACAGCTTCGACCTGCTTGAGTAACTTGACGCTCCGTCCTGAGATTACGAGCTGAAAGCCGTTGCCAATCACGCACAAATTGACTTCTCGGCCCGATGTTTGAGACTGCTGAATCGCATGTCTTCTGCATGTTACACCTTTTCATGGTCTGATACCACAAATGCGACTAAATCGCTTGCTTGTAGAATACGAGCCTGACCAGTCCTCGTTCCGTATGTTGATTGAATCGATGAGTCTTCTCACTCCTGAGACGGCTCATGGTTGTCTGCCAAAGGCAGATGTCAATTGAACGGGATTTCGAACATCCGCACTTCGTGATGGCAGATATCTCCTATCTGGCGCTCATGACAGTAGTGCGGTAGATTGCATAATTCAAGTGGGGGTTAAATATTTGAAGCGATGCCCTCATCTGAACAATAGCAGAGTAGCACAGAGCATATACACCAAAATATCCCATGCATTCCTCGTAAATTTGATCAAGAGCACATAACCTTTAGTAAATAAACGAGTTATGAACACTCTGCTCAGAGTTCATCCGTAGAGGGTGGCAGGGGTGGCGGTTGGGTCAAAATCTTTCTCAATTTGCGAATAGCCTTCCGTTCGGTTTCTGACTTCGTCGTCCCAGAAGCAAGGAAACGGCCGTAGGAGCGCATTCGCTCCCCGAAAGTGCCTTCAACAGATTTCTATGTGACTTCAGTATAGAACTTAGATCTTCAAAGATGACAACGAACTTTGGGAACGAAGTATACTGCGCCTAAAGACTCGTCAGATATTACACTCCAGAGAGAGAATATACAGTTCCACACCATTGCTGACGTTGACATCGTGATTTACGAAAATCCTATGGAAGAGACTCAGAAATTCGTCAAGCACGAGACTCCGCTGTTGTGAGAAATGAGAAATGAGCTTTATGCCAATGTTAAAGGCGAAATGCATACCCCAGTCATTAGAGGACACCAGATTGAATCGTCGAAAATAGCAACCTCGGCAGTCGGCTCCTACAAGGTGATTAGACTCATAGCCATCTTGATTTGGTATTGAACGCACCAGATCGAGCAGCACTGGAAGCAGAGCCAATGCCGGCAAGAACATATGTTGCCACAGACCAGTCACATCATCACTTGGGGGTCTTCGGTATCTGCTAATATACCTCTCGAGATCAGCACGCCAGCCAATTACGGGCACTGATGGTATATAATAGAATGGAGTCACATCACGAGGGATCATGGCCATTCCATGTGCCCAAGAAGAATCACTGAGACCGAAGGATATCCCGCGTATGAAAACCGCACAAGGTTTCCCCCTCGAACTAATGTCTGTTGAACATAGTTTATCAATCCAGCTGATTTCAACCCAGTGTGGGTTTTTCCCTGTTTGTTGCTCATGCCGGAAAACAGTGGGCCTATCCGGTTGCGAGTTCGACGATGGAAATTGAGCCAAGCTCCATTCTATCGCTCTATCGCTGCCAGTTACGAGGAAGAGAGTACCGTTCAGGGTTGGCTTTGCGAGGGGGACGTCGCTATATCCATTGAAGTATTGGTACCAGTCTGAGGCGTGTTCACGAAGGTACGGATACAGTTTTTCTGTATCAACGAGATCCTCACGATCAGCGCCTTCTGGAAGTATGAGAACACCCCCTTCTCGAGAAAACGAGGTGAATTCAAGAACCCTATATTCATAGTGAGATCGATTGAGATGGATATGCGAACGACTCACGCGCCGTCGCCAGGAGGTCGGGAGACGTTTATTCCGTCGCTCTTGAGAACAGTCCCCCGCTCGAAGTATTTCGGTGTGGCAATTGTTTTCCATTCCGCGAGTGTAGGTTCAATAGGCTGGAACTTTCGTGGAAGACTCGGACCATGAACAGAGTCATCTCGCGCATGGAAGATGTTGAAGCGGTACTGGAAAGTACCAGAGCCATCTATGTACCCCACATCTCCAATACCCACACCACGCTCATAATGTTTTGGAGGGCGAAAAGTGCTAGACATTCCATGAGGGGGGAAGCCGTGGCCCTTGGACATCAAAGAGCGACAATATATTGAAGTCCCGTTCAGACACCACGGGGTCGGGTAGTAGACAGGAAACTGTGTCTCCTGAGGATGCTGACCATATGGATCTAGGAACGAAAGAGAAGTTTGAGTCAGCGACCGTTGGAACGTCGTAAGTCGTGGCCTACTGTTATGGGGATTAGGTGCGCCTGAGGGCGTTACACTCCCGTAGTCGCTTTCTTGGTCCTGATGTGGTGGCAATGATTCCATGCTACGACCTGTTTCCAGAGTCCCCGCAGAATGAGGTGGCTGTCGAATACAAGACGGATTGCCATGGCCAGTTCACGCGTTCGGCGTCGATGGACACCAAACTCGAACAAAGGGACAGATTCAGACCCGATTCAGCAGTCAGCGTGCGGTACTTATCCCCTTTTGGGAAAACCTCACTGTTTTCCTGTCTCCAGAGAGCCCCAGCCATATACACTGCTGGCATGGGACAATTGTAGGCGACCAAAAATGTTTACAAAAATGTTTCAAACATGCTAACATTTTTGAGTGCATTTTACCTAACTCAGAAACATATCGACGACGATAAGTCTTATGAGCAAGACAATTCCACTATGAACTCTACCTTTATTGTTGATTTTTAGCACCCATAAATAAAAAATTTCAATATAATTCTGAGTAGATCTAACTTGTGACGCTAAAGCTATTGTTTTCCTCTTTATTGTTGTGGGCTCAGCATGTCACATTTTGGATAAATTGCATGTAACATAAAATGCATTAAAAACTTTATCAATTTAGTTTGGCAGGGGAACATTTTTAATGCTATTGTTCTGTATACAAAAAGTGAACCTAAACTTGGAATTATGAGTACAAAAAATTACAATATGAATGTGAAATTGAACCGGAAGTTCTTCCATTGCAACAATATGACGAAAATGCCTCATTTGATGTGTACATAAATTCGACTTAAAAGGTAAAGTCATGCAGTCATTTGTGCGCTCTCAAAATTTATTGTTGTCGTTGGGTTCCCGTTCGAGAAAAATGCTGCTGAAAACTTTGGCATGTTTGAAAGATTTAATAGTACATTTTAGATCGCGTTCAATAGTTCCATGACAGCAGTGACATCGTTAACTACCTCAATTTGAGTGAATTTTAGCGGATGCAGAATTTGGGTTCAGGTCCTTGGAGTCTTGAATTTCAATCAAATTAGGTTGTATTCTGAAGTTGAGTGGAATGCTGAAAGAATTACAAGCAGGTAGTTTTCCCCAAGCTCGAGCTCTTGTCAGAAGTACTTAAGACCCTTACAAGTAATGATCAAAGTCACTTGGCTGCCAGAATTTTACCCCAACCCCAGCGGGGTAACACCTATAGAAGTTGCATTCAAAGGTTACGCCCACCTAAGTAGACCCGGAATCAGATGATGTAGCACCGACCCGTCGGGAGCGGAACGCTGTATCGGCAGTGAGCTGTAGACTGAGTGCTAATGGAGATTAGCCAGACAAGCCTTCGCTTATTGAGTTGCAGCCCGAGTTCCTACCCATGTCGCAGAAGATAACAAGAGACGGCGTCAAGGGTTTGACGCCGAAACTTACCTGACCCGAGCAGGAGGCTCGCACAGCTCGAAATTAGATTGAAAGCTTCCGATGTCGACGTAGATTACTTGATTTAGATCTTTGAAACGAAGTTTCCTATAAGGTTGGCCATGAATGTGTTCATGAACGTGAACATGAAGCAGGAACATGAAGTGGCGGAAACATAAATAGATTTAGACGCACCGCCGTAGTGAAGGGCTTGAGGTGAAGTAGCCATTGCTTGGTTCGTTGCAGAAGAATACCATTTATGGCAAGCGATAGCACTTGCATCCAAGGGTCCTAAACCATACATCTGCCGTGTGGAGCCGTTGTGGTTTTCAACGCGGTCAGGTGGCTAATGCGAAGCGCGTCTTGAGTATAGGGATGGATGTGATTAGGATATGGGGAAGTGTAGATCGAGGTGCTAGTGTCGTAATTATGGCTGCGAATCTGACAGCAAGAGGTTTGCTGGTTGTGTCATCAGACAACAACTGTCCGCGTCAATAGTGTGCGGGGAACCAGGGGCTTATAGATCCAAGGAGATGTCAGAGGTAGACACAGTTCTAATCATAGGCGGATCAGAGAGAGACACTGAGTCGTTGGCGATTCATGACTTTGGTTTGGAACACAAGATGCGAACGTGTGTTCGTGCTTGAGCGTGCGCAAGCAGGGGCGCTCTCTGGTGTCGTCTCGCATTCCCAGAAATAGAGGGTGGAGATGAAGGAACGTTGGCAGAAGGTTTCATACGAATGTATGTGTGGGCGTGCGTTTCGAGCCCACAAGCGCATGGGCCTGCCACCATCCCAAATGGACACTATGCCGCCCGACTTATACCGGATCCTTCACTCTCTCGGTCTCCAGATTGGAAGAAGGCTGGCAGCATCCGGAAGGTAGCCAATGGCAAGAATACCTCTTTGCGTGGCGAACATCCACAATCGCTTGGCCTGTGGTCACTTGTTCTATATCGCTGGGATGGCGGAGGAGCTGAGCCTTATCAACAATCAGCTTCGAGCTCCGGGAAGGGGACAATAGACGTGTACATCGATCGCGACATTCCTATGAGCCAGCCAGGGACATATCGAAGCCTAGCGCGCTGCGGCGGACGAGGCGGAGAATAATCTCTGGACAATCTGGGGTGTTTATATCTTTTGAGGCATCCCGACACCGAGGGCGTGGATTGAGGAAAAGGAATGTGCGCGTGAGCTTCTCGGGCGTCATGGCGAGTGGACGGCGTTGGGGGCTCGTGATACCAATAGTCCCATACTGATATGTGCCCAGGCAGGTTGGCATGAGTCTCGAAGTAACGGGCCATATGGATCATGGTGCCGGTGCGGACACTGTCATTAACGGTGAATTGAGGCTGTTGAAGATCAGGGGGAGTATTTTTGGATCTAGATTGTAAGGTTAGGTCTGACAGTGGCATGATCTAGCGGAGGGTTGTGAAAGTCGTCAAACAGAGTGGAGGGAGTGGGACTGAACGAACCTATCGTAGACTCATGGTCGAAATATCTGTGTTGAGGTTCTGTTTATGTGCGACCCTACACTTTCTCCCATGACGAGAACTTTCTCGAAATTCACGGCATGGGCAAGTGAGGATAAATAAAGATTATTGCACCTACAACCATCTACGTACACAATCTATCTCTCACCGGCTTTTGGAAGGAATTGCCCATGCGCGCAAGCAATATT
>Ga0247741_1000830_pt1 | contig 16947 bp, 12 predicted proteins | sample UWRJL213509R2_FD_180945 | JGI IMG/M metagenome (GOLD analysis project Ga0247741, IMG submission 180945) | Plant litter microbial communities from Arlington Agricultural Research Station in Wisconsin, United States - UWRJ-L213-509R-2 | ecosystem: Environmental > Terrestrial > Plant litter >... | reverse complement strand
GCACAGTAGAGATTTCTCGCAAAATAACTCAGCAGGAAGCCTTATTAACCGCCGATCAGCGTGCCAATATCGAGGCCGATGGCTTGGTTAAAGATATGGTTGAGCAAATTGCTTTTGAGGCGCGCAACTCCGAATATATCGACAAAAAATCAGGCGTATCCGCGCGTTTAACTATCTCCTCATACGAGAACCTGATCAGTAACGCCGAGCGCCGCATGATCATCAATGGCGAGGCTACCACCTTCGTCCGTATTTCCGACTTCCTGGGTGTTATCCCGGCCATCACCGGTAAAATTGAACTGGTTTACGAAGGCGAGCTGGAAGGCCCTGGCAAAGTAGCCAACATCCTTATCGGCAAAGCCATTAAAACATTGCTGCTACAGTTTTTCCCTGATCCGGAGAAATCCAAAAAAGCAAAAGCACCAAACCCTTATGCCGATATCATCAACTGGTTTAGCGATGGCAACACACTATCACTGGTAGATGACCTTTCGTTAGTTGATTATAAAAAATCGCTGAACGCCGTACCGGGTTTAAAAGATGTAGTTAAAAAATTTCACCCCCGTTTAAGCGAAAACCAGCAGCTGTTGTTAATGGAGTTTATATTACACGGGTTGGCCGAGTTTTCGCAGTTGAATAAAGGTTTTTTAGATAATGGGTTCGCTTTTTCGGATATGTTTAACAGCTTGTTTAACTTAGAGCCCGATGACGACGACCTTGACCTGGACGACCGTTACTAACGCCATTTATTCACCAGCTTAAACATAATGCAGGGAAACACCCTATATTTTATAATCGTACCACCTATACTTTTAGCCCTCGATTATTATATATTAAGGGGGATAAACACCGCGTTTAAGTTTACGCGTAAAAAGTGGTTTTTAGGTTTATACTGGTTTTGGGCGGTGTTTTTAATAAGCGTGCTGCTGCTGGGTGTTTACAGCAAAATGTCGGTAGGTGCACGCGGGGCTTTCCTATTCCTGTTTTTTGTTACGTTTATATTTAAACTGTTTTATGCGGTGTTTATAGCGGTTGATGATGCACGCCGCTTTATCATTTATCTTTCCCGCAAAAACAAAAAAACTGCAGCTGCCACGGCCCCTGATACTTTCAAAGCCATCCCCCGATCGGAATTTTTGATGAAGGCCGGGATACTGGCCGGGGCTGTACCGCTTTATCTGCTTAAACACAACATGTCTAAAGGGTTGTATGATTACCAGGTAAAAAACGTAACCCTTTATCTGCCCAACCTGCCCAAAGCTTTTGATGGCCTACGCATAGGGCAGATCTCTGATATCCACTCGGGCAGTTTCCATAGCGTGCATGATATGCATGGCGGGGTTGATATGCTGATGAACCAAAAAGCGGATGTGATATTTTTTACCGGCGACCTGGTGAACGGGCAAACATCAGAAGTAAACCGTGTTGCTGATGTATTTAAAAAAGTGCGCGCACCTTTGGGTGTTTACTCCATACTTGGCAATCACGATTATGGCGACTACGGCGCATGGCCTACCCCTGCCGATAAAGACAAGAACTTTGCCGATATGATACAGGCCCACAAAACCCTGGGCTGGGATTTGCTGATAGATGAGCACCGGCGCTTAAAGGTTGGTGGCGAAGAACTGGGCATATTGGGTATAGGTAACTGGGGCGAAATGAGCCGTTTCCCTAAGTATGGCAAAATGGAAAAAGCCGTTCTCAACACTGATGACCTGCCCGTGAAGTTGCTGTTATCACATGACCCATCGCACTGGCGGGCAGAGGTGATCCCCAAATACCCGCAGATAGATGTGATGTTTAGCGGGCATACCCATGGCATGCAGTTTGGCGTACGTACAGATGATTTTCAATGGAGCCCGATAGAATATGTTTACCAGGAATGGGCGGGGTTATACCGCGAAAAGCACCAGCAGATCTACGTAAATGTGGGCTACGGCTTTTTAGCTTACCCCGGCAGGATTGGAATATTGCCGGAGATTACGATATTTACATTAAAAGCCACCGCAGACCCATCATTAAAAGCTTAATACCTGCGGGCTCATCATCCATGAAGAAACTATTCTGCAACGCGCTTGATTTTTTGCTTTTCAGTAACATCTTCATGTCGTTATGCGCGGTGGCACAAGCGCTGGTTACTTTCCGCCTGATAGATTCAAAACCGGTTTACAGTGTTATTGGGTTATTGTTCACCTCAACATTGGGCATCTATAATTTCAGTATCCTGCTAAGTAAACCAAAGCATCCCGAGCGGTCGCCCTATAAGCGTGTGCGCTGGTTTTTTGCGCATTACAGGCTCATGGTAACCTTTACCATGATCTCGTTATTGTCGCTTATCCCGCTATTTTTTTTGCTGTCGATGGAATCGCGTATCTTGCTGGTATTCCTTTCTGTACTCTCATTCTGCTATAGTTTACCCATATTTACCGTAGGCGAGCAAAAGTTTGGGTTACGCAATATCCCCGGTTTAAAAACCTTTCTTATTGCCCTGGTGTGGACCATGAGTTGCGTGCTGCTGCCTGTGTTAGAGGCCCAGGACCTGCACCTGGCGGATATCTCCATGCGGGATATCACGCTGATGATAGCCAAGCGTTTCCTATTTATCTTCGCGCTTGCTATCCCATTTGATATCCGAGACCTGTTTAGCGACCGACAGGCCGGCCTCAAAACCATCCCAGTTGCCTGGGGCGAAAAGAATGCTTATCTTTTTTGCCAGGTACTGCTTGCCGGTTATATCATATTGTTATTCCTTTTTAGGAACAATGGCTTCAGCCTCGATTTTTTTGGCCTTACCACAACCGCTATACTCATGGGTTGGCTCATATTCAAATCCAAATGGGAGAAGGACGAATACTACTACTTCCTTTATATGGATGGTGTATTGATCTTACAGTACGTAATATTGGTTGGTTTCGGTCTGCTTTTTGGCAATAGCTATGCCGGCTAATTACGATAACTCGGCCGCCTTTTATGATAGGCTTTCGCGGCTGGTATTTGGCAAGGCTTTGGTTAACGCGCAGGCCTGGATTTTACCACACATCCCAAAAGATGCAAGCGTTTTAATAGTTGGCGGCGGCACCGGCTGGATACTGGATGAGATAACCAAACTGCACCCATCAGGCTTAAGTATCACTTACGTGGAGATCTCCGCCAAAATGATGGCGCTTTCCCGTAAACGGAACATCGGCGCTAACCATGTTAATTTTATAAATAAAGCGGTGGAAGAAGCGGGCTTACCCGCAGGTTTCGATGTAATAATAACTCCCTTTTTATTCGACAATTTTACCGAAGACATCCTGATTGGGGTATTTCAACATATTCACCAAACCTTAAAACCCGATGGACTGTGGCTGAATACCGATTTCCAGCTTACCGGCAAATGGTGGCAATATGCCATGCTGAAAAGCATGCTGCTCTTTTTTAAAGTGCTTTGCGGTGTACCCTCCTGGCGATTGCCCGATGTGGGGAAGCTGTTTGACAAGTTTGGATATGAGGTTGTTGAGGAGAAAACTTTTTTCGGTGATTTTGTGGCGAGCAAAGTTTACAAAAAGCCGGTTTAAACAACCCCATTCCAGCAGTCGCTCGGCTCCGGCCGAATGACCCATATTATACTTAACTACTGCGGCGAGACGCCGCGTAATAGTCGTCACCCGGCAAGAGCCGGGCGACGACTATTATTCATTAAGCTTGCTTAATAAACAAACTTATACCCTATACCCCTAACTGTTTGCAGGTAAGTTGGTGAATCGGGGTTGTTCTCTATCTTTTTGCGCAGGCGAACGATGTGCATATCAAGCGTGCGGGTGTTTACATCGGCATTGTAACCCCAAACCTCCATCATCAGTTCCTCGCGGTTTATAACCTTGTTTTTATTTTTAAGGAAGTACAGCAATATGCGGTTTTCTAAAATAGTTAGCTCGGTTTTGCGGCCATCGCGTATCAGCAGGTGTGTATTGGGCAGGTGCTCCATATTCCCAAACTTATGCGATTCGGGCTTCTCGTTATTCAGCGAAAATTTGATCTTGCTGTCTATCATCGCTACCAGCACATCCATATTAAACGGCTTGGTGATATAGTCAGATACGCCAAAGTTGTAAGCACTTATTTTATCAATATCCTGGGCCTTGGCGGTCATCATTATCACCAGTTTATCAAAACCCTTTTCGCGCAGGCTGCTGCATACTTCGCTGCCTTGTTTGCCAGGCAGCATCCAGTCAAGCAGTACAATATCGGGTTGCTCGGCAAGTATCATGCTTTCGGCTTCTTCGCCGTTGCCGCTTTCTAAAACTTTGTACCCTTCGCTTTGCAGGCGTTCCGATACTAAAAACCTTAGGTTCTCATCGTCCTCAACCAGTGCTATTTTAATTTCCTTGTTCATTTTTATTAATGATTATCTAATGCTCTAACGGCAAAGTAACAATAAACGTTGAGCCTACATTAAGCTTACTGGTAACCGTTATTTCGCCGTCCATAAAGTTAACCAGTTCTTTACAAAAAGCAAGGCCGAGGCCTACACTTCCGTTTTGGTTATACTGGTTCTCTATGCGGTAAAACTTTTTAAACACATCGCCCTGCTCATACCGGGCCATACCAATACCTTTATCAGCGAATGAAAATACAATATTGCGCTTTTCGGGCTTAATATTTATAAATAGTTCTTTTTTCCCGGGGTGCGAATATTTGTAAGCATTCTCCATCAAATTCTGAAAAACACTGCCCAGAAGCACCGGGTCGCTATAAAACTTATTTACGTTCTCGATATTAAAGCTAAGCTTAAAATCGGGATATTTTATTTTAAACGTATCAATATATCCTTTTACAAACTGCTGCAGGTTTATCGCCTCACGCTTTACGGTAATAGAGCGGTTTTCCAGCTGGGTAAAGCTAAGCAGCTTGTTCATCAGGTCGTTCAGTTTATCGGCCTCTTCGTCTAATATCTTACCGTAATGGCGGCGCTGGCGTTCGCTTAATTCGGCGTCGCCCTTCAGGTTCGATCCGGCAATTTTTATAACGCTTACCGGGGTTTTAAACTCATGGGTAAAGTTGTTTATAAAATCGTACTGCAGCTTAAACACTTTTAAGTTGACGTTTAGGTTGCGATATATCAACCAGCTTATCAGTACCAAAAAAAAGTAAATGAGCAATACAATGGCGCCAATAGGCAAAAAACGCCTGTTGATCTCCTTGGTGAGGTGCTGATTGGTAGAGATAAAATACAGCTTAAAATTTGAGAATGCCCCTGTTAACGCCGCTTCGGTAACTTTACGCCCCCCTTCCACATCAAGCGGGTCGTACACTACGGGTTGTATGGTAACCTGCTGATATAATTCGGGATGAGTATTTTTAACTTTTAGCTGGTGTGCATCCATCAAAAAGGTAAGCATGTTTTGCTTATAAAAGGCTTTAGTATCACCCTTTTTTAATAACGACTGATAGATGCGGATATCCTCGCGGCGGGGGATGTTCAGGTAACTTATTTTATCGGGGGTAACGTTATAAAAGGTGCGGAAGATCTCGTCCTGCGTGGGTAAGCGCGAGGTATCGGCTACGCTGATAAACCGGCTTAGCTTCAGCGCCATTTCCTTAAAATCATCGGCATTTGCCCAAACCGAATCTTTAAACCCTTTTACGCCGCCATGTTTTGGTTTGTACTGATAAACCGTTTTTATAGAAATACCTTGTTTATTGGCAAGCTTTTTTGATGGTGGGTTACCTATCTGGATATCATAAAACAACACCCTGCGCACAAAAGGATAGCTTTTAAAAACCGTTGCCGAATAGTTTGCTGCCGATGCCGAATCAAGGAAACCCTGGTAGGAAGTTATCTCGGGGATCTTTAGCTGGAAGAAATCATTATAAGGCTTAACCGTTTGATCCAGCACCTCTATTTTTTTGGAGGCAAACTCGTTTTCTACATATTTGGCGGTAAGGTTATATGAAATAACTATTGCGATAACAAGGCTCACCGTTATCAGCACCAGGAACGCGGTTATCAGCGAAAAATTTTTACGGTATAGATTCTTCTGCGTTTTCATCACAGGTTAGGGTTTAACCTGCATATTGCTGCTCAGGAAGGTTTCAATCTCGGCGTACATTTCCATACGGTTATGGTCGCTTTTAAAATAGGCGCGTTCATTCTCTTTAAGGCGATAGGTTACCGGCACGTTGCGTTTTTTAAGCTCGCGCACAAACTGGTTAAGCTCGCTGATATTGGCCCGGGGGTCTTTGGCTCCCTGGAATATGAGCAACGGGCTTTTTATTTTATCGGTATGGAAAACCGGCGATATGGCACGCAACTGGTCGGCATCAGTTTCGGGGTTCCCCACCATTTCGTAGGTCATTTTCAGGTAGGGTTTAAAAAACGGCGGCGCATCTTTTAAGTAAGTAAAAAAGTTGATGAGCCCGTATTTTACCACCGCGCAGTTATACATTTCGGTATGAAACGAAAGCCCGTACAAGGCCGAGAAGCCACCAAAACCACCGCCAAATATGGCTATCTTTTTGGGGTTGGCAATTTTATTGGTTATGAGCCATTTTACACCATCGGTAATATCCTGCTGTATTTTGCCGCCTACCTGCTTAAAACCGGCTGTACGGAATGCCTTACCGTACCCGGCAGACCCACGGAAATTAACCTGGAACACCGCATAACCCCTGTTGGCCAAAAATTGCACCTCGGCATCATAATCCCACGAGTTGCGGCCCCATATGTTATCGTGTGGCATCACTACCACCGGCAAGTTCCTTTTTTCTTTTCCTTTCGGGATAGTAAGGTAACCGTTTATGGTCATCCCATCGCTGGCTTTAAATGATATGGGCTGCATATCGCAAAGCTCTTCGGGCTTTATTTCGGGGTTAATATCAGCCAGCTTGGTTATCTTATCAATGCCACGCTCATACAGGTAGTACGAGCCGGGGTTTTTATCGGTAGAGTTAACGATGATAAACTTATTCTCGGCGCTGTCGCGGTCAACAATATCAACCTCATTGCCTTTTATTTTGCCCGAAAGGTTTTTGTACAACTGCGCTATATCGTTATCTAAAAAATGTTTCTGCGGCTTGGCCTCTTCCCAGGCTACCAGTTCTAAACGGTGCTTGCCTTTTGAATAATCCACCCCCAGTATATCTGCCTTATCGCTGGCATACACAACTTTTATTTGCTTGCCGGTTTCGGCATCTATTTCTATCAGGGCGGTTTTATCGCGGTTAACGTTCGATAGCGCATAAAAATCGCTCTTAACCCCTGTAAAGGCAATCGGGTCTACCCTGTCGTTAAAATTATTTTTGATGATAGATTTAAACGGCGCCTTATCATTTGCGCGGTACAGGATGCTCTCGTTAACCCCGTCAGATACCTTAACCAGGCGGATATTACCATTTGCGTCCGGGTACCATTTGGTAATATTGCCGGGGTTTAGCAAATAAGGCTTTAACTCGCCGGTTTTAACATTTAAACGGTAAACATCAAAGTTAACCGGGTCGCGCTTGTTCATGGCCACGGTTATTACATCGGGCTGCAGGCGGTTACGGTTCAGGATGCGGATACGCGCTTTCTCCAGGTTAACCAGGCTTTTTATTTTTAAGGTAGCCACATCAAGCGTATATATCCTAAATTCATCCACCGCTATGATATCCTGGGTAAGCACTATCTGGTTATTAAACGTCCAGGAGTAATCGCGTACCGAATAATCGGTAAAGTTAGTAGCCAATTGCTCGGCACCGGTAGCTAACGACCGGATGTATATATTTTGTTTATCTTTATAAGGCTTTAAGTAAGAGATGTATTTGCCGTCGGGCGAGATTTTAAAAAAGCTTTTCTCGGGTGTCTTAAAAAAGTCACTTACAGGTATTTGCCTTACTTCGTTTTGTTTGCAGGCGCAAAAAAGAAGTACAAAAGCTACGAAGAAAAATGATCTTAAACGACCCTGCATTTGGTTTATCCTAATTGTTAAGAGAGCTCAAATTACTTATTTTAGTTAATCTTTATACAAATGTCACTACAATTTTACCCGCTTACAGCGTTACATATAATATATCCCCGCAGGGCTAAAATATAAAAAAGAATGAAGCAACTATACTTGTTGATGCTGGTATTATTTATTTGCAGTACAGGCGTTTTAGCCCAAAATAACGTTTTGTTACTTGCCCGCCAGTATGCGGCAAACGGCGAACAGCAAAAAGCCCTTGATATATACCAAAAACTTTTTAAACAGGATAACGAGGCTTATTATCAGCAATATTTTAACACCCTTTTAACCTTTAAGAAATTTGACGAGGCCGAAAGCATCACCAAAAAAATGCTGCGTAAATACCCCGGCAACAACGAGTTTGTTATTGCGCTTGGCAGTGTGTACACCCAGCAGGGTAACACCGCCAAGGCCGATGTTTTGTATAACGACCTGATTAAAAACCTACCTGCCGACCAGGGGGCCATTTCCAATATCGCGTCGCAATTTTACCAAAGCGCCAATGCCGATTATGCTATTAAAATATTTTTGCAGGGCCGTAAACTACTGCATAATGATGATGCCTTTGCTTTTGAGCTGATAACCCTGTACCGTTACAAGCGCGATAAAGAGGCCCTTACCGAAGAATACCTCAATTTTTTGCCTGCCAACCCGGTGTTTTTAAGCCAGGCCCAAAGCACCCTGGCCAGTATTTACGAAGGCCCGGCAGATTATGATATGCTGAAGGTATCGCTACTTAAACGCATCCAGAAAGACCCACAGCAAATTGTTTACCCAAACCTGCTTACCTGGCAGTTTTTGCAGCAAAAGGAGTTTGATATGGCGCTGAACCAGGCACTGGCTTTAAGCCGCAGGCAAAATGATGATGGCAGCAATGTATTTGAACTTTGCCGCACCCTGGTTGCTAACGGGGCTTACGATGCCGCCATACGCGGGTACGAATACCTCATTAGTAAAGGCGATAAGAGTAACCAAAATTATATCTCGGCCAAAATAGAACTTATCAATACCAAAAACCTGAAGGTAACAAACGGCCAGTATACCCAGGCCGACCTGCTGGGGCTGGAAAAAGATTACACCGACCTGCTGAACGAGCTTGGCCGGGGCCGGGGCACCGTATTTGCCATGCAAAAGCTGGCCAACCTGCAGGCGTTTAAACTGCATAAGTTAAAAGATGCCCAAACCCTGCTGGAAAGTGCCATTGCCATACAAGGTGTAAAGCCTGCCCTGCTGGCCGCTTGCAAACTCGATCTGGGTGATATTTACCTGCTTAATAACCAGCCCTGGGATGCAACCCTGCTATACAGCCAGGTAGAAAAAGATAACACCGGTACCACCATTGCGCAGGATGCCGCTTTACGCAATGCCAAACTGGCTTACTACACGGCCGATTTTAACTGGGCACGCCGCCAGCTGGATATCCTGAAAGCGGCTACCACGCAGCTTATTGCTAACGATGCGCTGAACCTGTCGTTACTGATATCTGACAACCTGAATGCCGACAGCTCGGGTAACGCACTTAAAATTTACTCGCGGGCCGATCTGCTGATATTTGCCGAACAACCCGCCAAAGCCATGCTTACGCTGGATAGCATCGACAAAAAATACCCGGGTAACGCGCTGCAGGCAGATATTCTGATGGCAAAGGCCCGCATCATGCTACAGCAAAAAGATTTTACCAATGCGGTAACAATATTAAAAGAGATAGTGGAGAAACACGCGTTCGACCTATGGGCCGATGATGCAGTTTTTATGCTGGGCGATATTTACGAAACCAAACTAAACGATACTAACCTGGCCAAAACCTACTACCAGAAAATTATTACCGATTACCCCGGCAGCCTTTGGATAAACGATGCCCGCAAAAGGTTCAGGTTGTTAAGGGGCGATAAGAATGATGCGAGTTAGTTAGAACTGTTACTTTTTAAAAAAATCATATTATTTCGATAACTCAGGGTGGGAAAGAGCGTGGAGCGAAAAGAAATCTTGTTACGCTGTGGTAGTTGGCGACCTGTCGATTGAACAAGATTTCTCCTCGTATCTCGTTCGAAATGACATAGCAGAATTTCCATCTATGCAAACAATCCAATCGGTGAAATCCAAAAATCAAATTGTACTTTTACGGCATGATTGTATATAACGACACCGTAATTTTAGATGATACTGTTGAGCAGGAATGGTTAACCTGGATTAAAGAAGTACATATCCCGGCGGTTATGGCTACCGGCTGTTTCAGCTCTTATCGTTTACTTACCATTATCGATTCGCCAAACGATGGCATCACCTACTGTATTCAGTTTAATGCCGATACCATTGAGCAATTCCAGGATTATTACCGCACCCACCTGTTTAAATTTCAGGAACTGCACCAGCAACAATTTAATGAGCGCTTTGTATTATTTAATACATTAATGAAAACGGTTGACGAATAATGACGATTACCGAAACTATTATACCCGGCGTACTGATATTTGACCCTACCGTTATTAACGACGACCGTGGTTACTTTTTTGAAAGCTACAGTAAAAAGGTTTTTGATGAGGCCGGCATTGATAGCGATTTTGTACAGGATAATCAATCCATGTCGCAAAAAAATACGGTTAGGGGTTTGCACGCGCAGGCACCGCCATATGCCCAGGGTAAGCTGGTAAGGGTTTTACAAGGTGCTGTTTTAGATGTTGCGGTTGATATACGCAAAGGCTCGCCTGCGTATGGCAGGCATGTGTCAGTAGAACTAACCGGCAAAAACCACAGGCAACTTTGGATCCCGCCGGGTTGTATCCATGGTTTTTTAACATTAGTTGACGACACCATTTTTACCTACAAAGTTAGCGGCGGGCTTTATAACAAGGCCTCAGAAATTGGCCTGGCCTGGAACGATCCCGAACTGGCTATAGGTTGGGGTATTGCCCAAAAAGACGCGCTACTCTCCCCTAAAGATCAGCAACTCCCCGCTTTTGCTGGCTTTGAAAGCCCTTTTGTTTACAACCCCTGATCATCAATAAGGCTTTTTTAGCGTGTTGCCATAACCTGCTGCCTTTATTTTTTATTGTTGCCCATGCGTAACAATAGTGTGACTATGCCACTCTAAAGGCATATTTAACATTATTTAACACCCCTTGCCTTTTTATTACTAAGGTTTTAGTTATATCTTGGTTCCACAATAAACCCTAAGTATGAAATTCACAATTACAGCACTGGTATTACTATGCCTATGCTCTTTTTCTACCTTTGCACAAAATTCTTATTCGGTTAAGGGGGCGGCGGTTGATAGTGTTGCCAACATTAAACTGGTAAATACCTCTATCAGTGTATTAAACGCTAAAGACTCCACCCTGCGCAAATTTACCAGGGCCGCTGCAAACGGCTCATTCAATATAAACAACCTGGGTAAAGGCAAGTTTATATTACTGGTAACCTACCCCGGCTATGCCGATTATGTAGAGAACTTCAGCTTAGATTCTGTTAAAACAACGCACAACGTTGGCAACATCAACATGAACCTTAAATCGAGGTTATTGAACGAGGTATTAATAAAAGGTACCGTTGCCGCTATTAAAATTAAAGGCGATACTACCGAGTTTAACGCCAAAGCTTATACCATACAGCCCAACTCTAAAGTGGAGGACCTGCTGAAACAGCTGCCCGGTATACAGGTGGATAAGGATGGCAAAATAACAGCACAGGGCCAAACGGTACAAAAGGTACTGGTTGACGGGGAGGAGTTTTTTGGCGACGACCCTACCCTGGTTACCAAAAACATACGCGGCGATATGGTTGATAAGGTACAGCTTTATGATAAAAAAAGCGACCAGGCTGCCTTTACCGGTATTGACGACGGGCAGAAAACCAAAACCATTAACATTAAACTAAAAGAAGATAAAAAGAACGGCTACTTTGGCAAAGTTGATGCCGGCATTGGCACCGATGGCTATTACCAGGGGCAGGGCCTTTACAATAAGTTTCAGGGTAAAAAGAAATTCAGCGTTTACGGCACATTTGGCAACACCGGCAAAACAGGCCTGGGCTGGCAGGACAACAACAAACTGGGCACCGGCGATGGTTTACAGTTTGGTGATGACGGTAATGCTTATTTTGATGGTGGCAGCCAGGATGGCGGCCTCGATTCATTCAGCGGCAGGTATGATGGGCAGGGTATCCCGATAGCCAATACCGGCGGTGCACACTACGATAATAAATGGGATAACGACAAAAACAGTCTTAACACCAACTATAAAGTCGGTTCGTTAGAGGTTGATGGTACCCGTAATAACAAACAACAGCAAAACCTGCCCGGCAAGGTTACCAACATTATTAAAAGCAATACCGACCAAACCTTTAACAATACCATGTTCAGGCAAAAGCTGGATGCTACTTATAGTATTAAGCTCGATACTACATCAACCCTAAAGGTGGCTATAGACGGTACTTTAAAAAACAGCGACACCCACACTACCAGCACTGCCGAAAGCCGCAAGATTGACAGCACGCTGATCAACACCAACGGCCGTACCTTAAGCAATAAGGTTGACCAGCAACTGTTCAACGCATCGGCGCTGTATACAAAAAAACTGAAAAAACCCGGCCGTACCCTATCACTTAACGTAAGCGCCGGGGTTACCGAAAGCAAAGCGCGCGGTTTCCTGTATTCAAACCTGCAACTGTATGATTCTGTCGGTGTGGCAAAAGGCAGCCCTGAGATTGTTGATCAGCTAAAAACCGATAACACCAAAACATCAAGGTTTAGCTCTAACCTTACCTATACCGAGCCGCTGTCAAAGTCGCTGTCAATTATATTAAACTATGGTTTCAGCACCAATAATAGCAATTCGGATAGGAAATCGTTCGACCAATCGGCACCCGGTACCGGTAATTATAACGTGCTGAATGATTCATTAAGTAACCACTACGTTTTCGACCAAACATCTAACCAGGGAGGGTTAAACTTTAACTATAAAAAAGGCAAATCTACCTTTAGGTTTGGTACACGCGTTGCCAATATTGATTACAAGCAGGTAGACGAGATAACCGGCACAACAGGCCATCGCAATTTTACCAACTGGAGCCCGCAGGCTAACCTGCAATACAAAATATCTACCTACAGCGCCTTCAATTTGGGCTATAATGGTAACCAAACCCAGCCAACTATTGATCAGTTGCAACCTATCCGTGTTAATACCGACCCGGTTAACCAAACCATTGGTAACCCCAACTTAAAACCGTCGTTCACCAATTCGTTTTTCGGTTATTACAATATGTATAAGGTTATCAGCGATCAATCTATCTGGTTAAACGGTAATTACAGCTTTACTACCAACCCTATTGTAAGCAATGTAGTAACCGATACTACCGGCAAAAGCATTATACAATCGGTAAACCTTAACGATAAAAAGCAATCAAACTATTATTTGGGTATTGATGGCAGCCGCAAACTTGGCTTTATAGGCCTGAATGTTAACGGAAGTTTAAGCACAACCGGTAACATTTACTACAGCATGGTAAATAACGAGCTGAACAAAACCAAATCAAACACCTACAGGGTTGCTATTGGGCTATCTAAGTACAAAGAGAAAAAATACTCTTTATACCTAAGCGGCGGGCCAAACTATACCATCGGTCAGGCTTCGCTACAGCCCGACAGGAACAACAACGGCCGTGGTTTTGAAGCCAACTATTACCTAAACGTTTACCTGCCGGGTAAAATTGAGATAAGCAGCGATGGCCAGTACCAGTACACCGCCGCCACACAATCATTTAATAACGATTTCCGGCAAACCATTATCAACGCGCGCATCAGCAAAGCCTTTTTTAAGGGCGAGAATTTAAAGGCATCAATAAGCGGCAACGATTTGCTTAACCAAAACTCGGGCTTTACCCGCAGTGCATCAAGCAACTTAATTACCGAGAACCGTTACACCACCATCCGCAGGTACTTTATGCTATCCCTAACCTGGGATTTTAGCGCCATGGGTGGCGGAGCACCAAAAAAATAAGTTAAGGATATAACAAATAAAGAAATATCAAGCCATGAAAAAGCACCTGTTAATATTACTTACCTGCCTGTTTGCAAGCAGTATGTTGTTTGCCCAAAACACGCATTTCACCACATCGGGCACCATCGAGTTTGAGAAAAAGGTGAACATGTACGGCGTTATAAAAAAGGTAATCAACAAGGATAATGAAAGCTGGTACGCACCGGCGTTTGAATCGTACAAGAAAACCAACCCGCAGTTTAAAACACTTAAAAGCACGCTAACCTTTGGCGGCAATAAAACCCTGTATGCCCCCATTGCTGACGACGCCCCGCCATCAAACAGCTGGTTTAGCGATATGCCGCTGGCGCAGCAGCTCAACACCGTTTATACCGACCTGAACACCAGGTTCAGCATTACCGGTAAAAAGGTGTTCGACGAAGCCTTTTTGATGAAAGATACCACCCGCCACATCACCTGGAAAATTACCGACGAAACCCGCGAAATTGCCGGCTACATGTGCCGCCGCGCAAACGCCGTGGTAATGGACTCCATATACGTAGTGGCTTTTTATAGCGAAGAGATCCCCGTATCTGGCGGGCCCGAATCATTCACCGGGTTGCCGGGTATGATATTGGGTGTTGCCCTGCCGCATGAGAACGTTACCTGGTTTGCCACCAAAGTTACCGACCTTCCCGTAGCCGAAGCATCCTTAAAAGCACCCGCAAAAGGCAAAGTGGTTACCTATAACGGCCTTAAAACCACCCTGGCCAAAGCCATGGAAAACTGGGGCGAATACGGAAAGAAGTTTTTTAAAATATACTTGTTGTAGCGTCAGGACGGGAAGAGTCAGGAACCAAGACAAAAGAAAAGCCTGTACAGTTTGCTACCGTACGGGCTTTTTGATTTTGAAAACTTTAACTACACAAGTTTTAACCCTTTTAAGTACGCCGCGTTCTTTTGCGCGCTTTGCAGCGGGGTTTCGTGGAAAAACCGGCTTTGCTCTGCAAAAAAGTAACGCATGCCGTTATCCTGCCCCGTGCGGATGAATTTTTTAAAGTCGATGATACCCTCGCCCAAATCACAGGCCGATTCTTCAGTACTGCCTGCGGGCAGGCGTTTCCTGAGCACATCGCGCATGTGGGCCAGTTTAAAGCGGCCTTTATGTTTGGTAATGTAGGCGTATGGGTCGGCACCCTCGGTTACGGTGTAGTATACGTCCATCTGGAAATCCACCAGTTGCTTATCCGTGCCGGCAAGCAGCACATCAATGGGCAGTTGCCCGTTTACCGGTTTGTAGGGGTAATCATGCGGGTGGTAGCCAAACCTAAGGCCATGTTTTTTGCATATGGCACCGCGCTTGTTAAAATCATCGGCAAAGGTTTTAAAGGGTTCGATCGTTTTTTGCGGGCCAAGCCATGGGCATACCAGGTACTTCATACCAATTTCTGCCGCTTGTGCTGCCAGCTTATCAAACTCGGGCAAGGTACAGGGGTTGTAGTGGGTGCTTACCAGGTTAAGGCCAAAACCGGTAGCTATCTTTTTAAACTCGGTGTTGGTTTTGCCCCAAAAGATGCCCTTATCGCTGCCGTAGCTTTCTATCTGGGTATAGCCCATTGCACCAAGCTTTTTAAGGGTGCCGATAGGGTCGCGCTCCATGTCTTCTTTCACCATGTAAAGCTGGATACCGGGAGCGGGGTTTGTCCGGCCGACTATAGTAGCGGCCATTGCGGCCGACGGGGCGGACGCCGCCGCTGCCAGCATCCCGCTGCTGTATAGGAATGTTCTTCTGTTCATGTTGAGTTATTGGTTAAACGATTGTCATTTCGAACGTAGCGTGGCAATCTCTTTAGGATAGGTGTAAAATTATGTTTATCAACCTCATAGCTTTATAGTTGTTTTAACAAAATTTGTATTATGAACAAAATAGGCCCGCTCAATTGCCGCGGGAGGGCTGTTACTTTTTGCTTGATCAAAAAGTAACCAAAAAATCAAGTCAGAGCGAATGCTTCCCCCGCTCCCTGCCGGTTCTTAACGCTTTCTCCGCGCCTGCGCGCAGTTCGAAAGCTAAACCGCCATTCCCGCCATACTCCCGGCCCGCCCGCTCTGACCTTTGGGCCTGCGCTTTTTTTAACCAAGCCGTCACGTCGCTATGCTACTCGCAATGACGCGCGGAGAGCGCGAAAAGGCCACCCCGCGTTAGGGATAAAAGCGGATACCGGCCCGGCGCCTAAGGCCTGCAGGCGTATGAGCGGATAGCCCGGCCCGAAGGGAACGCCATTGTTGGTGTGTGATTGATTGGGTTAAGTGGTAAATGGTTCTTGCATGAACCGATATACAACCACTCACTACTCTCCATTCACCATTCTCTAAAATCCAACTATTCTCCACTCACCAAACTACACGTCCCTCACCATTACCTCGCCGGTGGTTTTGTCCTTTAGGATCAGCTTGCGCTCGCCGTGGGGCAATATTTCTTCTTTAATGAGGTAGTACTGCTCGTCGAAACTGGCGAAATCGGCGGCTATTTTGGTGTTGGTGCTGCCGCGCCAGTCGGTTAGGTTTACGGGTTCCCAGATGCCGCTTTTGGCCGATGCGTAGGCCGCGTCGATAATGGCGTTCACCACGTAGCCGTCGTAAAAAGTTTCGGCGGGCGGGCGGTTTTGCTCAATGGCCTCAAACATGTCGGTAAACATGTGGTTGTAGCCCAGTTCGTTCACCTCGTCGCCCACGGGGAAAAGCCAGCCCTGGCTGCTCTCGGCCTTTTCGGCCACGTAGCCGCCGCCCTTGCCGGTGCTGAACATATCGAACCCGGTGCGCAGGAAGTTGTTGATCCAGATGGTGCCCTCGGTGCCCATCACCTCGTCGCGCAGGTCCATACCGCCGCGGAAACACCAGCTCACCTCGAACTGCCCGATGGCGCCGTTGGCATACTTCACCATGCCTATGGCATTGTCTTCGGCATCAATGGGGTGCACCTGCGTGGCCGCCCAGCACATCACCTCCAC
>Ga0247741_1000828_pt1 | contig 16971 bp, 26 predicted proteins | sample UWRJL213509R2_FD_180945 | JGI IMG/M metagenome (GOLD analysis project Ga0247741, IMG submission 180945) | Plant litter microbial communities from Arlington Agricultural Research Station in Wisconsin, United States - UWRJ-L213-509R-2 | ecosystem: Environmental > Terrestrial > Plant litter >... | reverse complement strand
GCGATAGAGCATCATCATTGGTATCTGTGTTTGAGAATCTCCCAAAAATTATCCGCAAACGCGTCCATCTGGTACAGGCACAGTCTCATTATTTTTAGGACCCTGGCTCCTTGAATCAATTCACGTCTCTCACTGCCATGTCCGTGACGTTAACTTTCCGATAGTGCCAATAGGCTTGTCCGATATCAATTATCTGGAGGCTTGAGACTTCTTTGGATACTTCCAGAAAAGTTTCTCCTTCGCGACGAACATATAAACACGGATGAGCCATTGGTCTACTCACAAAAGGCTCTCCTCCCAGTCTTCGCTATGGATAACCAACTCTATTCTCATCCTCTCTTCAAGGTCAAGACAGAGCTACTCTCTACCGATGAACGGGTCACTTTGACTTATCAAAGAGCCAAACTCGTTATGAACACCTATCGTATGACTTCATTTGCCTTCGTTTTATGATACAAGACTCATCGTCGAGTAGGTCTTACTTCTCAGGACGTGCAATTCTGCTCCCCGAGGTTTTGGGCACTCATGACGGATCCAATATGTTCATTGGACATTGCTATGTTCACCGTTCTAGCTGCCCATATAGGCCTGACCATTGGTACTCTGTCGCGACATCTGACAAAACGACCTGATCTCAAACCATTGGTCCAACGACTGTTGCGCTTCGACACCGTCGGTTTATATCTCTTGACAGAGAGGGGACATGGACTGGATGCTTTTAACATCGAGACCACGGCGACAAAGACCGAGGATGGATACATTCTGAATACTCCAAGAGAGGAGGCTGCGAAGTGCGTCTTGTTGTCTTCATTACTATAAACTGCCTAATGCTGCTCGGGACAGGTTCATGCCAGCATCAACTCCGACATTCAAGATCCCGAAGGTCGCCCTCGTAATGGCGCGTTTGATAGTCAACGGAGAAGACCAAGGCTGTCGGTTTTTCCTCGTCCCCATATGTAACGAACGCGAAATGTATCAAGGTGTCACTTCCGTTCGCCTTCCTACAAGAAGTGGGACCGGCCCGCTCGACTTCGCCATCACATCCTTCGACCATGTCCACTTGCCTCCCACTGCGCTGGTTGCCTCTGACATCCAGGATATATCCAAGCCTGCTCATCCTCTTGAAGCATGGTGGGACGAAATTTGGAGGATCCAATTAGGCACCATGGCGGTCCCAGCCCCTTGGGTTTCAGCCATCAAAAGCGTCGCTTACATTGGAGGTCGATACTCGCTCCATCGGTCTCTTCTCGGGAAGAACAACAGTCCAACACCGATCATTTCATTCCGAACCCAGCAATGGCCTATTGCACATGCTACTGCAGTAGGCCTGGTGTTATCCAACTGGTTTCCTCACACTGTCCAGCAAGCAATGGTGAACTGTCCGAACCAGTCTATTCGGCATGCGATGTCCGTTATCATTAAGACAACCATCTGTCGACACTTCCAGCGTTGTGTATCTGAGGTTGCTGAACGATGTGGAGCCCAAGGGACCTTCGAGCATAATTACATGGCTAGAATAGAGGTGATTACTAGAAATGCTCGCCTTCAAGTTTACTGATACAAGTATTCTCTCATTAGAACGATGGAAAGGGGGTCATTATTGCAGAAGGCGATGTCCTCACTCTCTGCATTCGGTTGTTCTCCGAACTTCTTCAAGGTCGTGTTGAAGTCCCTTTGCCGGATCCATCTGAATCCCTCCTCGTACATCATGCACATGCTCTTCTGCAAGAAAACCAGCAACTCTTTACTTCAATTGAGGGCGGACACCGAAGCGACTCATTCAATTCTCTCATTCTACCCCAATCCGAGACCGTGATAGAAGCCATTGGTCACGCGCTAGCATATTCATATGCGGTCAAGTCCAGCCTCCCAAAGCCCATACTGGACGTCTACGAGTGTGCTATCATTCGTTGTGATCCTGCGTGGTACACGGAGCAAGGAGGTATATCACGCATTCAGCAGCGGATACGTGAAGATGAAGCCGTGTCTTCGTTCATGCCGCACCTCGAAGTCTATCTGGAAGAACTCAATATTGACAAATACGTATCCGCCCCGATCGTTTCTGATAACGAGTGGAAGAGTTATCTTGGGAATCTTCCCGTGTTCTCAGGTGGAGCCATTCCCCAGGTCGATCATTTACAAGCTAGTCTATAGCATCCTCGTTGGAGTTTAGGTCATGCCTTGATTCGTGGTGGAAGAAGAGGGGACTTCAGGTGTTCGATTTTGTAAAGTTACTTTCGTTCCTCACCGTTAGGATTGACTGTCAACTACGTAGAGCCTAATAATCACACTATAATTATTGGTGTCCACAAATACATCACGGGGAGATATCCATTGACCTTCAAGAGGACTTCGATTGAAGGAACATGGCACTGCTTATATCGATGTCATCATCAACGTCGAGTGTCCAGCCCAAACGTTAACCTGGCAGCTCTCCCCCGGTAAATGTCTCGAAGGTTTGGTGAGAAGATAGTTCACAAATTCTCAAAAGCCAAGACGGCACCGACATGCAGCGAGTGAACCAAAATAGATCCAGGTCGATGAAGAAGTACCGTCTGTTCATACGCCACGGAATGTATAGGACCAAACAGGATCCAGCCTCCTCCAGAAGGGAGGTATAACTTGAAGGGTGTTAACATATGGCTTCCAAATCCAAAGTCCGCCGACCAAGCCATGTCAGAAACAGAAAGTCCAGAAGCACCCTCGCCAAATACAGGGCCTGTAGCAGTCTGTCCGTCTGCTTTTTCGCGGCGTTGCGGTGATTACACTCAGCCAAAGAAGCCTAACCCACTCACCATGTGTCGCTGCCGACTGACAACTGAACGGGTGCTCCATGGTGACCCAGAACAAGGGGCCTCATACCCAGACATATGAATTGTAGACGACATTTTTGGCACTGGAAGGTTCACGCCGTCGGCGATCAGATCCTGGCAACCTTTGCGTGTTCGTGAAATAAATATGTGGGAGGTTTTTGGGTCACAGTCTGACTCCTTATCAAGTTCTTGACAGAAGCTAAAGGGAGGGGATTAACATAGACAGACCGGCTTGTACACAAATCTCTGTTTCACAATATTCCATAACACATGGACATACAATGACATGTGTAGCCTATTTCCGATTTTTTGCGGCTTCCTGCATTTCGGCAAAGAATTCTTTAACATCGGCCTCATTGACCACCTTCCCGTCTTGTGCGAATGGCCGTAAGAACTTGACCAGGTCGTCCCTATTGCCACCCCCAAAAGTCAGCGAAGAACACGGGCGTTTTCTTCAAAACTTACTTCAATTCATTGAACGCATGGATGCCCTCTATCGCCTTATCCCTTGGCAACCGCGACAAGGCCCTCATGCCCAGCTCCTCCAGAGATAGGCCTGCAGTAAGTGAGTAAGACCACAGAAGCCAAAGTATGTGTGACAGACCTGAATCTGGATCAGCTGGAGGTTCATACGTTTCCTCGTCGTCCAATAGAAACGAGTCCGCATTTAGAGGAGGTAAACACTTATAGAACTTCAGCCCCAAGACATGGAAGGAAGCAAATTAGGACGCACCGAATTACAACGGCACCATCGTTCCCGGAATCCCGCAGTAAAAAAGACATCGCCGGCGCCTAAAGAAGAGCCATTCGCATGATCTCTAAGGATCTTTCGGGCCAATGGATCTTGTGGAGGTGCCAGACAAGACGACGCTACAGAGGAAGATCCTTTCGCGCGTTTAGCTTCTGGCTCCTCCAATGAAGAAGGCGACAATGGTCGTTTGATTCCCGATATTGTCACCACCTGCGGATTGTCTATTTCTATACTCTCGGCCTCTAATGGTCCGTCCAACCGGCGCCAAGAGTGTGTTGGTGAATCGCGGACCACCATTATCGCTCCTGGAGTCCCTGCCCATCGTTTCAATGTAGCATTTCGAAACACACAACCAGCACAAACGAACGATTCGTACTCGTCGCCAGTGATGAGAGGTGGTGGGAGACCAGATGAAGATGTTTCGGACGCCGCATCATCCGCTATTTCTTGCTCTACTGTCGCAGGAACGTCCTCAGGAGGCACTGGCGTGCTTTCTCTTGAATTTGGCCTTTCCCTAAGGTTGCAGCACGATTCGTGGAACCAATCCTGAGATGAGTTAACTGGTTCAGCAATGATGACTTCAGACGCGCGGTACGAACGAACTTCACATGCCAGACACTGGATCATGGTCTCCCTTTCTTTGCTTGGGTCATACGATCTTCCACATCTACAAAAAAGGCCTTTAAAATTTTGGCCATAGTAATTGTCAGCGTTTTCTGCTTCCCGCTTCGTGTGGAGGGTGCAAAGGTGTGCAATGGAAACCGTTGGGCAATCACAGCGGAAATTCCTCTTTGGAAAGCTGCCATACGACGGAAGATGGTCGGAAACGCGTTAGTCATCTTGGCAGTCACGCTAGGAGATTCGGAACTTACAGTTCAATTTGTTCATGATCTGTATGACAAGCGACTGAACAGGCCGAGCACAATCCGCGAGCTTCCGGGCATGTGAGGCAGAGATAAACCGCTTGCCTTTAGGTAGGCGTTAGTTACCTGAAGGCTAGGTTCGATTATACTTACCTCAAGGGACCCAAAGAATATGTGCACTGAGAAAACTGATGTGGCAGGGCTAATGATGCCTCGCGTACCAGCTCATCTTGCGAGTTTAGGTACTCTGACAGTGTAGATTCCATTTTAGAGTGTGAAATTTTGAAATGTAGCCTATTCTGTCTCGATATAGCGCATTCGATTGCACGAATGTTGTGGTTGGGCTTGAAGCAGGCACGCAACTTGACGCGTCGTGTTTGGGAATGACCCCATTGGCATATCCCGGGCCGCCTGACCTTGACGTCCTTTCAAGGCAGAAATCGTTCCTCGCTTGTCCTCATTTCCATGTTTGACGCTGCAAAACGGGAGTCGTTGCCCCCTTGGGTTGGTTATATTTTCGCATTCCTCTGTCAATGTAACTCTCTATTGCTGTATACGCCTCTAGGTTTAGGACTGCTCCATTTCTTGGACGGAGGTCCGGAACACAATCGGAATCCTCAATGATTTATAAGACCGTCTCCACAACTTTAGTTCCAACACTTAACCCCCCACAAGCATGTCGAACGAGAAGTCTCAGGGAAATACTCGCAACAATGGACCTGACCCCATTCTCCTCACTCTTTTTGCTAATCGGTTTATGAGCGTGGCAGAAGCCATGGGTCGATCTCTGCAGCAAACCTCAATCAGCACCAACATCAAGGAAAGGCTTGACTTCTCTTGCGCATTGTTTGCACCAGATGGTGATCTGGTTGCAAATGCGCCGTTCATTCCGATACACCTCGGTTCTATGAGCTTGTGAGTACCTTATTGCACGAATAACAGTATCTAGCCTGACTTTCTAATTCCAGTGCCGTGAAGTACCAGATGAAGTTATATGGAGACAGTTTGAAAGAGGGCGACGTTTTGATGACCAACTCGCCTCATGCAGGTGGATCGTATGTATCCTTACTCTATCCGACACGGGTACATTGATGAATGCGTGGTTGCAGTCACCTCCCTGACATAACCATTATCACACCCGTATTTGATTCCAAAACCAAAGAAATCATATTCTTCACAGCGTCTCGAGGTCATCATGCGGATATAGGTGGCATTCTGCCCGGTTCGATGCCACCCACTTCTGTCAATATCTTTGAGGAAGGAGCCGAGATCGTTAGTTTTAAGATCGTAAATGGAGGGGTCTTCGATCGAGATGGTCTCATAGACTATATGGTCACAAAACCAGCGCAGTATCCTGGAAGTTCTGGCTGCCGAAATATTCGGGACGTCGAGAGCGACTTGAAAGCAGTGCGTGGATTTACATCTGCCTCCGTATTGAACTCACTCTATGACAGCAAATCGCGGCAAACCACAAGGGGATTCAGCTGATCCATGCCAGTAAGACAATTACCCGTCATCTTAAACTCATTCTCTAATCCCGTTCAGTTGTCAATGATTACGGACTGGAAACTGTCCAGGAATACATGTATCACATCCGTAATAACGCTGAAATGTCCGTTCGGAACCTACTCAAAGACGTCGCAAAACGTGCAGGAACCAACATTTTGGAGTCTGTTGATTACCTTGATGATGGATCTCCTGTAAGTGTTGCTCTATCTTCCCATTTCTACAAGTCTTCACCTCCCGCAGATTCAACTCAGGGTAGAGATCGACGAAAATGCAGGTTCCGCAATTTTAGATTTTGAAGGAACCGGTTGTGAAGTACGAGGAAATCTCAACTCTCCGATCTCCGTTGTCCACTCGGCTGTCATCTACTGCATGCGTGCGATGCTTGACCTGGATATCCCTCTTAACGCAGGTTGCCTTGTTCCACTCGACAGTATGCCTTATCGACTTTGTTATGAGGAATCTCAACATTGATATTTTTCTCTCTTTTAGTCAGAATTCCTCAGAAATCACTCCTTTCGCCATCGAGGATAGCCGCTGTGTGCGGTGGAAACGTTTTAACCTCACAGCGCATTGTCGACGTCGTTCTCAAGGCTTTCCACGCTGCTGCAGCCAGCCAGGGATGTACAAAGTAAGTTCTCGACGAATACTTGTCCTTCATTGGTTGACTGCTCCAGCAATCTCACTTTCGGTGCGGGAGGCAAAGACAAAGACGGAAGAAGCATTGCTGGATGGGGGTACTATGAGGTAAATCACCAAGCGATCATATAGTTTATCTCATCATTGATTCCCTCCCAAGACAATCGCAGGTGGATCCGGAGCAGGACCCAATTGGCATGGCACGGACGGAGTGCACACTCACATCACCAATACTCGAATAGGCGACGTTGAAATTCTCGAGCGAAGATATCCCGTCATGTTGCATCAATTCGGACTGCGCTCTGGCTCCGGCGGTGTTGGCAAGTGGCATGGCGGAGAAGGCGTCGTCCGAGACATTGAGTTCATGGAGCCAATGCAAGTGTCCATACTCTCCGAGGTATGTCAAAACTTTTTGCCTGTGTTGTTCCGGGATCATCGTTCTCACACCAATGACTCGACAGCGACGTACTCGACAGCCTTACGGATTGGAAGGCGGCGGTCCTGGTGCGCTTGGCCGAAATACCTGGATAAAGCAGTGTCGACAAGAGGACCGTGACTTGAACGAGGAGAGCGATCTTCGCAGTCGTGAGATTAATATTGGCGGGAAAGCGACTGTTTGGATGGGTAAAGGAGACAGGATCGTGGTTGAAACTCCTGGTGGAGGTGCCTGGGGCGTAGATGAAGGTAGCATGAAGACGGCACATGGCCATATCAAGGCTTGGGAACCTCGAGGCTCTATTGCTGAGAGAGCGGCTGCTCAAGCTGCTTTCTAGCTCACGCCACATGCCCTGCCCCTATTCAAACCTTCAATCGAAATCGTTGTAAATGTATATTGTCTCGCCTGTCTTTCACCTCTCAATCCACCCATCTGAAGCATTATGTATGCAAAAAAGGTTGATCATTAGTCAAGAGGGTCGGACGGAATGCACATGTCATCGTTTATGTTCTGAGTCGGACATATTACAATCCTTGTCTTTCAGTTGCGAAGCACACGCAATCCGGCGTCGTCAAAACACTTCTGCATGACTTGGAGATCTCTGGAATTGTCATCCTGACAGGTGCATGGTCACTGCTGACGGCGCAGCCGCAGCTGTAACGGGACGTAGAACGAACTTGAAATTTATTATACTGCATCAAGCGATGTGAGCAATTGCAAGATAAATAGGAGTACTGAGGTTCTGGATATAAGTTGTCGTATTGTCATTGACCAGAGCCACGCTGGATGTTGGCACTTTGAAGTACTTCGAATGTCAACGCGCCACACTTCACATCTGAGTTACCATACTGAGGAATCAGGCGTCCCGGGGGTAAGTAATCTGGGTTGATCTGGGGATTGTGCTGGGCAAACCCAATGGTCAAAATTTGTCAATCCCTGCATCGAAATAAATGCGTCTCGGTTACATACATTGTAGTCACTTCCTACAATATTACGCAAGAGGCGAACTGTGCATGCTGCGGCTTGGCTGCGGTAGTTCGGTGGTCACTCAACTGTGACGTGATGTGTGACTCTATGTCTCCGCCGCAATGAGCGGCGGTGCCATCCTAAATCACTCTTTACCGAACTCTGCTCCAAACCACCACACCCGCCTGCCCAGGACTGCTGCACAACTATAAATGCCCTCAACATCTACCCTCACCGCTGAGGAGAAGAATAAGGTCAAGAATGCCATCCCGAGACCAACAAATAAGGTCTTTTTTGCTGCTCTAGGTCGTATCTATTATGCATACCCGCAGCCGGAAAAGTGGGCATATGCTGGTCTTCAAGGCGCACTTGCGTTCTCCATTAATAACAAGGACAATACGTACCATTTCACGATGGTTGATCTGGATGGCACTCGAGGCGTCATATGGGATCACGAACTATACGAGGGGCTAGAGTTCAACCAGGATAGAGCCTTCTTCCTCTCCTTCGCAGGTGATGTGAGTATAAAAAGCTGTGTTATACCTTGCCTTTCATCTAAAATTCTGTTAGCAATCCATGGTTGGTTTTGTTTTTGCAGATGAATCCGAAGCAAAGACTTTCTATAAAAAGGTGAACAACTACAAATCCGGCCAGAGCGGTAAGCCATTTTTAATGAATCTAGTGTCATAGAGATATTCATATACACCTAGCGAAACCAAAATCGGACAAGAAGAAGAAGACTGCGAAAGGTGGAAAGATTGACAAGTCTATGATTTCAGCCCCTCAGTCAGGCTCCTTCAAACATCTTGGACATTTGGGATATGATGCGGAGTCAGGATTTACGTCCAAGGGTGTTGACCCCTCCTGGACAGCCCTTCTCGGAAATTTGGAAGGTGCTGTAGGCAAGGATGTTGTCGAACGAGAAATGGAATATATTAAGAAGTTCGTTCGCGAATATCCCGAGCAGCAGCCAACTGCAAACCCAGCCGCGAAGGAACCCAAAAAGCCTAAACAACCTCCTCCCCCCCCAGTTCCCAGACGTGGTGGTAACGGAAGCATTTCCATGCCCGCACCTCCTCCCGCACCACCTTCAAGAGTATCTCAGCCGCCACCGCCACCGCCGTCACGGCCTCCCGCACCACCATCAAGACCTGCTCATTCAACGCCCGTGGTTCAACCAGATGCACCAAATCCACCTGCACCCCCTCGCAGACCTGCACCACCACAACAGAATCACCCCCCTCCACCGCCTCCTGCACGTCCTCCACCGGGCAATGGAATACCTCCACCACCTCCTCGCCCAGCAACGACTCCATCACGCCCACCACCGCCTCCATCCCGTCCTGTGGTCCCGACCGCTTCTCACAATGAAGTGGACCAGGGAGCGCCACCACCACCTCCGCCTCCACCGCCTCCTCCACCACCTACACGTGGCGGCGCAGGAGGAGGACCATCTCCACCTCCGCCCCCACCGCCGCCTCCAGACGATGGCCATACAGCTCCTTCCGTCAAAAGCGTACTTCCACCTCCCCAACCAGGCCGTGGCGATCTTCTCTCTTCAATTCAAGGCAAAGGCATTCATTCACTGCGGAAGACTGACCCGAACTCACAGCCTGGGCGTGGTTCCCCGCCACCTCAGGACGGGTCCTCTGGTGCTGGGATCGCTGCGGTAGCTGTAGGTGCTGGTGTTGCTACCGGAGCTGCAGCCGCCGGAGGAGGTGACTTAACAACTGCATTAGCAAAGGCATTGTCGGAGAGGAACAAGAGATTAGGAGACAGTGATGACGACGACGAAGACGAAGACGATGATTGGGAGGATTAAACCCAGGCTTGATTGCATCTCCTGAGCTTGCCAACCGTCTATTGACCGCTCATAAACTATTTTCTGACGGCGGCTGGTGCGTCGATGCATCACTAATTACGCTACAGGGATCTCTTCTAACTATCCCTTCTTTAAAGTTTATTATTTCTTAATCTCCTCAACTGTATAGCTGCTTTTAACGCGGTTTGCTCATCATACATCGGATTAGAACAATGCAATATTTTTCACTCCCTGTCTTTGCCTCGCTCTTGAGTGGTAGACTCGTATGTGAGGTTTACAAGCCTTCCATCCAGGTTACTCGGATTTTTTCTCTTACAACTGACTCAGCCGGAATGACATGACGAAATCCTTATTATTCGAAATGAGCGCCGACGAACATCCAATCCTCATGGGACTATTGTCAGTCAAATACTAACACGACTAATCATACTTTTGTGTCTTGAGCGCTCCGGCTGCCTTTCTGAAACATCGGCAGACACAGTTCCACCTTGGTTCCATAATACTTTGTGCAATTAGGCTGTCAGAAGAAGCGATTTTTCAGCTTCATTTCCCTCCCTAGTTGTCATTTGACTTGTTTGATCATGATGAAAGTCTGCGAAGCATGTGCACGATGTTTGATTGTACACGATTATAATACAAGTAGTAAATATTGAGACTTCACGTTTACATTAGAGGGATTGATTGACATGCATGTATCGTATCTTTGGAGACAGTTATCTGCAAGTTAAACCCTGGTAGTGTGGTATATGAGGAATGTAATCCCAAGAAAATGATAAGCTTAATAACCCCCTCACTGCATGCTCTTTGTGCTGAAATCATCTCTAAACTTCTTCGGCAGCCGCTCCATTTGATGAATATCGGGATTGACACGCGTACAGCTGCCATTAGAGGATGAAACTTCCCAGTCCAGAACGCCGTCATCAGCGGCGTTGACGATGTCTTGCGACCACGCACGGTCTTGAGCCATTCGGAGAATGATAAGCATTCGCGCCAGAGCCTATTCGCAGTTAATGTATGAGCATCTCCGGCCGCAACCTAGTATGAGACAGGAGGCTCACCATAACGTAGCAATAAGGCTGTAGAAAGACTTCCTGAACCCAACTATTTCGAGTTTTGCTCACGAGATATGCAAGAGACCAAAGCGTGAACAAAGCACCGCTCTCCACGAACATTGTGATGAAGGAATTATAGAGAGAGGCTTGAAGTTTTCCAAGAACCCTTTCGGCTTTGTGTCGCATCGTGTAGAGTCGAACGCAGATGAGGGTTGTGGTGAACAGGTTGAGAGAGAAACAGAGAGCATAGCGGGCGGTAGAATACGATGCGGTATGGACGAGGGGATTGGTGGGTCTCATAATAGAGACAAGAAGGGGAAGAGCCATCGCTGTTAAACTTTTGAGTGAGCTGGAGATGGCCCTAGGATCGGATAGCTCACGTACCAACACGAGATAGATAAATCATCACAGGAAAGAGTAGTAGGCACCATCGATTGTTCCATAGAACCATTATGCGATACCACTATTCCAAATGCCACGATGAGCAACTATAGATGCTGGGTCAAAGAAAATAGACGAACCATCAGAGGATCTGCTACCCAGGGCACGAGCGTTGTGCTTTTGTTGAGATTCGTTCAGCAAGAGGTGGTCAACAATAGAAAGGTGCCCACCTTATCTGGCTCATCATATTTGACCACATAGACGAGTTGGCAATATAAAAGCCCATGGGTCCGGTAGGATAATGTCGATTGGTGATATACATCACTTCAGCGAACTTGAGTTTGCCCGCAAATGCGAATGTAGTCAAGGGGAAGAGGATTGTGGCATAAGAAACTATAAACCAGAATTTTCGTCCGCGCTTTGGGCGGCGTAGGAGAACTTGAATGAGCTGCACATAGAGCATAACAAGGGCGCCTGGGCCATTTGTCGGCGAATGAATCTTTATCGAATGAAGCTAGGAACTCACCATAGACCAAAGCGGAGAGTATCAATCCATCGAAGCAAGCCCGCTCACTGCGAGCATCCTCCTGGAAGGCAAGTGAGGTTGGCATTGCCTATCCTTGACCGCCGATCACAGCTGGCTCAGGGACAAAGATACTGCCAGGAGATTAGAAAGGGATGGAAGGGACTTCGAAAACATACCGCTCGACATATAACTGTCTGTCGGACTTCCTCGTGATGATGGAGGTGCAGTGGAAGCCCCATCACCCTGATGGCCGGTGTCGGATGTATCTCAACGCCCAAGATGTGCTTACTGTACCACCTAATCTGAAATAGATACCGAAACTGATGCAATATTCTACATAGAGGTTAGTTCATACAAAATCAAATCTGTCAGAGATCCAGAGAGGAGGACGTAGACAAGGATTTCATTCGAAAGGCTTGCATGTAACATGAAACATTTGGTTTATCATTTGCGCATGCCGGTGATGGGAATGGAAGGATGGCACTTCCGGGTCCCGACACAGCCTCATAATGCCTCGTATTCTATGCTGGCGAGTATAAATGCGGCTAATCCCTTCAAGTCATTCAAAATGATAGGCACGCCAACATAGTACTATAAGAACTGGATGAGCCTCACACTGCTCAAACCGAGGTGTCAGATCGCACTTACAGCGAAGTCGCCATTGCCATCCAAACTCCCAACCTACATGTAATGAAAGCAAAACATATCAGTTGAGAAAAATGTTCCCAAAGGAAATAGTCATACCTGAACAGTGTTTTTCCATCCCATGGTCCCATCATCGTTTTCAACTACCCAGTTCTCCACCATATACTGGTACGCCTTTCGCGCGGCCTTCACAATGCTACCGTCGTCATCCGGTATGTACCCAAGCCGCACGCCTTTCAAAAGCGAGTAGACAAACATCGCCGATCCGCTACTTTCGAGATAATTGCCTGCCCTACCCGGCTGCGTCATAACCAGCCACCAGACACCGCTTGCAGGGTCTGCAGCATCTCTGATTCTGGGCGCCAAGGTTTGAAGAATCTGAAGTAGAGTGGCTCGACCGGTGATTGATTCCGGTATGATTTCGAGTGTATCGACCAGCGCCATCATATACCATCCCTGGGCGCGTATCCAGACCTCGGGAGAATGGCCCCGGTCCTGGGAAGCCCAAACTGCCTTCTGAGAGTAGTCATAGCCGTGATACATCAACCCGATGTAATTTTCTACTCCTGGGGTCTGGATAGTATTCTGATACATCAAGCTGAACTGAGAGACGATGTCAGCTGCAGGAAATCGTGTGTTAGAGATCAGGATGTAATTCGAGACTAAAGAGACGAACACCAGGCTGATGTGTTGCTTGGCTGGAAGTCTTGCGTGTATTGCGCATAAAATACATCTGCCATGTAGATACCATCCAGCCAACCTGAGTAGAGATCTGAGCATGATCCTTATAGTGAGGATGCGAAGGGCAAACCTTGACTTGGGTATCGCTTTTTATGCCAGAACTGGCCTTGAGGTGTTCGAGGATGTGTCTCCAGCTGCTTTTTGAAAGTATCAGCTGCGGTCTTGAATTTTTGAGATCTCAACTCCTCATATCTGAGAACCAATGTCGGCGACAGTCAATAACTAAATGAGAAAAGCCTACTGGTATAGAAACGTTGGACCTGTCCTAGATTTCGCGAGTGAGATGAGGGGCGAAAAGCTAAACCGTAGAAACCCACCTTATCGGGTCCAGAGTATACTCAGTCAACCTAAAAAACCATCTTGAGCTCATCATTGATACATTGTCGGAGATTACACCAACGTATAGGCTCCATGGACCGTGCCATTATCGAAAACGATATTGCTGACACCAGTAGCGGCATATCTGTAATACGAAAAATCTCCCGTGCGCTCAAAAAGCAGACGAAGGGCCCATTGCAGTTCTCCATGCTCGTAGGAAACTACCGCATTCCCCCTACTGTCCAGTCCATTTCCCTGACCACGACTTATTGCTGAGTCCGCTGCCCAAACAGCGTAGGATGAAGGCTGAGCGTTGACGAGTACGACGTTGAAGACACCCCATACAAACATGAATAACCTGAAGCTGAGACCACGGAAACTCATGGCTGGCGTAGGAACAAAGAATGACGAGGGGAGTGCTATTGTGGCATTATTATCCTCACTTCTTATACAGTTCGTCGGAGAAATGCAGGTCAAGTGAGATTCTGCTATAATTGCAACGATCTTTCAGAAGCTTCTACTGGTAGGTCGTTCGTCCGGTGATATGTGCGAGATAAGTCTAGAAGGCACCAGCAACAGTAGAGAGGCGTCCAATCTCAAGACTATAAGGAACAATCTGCAATGCTCTCATTGCGAAAATAGTGGATGTGGTACAGGTTGAAGTGAAGTCGAGCTCGACGCAGAACGGTTCGTCCACGTGGCCATCAGAGTGTCTGGCGGCCCGGCCAGCATCTCAACCACTTGCGGGCCTTGAAAAAGAAGTACTTACTTGTTCTCAAACAGATGTCGAATTCCAATCGAATTTCGCACTTGATGTCTCCTACTATACTTAGCCAATCTTCCAGAATTTATTTCAACTTGAAGTTTCAAGTTCGCACTTTTTGTCCACATGTGCCCCCAGGCCTTCCTTCTTTCCATTTCACCCAAGCCTCCATGATGGACAATATTCTGGTACTAAGACATACATATTATATACACCAGGTGTCTAACCATAGAGCACAAATTTGAGTATTGAGTGGAGGGCGCATTAAATGCACTCCCTACAGTACTACAAACTACTATATTGGGGCCTGGAGATGGGTAGGAGGGGAGGAATATTAGACCCAATATGTGATATCTACATGTTCTGGGGATTCCATAGGCTGGCTGAGGGCTTCAATGAGTGTACATACCCGCCAGAGAAAAAAAAATTGAGAGCATGCAGGCGAGATCTCAAGGGGTAAGGTATCTATTGCTATTCTTTTGTCACCTCTGACTAATTGACTGGTTAAACGAGGCGTTTTCGCCGAAATGGCCTCCGTGGGTGTAAAAACTGCCTAGCTTAATCATAGAGAGTGCTTCACTTCGTAGATGTAGAAATTTTTGATTCTCCCTCGGTCTAAGTATGCTATAAATCGTCTGGATATTTTTCGGCGGCCAAATGAGCCTAGGGGTGTGTAGATAGAGGGAACTCACGTACTCATGCCGCCTGAGGGGGTATGTAGGAGCAAGGATACCGCAAAAGACAAACATTAACTACATAGAACAGTGCAACTACAAAAATCGGAAGAAACAGGCGGGAATGGTGTAATATGCGAGCTCACTGTACCAGACAGTGAGTAGGCATATATGCGGAACAGCAGGCGACGCCTGACACTACTTATCTTAGAGAAAGTCCGATAAATAGCATATTGAGCAGTTAGTTGATACATTTTGGTTTATTCTTTGGCATGGAAGGACGTCCGGGTCCCAACACAGATTCATAATGCCTCGTATTCTACGCTGGCGAGTATAAATGCGGCTAATCCCTTCAAGTCGTTCAAAATGATAGGCACGCCAACATAGTACTATAAGAGCTAAATGAGCCTCACACCGCTCAAACGAAGGTGTCAGATCGCACTTACAGCGAAGTCGCCATTGCCATCCAAACTCCCAACCTACATGCAACGAAAGCAAAACATATCAGTTGAGAAAAACCTTCCCAAAGGAAATAGTCACTACCTGAACAGTGTTTTTCCATCCCATGGTCCCATCATCGTTTTCGACTACCCAGTTCTCCACCATGTACTGGTACGCCTTTCGCGCGGCCTTCACAATGCTACCGTCGTCATCTGGTATATACCCAAGCCGTACACCTTTCAAAAGCGAATAGACGAACATCGCCGATCCACTACTTTCGAGATAATTACCCTCCCTACCGGGCTGCGTCATAACCAGCCACCAGACACCGCTTGCAGGGTCTGCCGCATCTCTGATTCTGGGCGCCAAGGTTTGAAGAATCTGAAGTATAGTCTCTCGACCGGTGATTGATTCCGGTATGATTTCGAGTGTATCGACCAGCGCCATCATGTACCATCCCTGGGCGCGTATCCAGACCTCGGGAGAATGGCCCCGGTCCTGGAATGCCCAGACTGCCTTCTGAGAGTAGTCATAACCGTGATACATCAACCCAATGTAATTTTCTACTCCTGGGGTCTGGATAGTATTTTGATACATCAAGCTGAACTGAGAGACGATGTCAGCTGCAGGAAATCGTGTGTCAGAGATTAGGATGTAATTCGAGACTAAAGAGACGAACACCAGGCTGATGTGTTGCTAGGCTGGAAGTCTTGCGTGTATTGCGCATAAAATACATCTGCCATGTAGATACCATCCAGCCAGCCTGAATAGAATCTGAGCATGATATTTATAGTTAAAATGCGAAGGGAAAACCTTGATTTGGGTATCGCTTTTTGTGCCAGAACTGGCCTTGAGGTGTTCGAGGATGTGTCTCCAGTTGCGTTTTGAAAGTATCAGCGGCGATCGTCCACCTATGATCTCCCAGCTCTTCGTATCTGAGAACCCACGTCGGTGTGAGTTGATGAATAAATGAGAAATGCCTACTGGTATAGAAATGATGGACCTGTCCTAGATTTCCAGGGTTAGATGAGGAAGGAACAGCTAAGTTGTAAATACTCACCTTATCGGGTCCAGACTATAGTCAGTCAACCTAGAAACCTATATTGAGCACATTATGGATAGTCTGTCTGAGACTAGACCGACACATAAGCTCCATGAACCGTGCCATTATCGAAAACGATATTGTTGAGACCAGTGATGATATGAAGGTAATACGAAAAATCTCCCGTGTGCGCGAAAAGCAGACGAAGGGCCCATTGCAGTTCTCCATGCTCATAAGAAACCACCGGATTCTCTTTATTATCCAATCCAATGCCCTGCTTGCGACTGATTGCTGAGTCTGCTGCCCAAACAGCGTAGGACGAAGGCTGAGCGTTGACGAGTACAACTTTGCAGACCACCCATACGAGCATGAAGACCCCGAAGCTGAGACCACGGAAACTCATGGCTGGCGTAGAAATGAAGATTGACGAGTCGAGCAAAACTGTGCCATAACCATCGCTTCTTATACATGAAGTACGCTCTCTGAGTCCGCGCCATACAAGCCCTCGGAGAAATAGAGGTCAATTGAGATTCTCCTATAATTGCAATCGACCTTCAGAAGGTTCCAGGTCGGTGAAACTTGAGAGTACCAA
>Ga0247741_1000827_pt1 | contig 16989 bp, 20 predicted proteins | sample UWRJL213509R2_FD_180945 | JGI IMG/M metagenome (GOLD analysis project Ga0247741, IMG submission 180945) | Plant litter microbial communities from Arlington Agricultural Research Station in Wisconsin, United States - UWRJ-L213-509R-2 | ecosystem: Environmental > Terrestrial > Plant litter >... | reverse complement strand
CGCCCGAAGCCAAAAAAGGCCGTATCGAAAGGCAAGAAGAAGAGAACTGTCGCCACCAGCAGTGAGGATGAGTCTGGCCAGGAACATGCTGATGAACGACGTTACGTCTTTGAAAAAGGCGAACAACCTCCAGCAGACCTTACGGAGACTGTCGATGAATGGGAGGCACATCATGATCTCTCAAAGACAGATATCGATGAAGTGGCCTGGGCCTTTATCAAATGGGAGGATCTGGGTTATGACGAAGGTAAGATCACCAATTCCTTTACGCTTGTTTTAATCTTGATTCTTGCCTCCTTAGCGACGTGGGATGCACCTCCCCGTCCTGGTGAACCAGGTTATGAGGCGTTCAAGCGTGCATTTGAAAGGTTCCTCGAATCGCGCACTGTTGTCCTTCCCAAACACGACAAGAAGTACTGGGACGCGTTTGATAGTCGAAGTAGGGACGACTATCAGCGAAAGCATAGGCTCAAGGACGCGGCCGATTTGGACCTCGGTCAACCGAAGAATCTCAAGCTCATGCCGTTTCAGGTAACAGATTACACACTCGTTGCCGACATTGCTAACCTTGGAATGGAAGGTGGATGGTTTCAACTGGTTGTGTAATAATTGGTGGAATCGTCAACACTGTATTTTGGCAGATGAGATGGGGCTGGTCAGTGACAATCTGGTTTCAGGGAGTCAAAGGAGGCTAATATTTTTTAGGGCAAAACGGTTCAGATCGCAACTTTCTTGGGAAATGTTGCTGCGAACTGGCGAGCTTTCCCTGCCCTTGTGGTCGTCCCAAACTCTACTTTAACCAACTGGGTCCGAGAATTCGAGAGATGGGCACCAAAACTCCGTGTTGTACCATTCTATGGCGAGAAGAACGCCAGAGAGGTTATCAAGGAATTCGAGCTTTATCACAAGCACACGGAGCCAGGAAACCTCAAATCCAAATTCCACGTCCTTGTAACCACGTACGAGACCTTGACCAACTCGAAGGATTGTGGTCCCGTCTTCAAAAATCAACCTCGTTGGGAGGTAGGCTGCCTTTCATATTTGAGAAGATAATTATTGACCTTTCACCATACGCAGGTCCTGGTCATTGACGAGGGTCAAAGACGCGAGTATCCCCAGCCATTGCCACTATCCTTACTAATTTCTTCTCTCGGATACAGTCAAAAGCGATACCAGTCTCTTATTTAGGAAACTGAATGAATTGAACAGCGTGCATCGTATTATCATGACCGGTGTAAGTCTCTACTTTTGGGCTTTCGGTAGTAGCTGACGATTTCGTCAGACACCCTTGAACAATAACATTCGGGAGCTGTTCAACCTCATGAACTTTCTTGACCCCGATGCCTGGAGCGATCTAGAAGCGCTGGAGAAGCAGTATGAAGTGCTCAGTGAAGAACTGGTCAAGGACTTGCACAACAAGCTCAGGCCGTATTTCTTGCGTCGGATAAAGAGCGAAGTCCTCCAGTTACCCCCTAAGGTCTGAGTGCCTCATTCCCCACGATAAATGCATTCCTATTGACCCAACTAATAGAACGAAGTTATTGTACCTATATCTATGGCTCCACTCCAGCGCGAAGTATATCGCTCAATCCTTAGTGAGTAATGTACATCTTGACACCCCCGTTTACTCAACCTTCTTAGGCAACAATTTGGATGTCCTAAATGGCCTCTCCCATCCTTCGGCGACACGTAATGCACCAGCGAAGACTCGCATCAATAATGTCCTCATGCAGTTGCGAAAGTAAGCGACTCCTTTCTCTTGGCCCTACCTAAATTTACTCTGGGTTTCATAGGTGTTTACAACACCCATATCTTTATGCCGAAGACATTGAACCTAGAAATCTTCCGCCTCAGGAAACGCATGAGAAGCTGATAGATGCTAGTGGAAAATTGCGCTTCCTCAAAGCTTTATTGCGTCAACTCAAGGAACGCGGGCATCGGGTTCTTCTCTTCAGCCAGGTTGGCTAGCTCTAAATATCATGAAAACCGAATGCTGAACGTAACATAGTTCGTTATCGCCTTGAACGTCATAGAAGACTTCTTGCAAGGCGAGGGGATTAAATTCCTGCGTTTGGTGCGTATACCTGCTCTCAACGCGATGTACTCGCTTATAGAGAAGTATGCAGGACGGTGGCACTAAAGGTGCAGACCGCCAGAAAGCCATGGATGCATTCAATAAACCTGGCTCTGATTACTTCGTCTTTTTGCTCACAACTCGAGCTGGAGTAAGCTTTATTAGTCTCTACCGGAAGATAAAATCCGTCTCATCTTTAATTAGGGCGTTGGCATCAACCTTTTCGTATGTCATCCCCTTGTACCAGTCAGACGCATAGGTTCACGTTTTCTTTAGACAGCAGATACAGTGATTATTTTTGATCCCGACTTCAACCCCCATCAGGTAAGAAACACCTTCTCACCAATAACCCATGCTAAATATACCCACAGGACCTTCAAGTAAAATGATTTCCGCGGCTCTAATCCACTTGATCTAATTCTTTGCCTTCTAAGGCAATTGCTCGCGCCTACAGATACGGACAAAAGAAAACCTGTCTTGTGTTCAAGCTCATGGTGAAAGATTCAGCCGAAGGTGGGTTTTAGTCGTCAGACATATTTGAGCAACTCATATAAACCTAATTTCAGAACGTATCATGCAAGTTGGGAAGAAGAAGTTAGTTCTAGACCATCTCATTGTGCAAAAAATGGATGACGACGAGGACAACGGCGGAGAGAACGTACAGTCAATTCTTACCTACGGTGCACAAGCACTTTTCGACGACACGACGACGAAATCTCGTGACATCACTTGTTTGTCGGTCTCTTGTGCCACAGGTTCATGTTTACTGATTCATCTCTAGATACGGACCAAGATATAGAGAAACTGATCGAAAAGACTGAGAAGGAAGCCGTTCAAGAAGCACCTAAGGCTGCAGGTGGATTAACATTTGCCTTTGCGAAAGTATGGGCCGCAGACAAAGATAGCCTTGAGGAAGTGGTCGAAGAAGATCAGGGTGACTCCTGGGCTTTGGCATTGCAGAAAATCAATGAGGAAAAGGAGAAGGAGCAGAGCAAGCAGGCGGCACTATCGGGCAGAGGAGCGCGGCGTCGAGCTGCAGACATTGCTAATGTATTTGTCTCCTCCAGATGGCTGGGATCGAATGCTGATCTACTGCTTATAGACCAAAATGAACCTCGCACCAGATGGCTCTACAATCTTTGACAAGAAGTCCAAGAACAAAGCGAAGTCTGACGATGGTTCTGCTTGGGGACTCTCCAACAAGGACTCTGACAGTGAAAGTGATAGTGACAATGACCAGGAAATGATTGACGACGACTTTACTGTATCTGAGGTGGTTAACCCGAGGTTGAAACCGACTCACAATCCCCTTGGTCCAATTCAGAACACAGTATCCGGTCCAGTAAACGATTGTGGACTTTGTGGCCAACGGCATAGCGCTGGTGACTGCTCCATGGTTGAACGATCAGAGAACCTTGCAGAATATCGAGAGATGTTGATTCTCCACGCCGACGACGAACCTTGGGAGAGCCGTGTAAGATTTCCCCTCTAGCATACATGGCCTCTGCTGACAAGGTTATACATAGAGTGCAGCAGTACAAGCGATCGATGAGATACTTCAAGCACGAGGGCATATATCATTGATAGTTGGCCAGCCTCTTCATCCCCTGCCGAAGGCATTATCGGCTCCATCTGCATCGAAGAAGAGGAAGAGCGGAGCGACTATTCAGGCCGCACGGTCTCAGCCAACCGAAGCCAAGAAGCCTGCTCTTATGCCGCCTTCCCCTTGCCTCTTATGTGAATCAATGACGCCGCATTACTTGAAGAACTGCTCCGCTGTGCTGGCGGGTTCCAAGAGGTACTGTACAACCACACCTCACCTTCTCCGTCTTTCTTACCGTCGTTTCAATATAGCATCTCAAAGCATATCCAAGTGCTGGAAAGTCAGAATAATCCGACTTTGATAAGCACCATCAACACGTTGCGTAACCTTCTCGCAAAGGCTAAGTCACGCGAGATGGCTAACAGGGCTTCCCTGAATGGCCACACAGATCCTGGGTCAAGTGCCGGAGGTGCGACTTAGTGGACCCACAAGCTTTAGTATACCATACAAACTCCTACTATTACCATACTTGTCATTCTATTATGCCCATATCACGCCCATATAAATCTTCGTTGTAGATACGGTTGCTAGTACTTGCCACTAGTAGAATCCTTTATTGACGTTTGTTGTTCAAGAGCTTTAACAGGGTCTCTGTAAACTGATACTATCTCGCAAGCGCAGGGGAAATGTTTCTGACTCTTACCACCGCAGTTACCACCTTGCACTCATGCACCCCTCTATCTTCGGCTCAACCAATTCTGGCCCAACTTACCCATCGTATACACTCAAACGGAATCGGTCGAGTGAGGATGATTTCGCCCCCTTGCCCAACTTGAGGGGCGATCTCATCCTCCAGGTCTTCACACATAAATCTATGAGGAGACCTGGTGTATCTCCCGATGAGTATAACGATAACGAAAGGCTGGTTGATCTTGGAAAGTCCGCCTTCGAGGCGTCATTTTCTCGATACTTCTTCTATAAGCGCCCAATGCTCAAAGCCTATGAAATAGCGGTGAGTCCTCATGGCACTCTTATTTTGATATCACTCATACCCTTGTAATTGTAGGAACGCAGCCGGGAGCTTCTCGAAGGTGGACTAATTCAAAAATGGGTGGGCCATTATCAACTAACGAAACGGCTCTGCTGCGCGCCTGCCGTATATCCAACACTTGCATCGGCTCAGGTTCGCTAATTGCATGGATATGTTAGAACTCTGCTGATTATTATTGTATCTCAGGAAATGTGTTCTGTTTTTTATGCTTATACCGGTGGGCACTTCTTGTCAGCTGGACCGGAGGCTGTGTATACATGGATTGCATCCTTACTTGCGAGAGAGGATATCGGGACAGAGCCTGCAGTGAAGACCGATCCTTACCAAGCTATCTCAATCCCTCCTCCACAGAAACGGGCGAAGAGCGAGACTATGTCGCCTCCACCTCACACATCTCCCATATTTTTTGGGTCGCAGCCTCCTCCTCCATTGCCGCCTCTTCCGTGGGCGACAGTCAGAGCGCCGAAACAACCTCCTCCGACAATTCCGACACGCCCGAACCCTCTATCACCGGCGCAACCCCACGCTGCATTTCTGCCCCTTTTCAACGAGGCAGCAATGAAGCGCAGGGTTACGGTGGAATATACTGCAGATTTCCAAGGACCGCCACACGCGGGGCAATGGACTGTGAATTGCATTGGTAAGTCGGGGAGCTCGAAATGGGGATGATGCATATTGACCTGTGACAGTGAACGGGATTTCTAAGGGAGAGGGCAGCTCAAGTCACAAACAGACGGCAAAGGAGGAGGCGGCACGGAACGCTTACTATTCTATGGGATGGCAGTAGTGTATTTACAGATCCATAATTTCGTTACCGAAAATATGTCATGAAGTGTATTGCTGACTAACGATGATTGAGACGTGACCGCTGCTCAAAATGGCGCCGACCATCGTCCACCGCCTCTTTTGCCTTGCAACCCCCATGGCTGCCCGCACAGACTCGGCGACGTTCAGCGCCATCCCCCACAAAGTATACTCGCAGGCGAATCCCATTGATCTCACCTCGGACGACGATGACGACCGCGACCAATATAACGGCGCTAGAGGTGCGAAGCGCCTGCGCACAGAATCTCCTCGCCAAGATTTTGCATCCTACAGTTCGTCTAGCCAGTCTTCGTCGTCCATGACCGGGACTATGCAGTCTTCGACACGTCCTGAACTGCCCCCGATGGCCTCGCCATCCATGTTCGCGCCACAGAACTCGCTGTCAACGCACGCCCAGTTCTCGGCTTTCGCACCTCCGCCAAATCAATCACCCTATATACCTCACTTTGCCACTCCTGGATACCCTTCCTACTTTGTACCTCCTCCTAGTAATCACTATGCTGGGTCTTCGCCTCCTCCGAACGGATACCCTTATCAGCAGCCCGCCTCTCAATCTTTTTTACCAGCACCGCAGTCTAACCATGTCATTGATCTCACAAACTCGCCTTCACCTCCTCCGGCGTCTCTTCCACTTCAAACGTCACAACCGCCTTTACCCCCGGAGCTACCTCCGAAGACCCCTGTATGTATTGGCCAGCTCACGGTAACCGCACTTGTGCTCTATCCTGTCCCATATCTCGCACCGCAGAACCCTGGTGAGATGGAATGGGTACCAGTCAGGCTCCAGTACGAACATAATCCAAACAAGATGAGTGGCAAAGATACTATCCACATCAAGACACCTTCCGAACGTGGTCCCAATGGCGAGAATGTCTCCGGCGAAATCTTTGGTGTTATCGAGCAGAAAGTCTCAGATTCCCTAGGACCCATGCTGGGGAAGGGTTTAATCAGATTAGAGTCGAGGATTCGCAAGGGCACTGGAAGTGTGAGTCTTGTCTCTTTTATCGTTTCTTACTCCTAAAACCCATCTATCAAGATCCCTATCTTACCCCTGGCATTACTGGTTTACACGCCGAAAGGCAACATTCCAGTAGTCGCAAATTACCTCAAACAACGCACACTTCTCCTTGACCATCCCACGCCGCCGTATGACATCCAAAGAATGAACACCTACCACTATTTTAATCCACATGATCCTCCGCCCGATGGCCATAATCGAAATAGATTGATTGTGCCGCAACGAGACCACTCCCGATGGATGTCGGCAAATGCAGGTGGAAAGAGCGTTGAAGTTCAAAGGAGTCAGGTCGATGAATTGTTTAAAAGCTTGAAAGATGGAGATGGATTGCCAGAAACTGAACCTAGTACGTTGATTATGGCTTCGACGGCATATCAGTAAATCTTTTGCGGTGGCTCACTTCTTTTCTCCATTCCAGCCCCAGAAGTTGCAACAAGGCTATATCCACATCAGAAGAAGGCTCTCACTTTTCTGCTAGACCGAGAACGAGAAAAGATGGCGAACGACACTGGATTTGCGTCTTTATGGGAGCATAAGATAAACCTTATGTCTCAGCAACCCTCTTGGTACCATTCTGTGACACAAAAGGAGGTTTTTGTGCCGCCTACAGAACCCAAGGGTGCCATCCTGGCTGATGATGTTCGTATTTTACTCCCTCGCCTTTCGAAGCACATTCAAAATTTCTTCTATTTAGATGGGTCTCGGCAAGACAATCACTTGTGTCTCTCTCATGGCTGCAACATTCGACTCTTCATATGCATTTGCCTCCTCGAAACTGGACACTGCTCCGCCGCCGCCACCACGGCCAGAGGCAGCCAATGCAGCTCATTTCGCGGGCTCTGTGTGGGGTATGCCAGAAACCTCGGAAGGAAATTCTTCGATGTCCGCCAAAGCAAAAGCAAAGGCGGAGAGGGCCCAGGAGAAACTGGAAGCCGAATATGCCAGGTCATCTCGGATCAAGGCTAAGAGTCGTGCGACTCTCATCATTTGTCCACTCTCGACCGTTTCAAATTGGGAAGATCAGTTCCGGGAACATTGGAAGGGCGAAGTATCTGTCGTTGGAGGTAGTGGAGCATGTCCACCACCTGCAACGCCCTCCTCTTCTCAACCCAGCTCCTCGCAGTCCATCTCAATGGATGTTGACCAGAAGACGGTTGATGAAAAACCGAAGCGGATTAGGGAAGGTCGACCTATACGCGTCTACATTTATCATGGCAATGCTCGTCGCCCTGACCCAGCCTTCCTTGCCGACTTTGATGCGGTCATCACCACCTATGCCACTCTTGCTTCAGAATTTTCGAAGCAGAATCGGAGTCTTATGGCCGCCGATGAAGAGGAAGAGGATGACGCGGGCAGCGAAGGGTTAGGCGGGGTAGATTTCGACGAGAACGGGAACCAAGTGTTACGCTTACCAAAGCCGAAGAAATCGGGCACGAAGAGGAAGAAAGCATTGCTTAATCAAGCCAATAATCCTGCGGAGATCCCAAGCGCGTTACAAAGCATACATTGGTTCCGTGTGGTACTGGACGAAGCTCAGTAAGCCATATTGCCTCACCTTTACCCCGGCATTCGTAATCTGACCGACAAACTGTCAGCTCCATCAAAGAAACCGGCACAGTTGCGAGCCGTGCATGTTGCGATCTCATGGCAGATCGACGACTATGCCTAACAGGTACACCTGTTCAGAACAAGCTTGACGATGTCTTTGCTCTCATCAAATTTCTGCGCCTTGAGCCTTTCGACGACAAGAATATATGGACAGAATACATTGGCAGCCCGGTCAAGTTCGGTCAGACGCTCGGTATCGCTCGCCTTCAAACCATCATGAGGATCATCACACTTCGCCGAACCAAAGAGACCAAAGCTCTTGATGGGAAGAAAATCCTGTCGCTCCCTGCCCGTACCGACAGAGTCGAATATCTCCAGTTCGAACCCGAGGAGAAAGCAATCTACGACAAATTTTACATGGAATCAAAGCAAGAGTTCGCGGATTTATCTACCAAGAACGAGGTGATGAAGAACTATGTCGGAATTCTTCAGAAAATCCTCCGCCTTCGCCAGATTTGCGACCACTTCGAACTTGTTGAAGGGAAGGAGCTAAATGGCTCTTCAGATGCTGCTGGTTCTTACGAGGACATCGTCGCCGCCATCGCGAAGGAAGGATTCAACTACGCTCGAGCTGCAGCGATATTTGCCATTCTTCGGGAATCTGCGACTACCCAGTGCGTGGAGTGTGGAGGGGAGCTTTGTGTTTCATCGGAGCTCAATCTCGACGCCACTGAGCCAGAGAGCTCCCAAGGTGCTACCACCAAACGTGGACGGAAGGCCAAGGGTGCTGCTATTTCTCGAGGACCAACTAGGGCGAGCAGCCCAAACACACCTCGTCCAGTCCTAACACGCTGTCAACATTTGTTTTGCGTTGAGTGTTATCGCAGCTCGATTTGCCCGGGTTGGCCCAATGTATCGCCTGATGTCGTCCGTTCGTGCTCGACTTGTCAGGCAGCTCTATGTCCCGCAGACGCTTATGAGATCAAATCCGATCCGACACCGGAAGGGTCTCACAAGAAGAAACCTCAGAAACGCGAAAAGAGACAAAAGGGACAGCCGTTGGACAATTTCGTTGCTTCAAGCAAAGTAAAGGCCTTGATGAAAGACCTCATCGGATTCTCGAGGCAAAATATCCACTCAATAAATTACGATTCCGAGTTCGAAATGATGGACGGACAGGGAAAGAGGATCGAAACCGACCCAGTCAAATCTGTTGTGTTGTACGTCTCTACATTCTTCCCTCAGAACAATACTAACAGCAGCTTCAGCTCCCAATGGACATCCATGCTCGATAAGTAAGGTGTTATGGTGACTCCGGAGTCGACTGCATTTACTGACTGCCCTTTTAGGATTGAAGACGCCCTAGAATCTGCAGGCATTCGATATGATCGACTAGATGGCACCATGAAGAGGGATGATCGGACGCGGGCCATGGAGGCACTCAAACACGATCCAAGCTGCGAAATTCTGTTAGTGAGCTTGAAGGCAGGAGGAGTCGGCCTCAATCTCACGGCGGCCCAGCGCGTATATCTCATGGATCCTTACTGGTTCGAATGCCCTTGTCGTTTAGTGGGTGTCTCAGCTAACTTGAACCCCAGGAATCCTGCTGTGGAGAATCAAGCTGTGGATCGTATCGTAAGCCATCGGCATCTCGATCACTACCAGCTTTACTGACGCAGCGAACAGCATCGCCTAGGCCAAACACGACCGGTTACCACCATTAAGTACATCATCGAGAACACGATTGAAGCTCGATTATTAGAAGTTCAGAAGAAGAAGACTGAGCTGGCCAACATGACACTTGGCCAGACTTATAGCAAGTCCGACTTGGTGCAGCGGCGGATGGAGGAACTGAACCAGTTGTTCGACCATGACTCATGAAACTACCTTACCAACACCTTTAGATTCGTATAGTCTTTACATTCATTATTGCCCTGGGGGATTTATTACTGCACTTGTACTGTTCGATCACTAATGTACGATGAGCGCGTTATGGAAATTTGTGACCAAAGACTAATGGATACGCAAGTGGAGAGACATTTTGGACAATGCCATCCTAGAATGCGAAGTGACCAGCGTTTTTCTGAGTCCCGAACATGTAGACTATGAACCGAAGTAAGTGTGACGAAAGATGTTGCCTCTTTGCAGACTCACCAATGACCTGGCTAACGAATAACCCGATGGTGACACCAGCAGCAACAGTAATCATCCGAAGAGCCAGAGAGAACCCGCTTGAATATTGCTCTGCAGAACTGTGGTATGTCTGGGTAACGCCTCCTCCTTGTGCAATACCAGACTGGATGGGTTGGTAATAGGCGCGACAGGAGCATGAACGCCAGAGGCACTTACGGGTACGAGGAATAAGACCCCGGTGACCATAGAGGTAAAAGCCGTTCCACCAACCAGACGAGAGTAAACATTCCCAAGAGATCCGATCACGAAGGCACCAGCAGCAGAGACGATGTCGGTTCTCCCAGGTAAAACAAGAGCTGCAGCACGATTGGCAGCATAAGCACAGCAAGAAAAGCCGACCATGATAGGCAATTGCAGACTTCTCCAGTATTGCAAGTTCGAGAGGGAAGAGCAGATCGAGTATATCGGAACCAGGAAGAATAAATTCCACCAAGGTAGTGGTTGTCGCCACCAAGGCCAGCTTGGATCTCGAATACAATCTAACCAAAAATAAAAATAACCCAGAAACGAGATGAAGTGTAAATGCTTTACTTTTGACAGTATGATCTGGAAGATTGCTGCCAACGTGGCCGACACCAAGTACCCCATTGATCGTCATGGAAGCGTTTGAGGCGTTGGTGATCATGAATTGTCCATGCGTGTAATTTAAATTCTGTGGGACGATGCTGCGATAGTAATTGTGACGTGCCCGATTGTCGAGAACCAGGTAAAAGTCAGAGCCAATTGTCAATCCGAATCCCTGCGTCAGTCCTAGTTGAGCAGCAGGATGTAGGACGAAAACCAAATCACGAACTAGGAAAAGCGTATATATGATTGCATACACCATTCTTACTGAACCACAAAAGATGTTCTTTGACATCAATTCTAGAGCACTGATTACTAAAGACACATCAGTAGTCGGCAACTGCAGAAGCCATGCTCAAATTTAAGTACTCACAGACTGTGAAACCAGGGAGGATAACCACGACACCAGCTGAAGAGACGGCGCTATAACAAAATATATCTCCGGGGATGTTGCTCAGTCCTCTGGCAACGAATGCGACGACGATAGAGACAGAAATCCTAGTGTGACATGAATATATGCGTTGTTTTTAGAATAAAAAAAAGGAAAACACACTCATAAACGTTAGCATACATCGAGCTTTTATTTGCGGCGTTGAGCCCCAAGTACTGAAGGACGCATGCACAGGCACCGCTGATCCACATATCGACAATGGAGCCTCCGAAGGACAATCCACATATAATTGACGCAGACAGAAACGCAAAAAAGCACCGAAACCTCAGCGGGTATATGGGAGGCGACCGAAGAATCTGTCGAAGGGCTTCTGTACCAGCCTCGGCGCCAATCTGATCGTGTAAGACTTCGCGATATACTTCATGGACTTTCTGAAGAGAAGTAAGAGCAATTCGTCCTCTGGAGCGCACAAAATAGGTCCTTGTTGAGTGCATCTGATCATTTCGAATTGAAACGATGATGATATTGGGAAGGTGAACGAATTCTATGCAAGGCTTATTATGAGCGACGCCTTTCGGACTGATGCAAGTTGAGAATAACAACCAGCCTGGGCGTCCAAAATGTCAGAAGCCGCTCGTAATTGAGATTCAAGACGATGTGATGGTGCCCCAAACGAAAGAAGAGCTTTAGCAAGCTTCAGGATGAACTTTCTCCTTTTCGTCATATCTATTAAACGACAAGTTAGAATTGAAAGCTTCATGGGCTTGTAGTACGACAGACCTTCCACGTTCCTGGTGATGGATAGAGTTCGACGAGGTTTCTTCAGAAAGGAAATTATGCTCCCTGAGGGAGTCTTTGTCCCAGATTTACCGTCTCTCGGCTGAACTGGTGTTATGCAAGGACGAGGTCCATTACCATCATCTCCAGCAAAAGAGATGACATCGTCAACGGCTCCCACTACGATAAGCGGCATAAGCGCCACATTTCGATGTGAGTGAACAAGACGCAAATACACATACTAGGATAATTCGCTGGTCCTTTCATAGAATCTGCCATGAGTGGAGGATACTCGTGAAAGGAGCTCTGCAAAGTGGCAAAGTCGTTGCAGAATCGGATAAAGAGGTGCAAATAAAAAATGATGGATGGTGGACAAACATCAACATTAGAATGGAGTCCGAGCCGTACATCGGAAGTAAGCTACATTTGAAGACCATCTTGCTTTTGTTTGCAGTAAAATAATAGCATATGGGGTCCATGTAACGACGAGAGTAGAAAAATATTGACAACACGATATTCGAAGGATGATGATGGAGGTTTCCAGGTAAAGCAATAATGATGGGGGATGGATTTGGTGACAACGCTACCAAATCTGGGTAGCAGGCGGTAGATATTCGGTGGGAATGATGAAGGCATCCATACCATGCTGCGAAAAAGACTGTCCGCCTAAGCTTTGATCAGAGATCCAGACGGGGAGCTGGGCGACATCAGTCTGTTCAAGGCCACGCAAAATTTGCTCTGCCTCGGTGAAATTCGGATGTGGGAGTTGTGGCGGGTAGTGTTGGGCCATCGGGTTCACTGCCATATGCATAGCATGGGTGTGAGGACCTTGCAAATGCAGCTCTTGAGCAGGATACTCGTAGACAGGAGAGAATGGCTCTGCCACTCTTGTGTATGGCGGTATAGGAACAGAGGCAGGGTGACTGTTAGGAGGGTGGTCTATGATCATGGATCGCTGTGGATCACGCAAAACTTTTGGAGAGCGTGAAGATGACGAATGTGCCTTCCTGCTCTTAGACCGCTTCAACATCAATTGCAACGTCAAGGCGTATCGTTTTCCAGGAACTGCGCAAACGTCTGTAAGGAGATGCAGTTGGAAGAGAATAAAACTCACTCTCAGCCATCAATGCAGCAAGCCGTTCGACTTGCTCACGGATCTCGATGATATTGCAGTCTTCGGGGCTAGAAGGGAGAGGATGAGGCAGATGGCGAGATGGGACCGAGATTCAACTTACAAGAGACGGGATAAACGAAGCAAAAGCGACGCTGCAAAAGTGGCAGTGGCATGAGTATAGTGGACGGCTACAAAGTAAAAGGGGTCAATGTCACTAAGTGAGAAGATCAACGGCACGCATCATACCATATTTCATGCCTTCCCGGTAGGCAGGGGAGTTGACAGTAATGTCCAATCCCTGTCGGGCAATATCAATGGAGCGAAGAGCTAACTCTCTCTGGACTGCTGGCATGTTCTGCACGTCTTCAGGACCATCTACGCCACGAAGGGCGGTCGCGTTATGGAATAATTCAGCATGCAAATGCTGTATCTGTAAGCTCTGACGGTAGAAAGCTGGTTTTGGCTTCAGGCACGGATTTCATAACGATCACGGCAGTACGACATACCGGCGTTCTCGTATTTCCGAGAAAAAGCCACATCCCATGAGGCATACCAGTGCTTGAAGTCGTTGTCTGCCCTGTGCAATTCATCGAAGTGCTCCGGTCGAACTGGTCCTTCAAACGGCGCAAGAGCGTTGTGGACCCGTTCACGAATCGCGATGAGTTCAACAGTCGAGACCAGTCTCATATCGTCTTCAATTGCAAGAGGGTGATTGAGAATATATCGGCAATTTTGTATACTCTCGTCGTCTTTCAGAACAGCTGGGCGTCCTGTACCGTATGAGAGCCTGAAGTAGAAGGTGAGCAGATGATAGTGAGGGAATTGAATCTCTCGGGATGAACTTACTGATGTTCAAATAGGTAGAGGCAGAACCATGTTCGAGCTGCAACGACCAAGTGCCGATCCTCATTGGGATCAGCTTTGTTCGAATTCATGCGTTTTAGCAAACGAGGCCAGGCTTTGTGCATTGCTAATTCACAAAGGTCAACTTAGAATCTAAAGGCGATGAAGTAAGTAACTTACACAATTCCATGGCCATTCGAACTGCGTGACCTCCGCTCAACCAGCCATTATCAGACCACCCGGACACCAAAACTAGCATTTCAGTTAGCATATAGCGTTCGAATGGAAGGGGCGGAGAGTACTCATGGCTTGAACTGCCTCATTCCGCAGGACAGGAGCAAACAATGTTGCTGATGATATTTTTTGGACTTCCTCGAGACATCGACGGTGAGTTTCGGAAGGTGTCGTTGCTAGATGGGAATGGCGTTAGATGGGTGCTTGGCATCTTAAAGGAGTATCGCGAACCTCCTCCATCTCGCACACGGGCGGCGACCATGCAAATCGCATTCACGGCAAATGGCGAACGTTCGTGTAATGCATCATAGGTATCCGAGCTAGAATCGAACACTGGCCTATATTGATAACTGAGTAAGATCTCAACCAGGCTCCTTGTCTAGTTCCAACTCACAAGAAAGTTGAACAACCATGGTAAAACCTGTGGAGAACGTAAGTCACGGTAAAATTAGAATGTGTGGAGCATCATACAAGTTAAAGAGATCCCTGGCATGATCTTCGGTGATAATACTCTGAGTTACAACTGCGAAATTGTGAGTGGTGGCATAAACCGAACTAAAGTTTTGAGATTACCATCTTGGAATGTGACAGGCTGTGGTATTCTGTGTCGTATTTTTCTTCTTTTAGACGGTCTTGATTGTCGGTCGGGTGATGGTGTTCTAGTTCGGCTATTTGTTTCGCTCCCGTCACCGTTCTGAGAGCCGCGGATATAAGTGATGAGGCGCCCGTATGTGAAAAGCACCCACCTTCGATGCCCGGTCAATGGCCACGTCCGCCAAACCTCTCAAAACTTCCCATGGCGCGACAAGCCCTTGAGAGGGCAGCTCACCATTATCATCGTCTTCCACGTCTGACGAATCGGCACTGGTCACATTGGACGATGCTTGTCTCTTGGATCCGGATTGGTATTTACCCGAGGATCTGGGATAGTTTGGATCGGAGGATTGGTAACGGACTGAAGAGACATTGCTCTGCTGTGAAGGTGGACCCATAGTTGAAATGCTTGAGAAAGGTGGCAGAGTCGGACCCTGAGAATGCTGGCTAGGCGTATTATAGTTGTGACCGCCGGGATAACTCCCATACATTGGCGAGAGTTGGGACGAGTGCGGGTCATCAGGAGTTAGAGAGTGACTTGAAGAGGGATATGCATTTGGCATGGAGCCTCGGTGCTGCTGTCTGGGAGGGAAGGGTGTACTTCCACTAGGAGGGGAGGCATGCTGGTTGCTCGCAGTAGGCGTCGAAATGGCAGGAGAATTCAAGCTCGGGGATTGATGGAATGAGGAAGGGTACGTGGAAGGCGATCGTGCGGGTAGTCCCCCACCACGAACATGGTGCAACAGTTCTTGAAGAGTATTCGAGATCGTCGTTTGGGTTTGGCGTATCTCGGCCACATGAGCCTCCAAACTGCGGATACGCCTGCACACACCATGAATAATGGAAGGGCTAAATGTTGGTGGAAACGCACTCTAATCCAGCTTCGCCTGTGAGTGTTGCCTCACGCGACGGTTTTTCGAAAAGACACTCAAGCCCGGTAGTCCGGCAACGTCTGCACGGCGGGTTGTCGGCCCCCTCGCACCGCATTTTTTGTTTTCTGCAAGCGTTCTAAGCAGGCATTGAGTCAAAAGCCATAGAAATTTTGCAGATATTAACTTACACATGCACCTACGTTCGGGAAGATAGGATCAAGCGGTCAGAATATCTAAATTAACAAGTAGGACTTGGACATACGAGGAACCCTGTTCAAGGTCTTGGGAACGGGCTTGATGTCGCGCTTCTCGCCCTTGTCATCATCTTCCTGCTTCTTGATGACCGCTGGCTGCTGTGGAGGGGACTGCATTGGTATCCCGCTCTCCGTTGGAGAATGTGGACGGGGGAAGATGGGTGGTGGACCTGATCAATTGGCATCCCGTGGTTTGTTTGCTCTGGATCGCATCCGTCCACCAGCCAAACATATCAAAGCAACCTGCTTATCTCCTTCCACCACAAAATGCTCATGTCCACCATTTCTCGCGTCCTCAGGTACCCTCGCTATTCAAATTTACCAATATACTTCATCCCAACCCTTTCATTTTAGCGCCTGGTTTGCGTTTTTATTGCCCTGCTACTCCACCTTCAAGGTTCTTTCGCACCAGCCTGTTTCAGAGCCAGACATCCAGAAATGGGCCATGTACTGGTCTGTGATTGGCGCGTTTGTCGCGTTTGAATATCTTGCGGAATGGTTGATCAGCTGGCAAGTCATTTTTCCGCCCCTCGCACCATGCGACCATCTGACACTAGCACTACTCCCTTCTAGGCTGCCCTTCTACTGGGAATTAAAGACCGCGTTTCTCCTCTTCCTGTCCTTACCACAAACCCAGGTGGGCGCTGTTTCACATCGCTTGCGGGATTTTGTACTGACTAGTCTCTCTTCTGCCATAGGGGTCAACTTACATTTACACGACTTACCTTCAACCATTCTTCGCACGCAATGAGCGTGATCTTGACGCTGGCATTGTTACCATCCATCGCAATGTGCTGTCTTTCATTCAAGAGAAATTGACAGCTCTCTGGGAGTTGGTCTGGGCGTTTTCCACTAAAACACAATCTGGCCCCTCGTCAGCTTCTGGTCAGAATCAGAACCCTGCTGGCGCCCCCATGGCCTGGCTGTTCTCGAATGAGGTTGTACGATCGGCTATATCAACTCTTCACCCGAGTTCGGTTCCACAACCTGCGCATGCCGAGTCTCAGCCAATAAGGTCTCGCCATAACAGCAACGTAAGTTCGGCAAGGCCATCACCTGGACTCTACGACACCAATGCTGCACCACCTCCTTTT
>Ga0247741_1000826_pt1 | contig 17013 bp, 12 predicted proteins | sample UWRJL213509R2_FD_180945 | JGI IMG/M metagenome (GOLD analysis project Ga0247741, IMG submission 180945) | Plant litter microbial communities from Arlington Agricultural Research Station in Wisconsin, United States - UWRJ-L213-509R-2 | ecosystem: Environmental > Terrestrial > Plant litter >... | reverse complement strand
CATGGGAACATAAAGGTGTGCTCAACGAACTGGCGGGTAACTCGAACACCAATCACCAAGCCATCATCGACTTCAAAGGCAAGAGCTATTTCATCTATCACAATGGCGGTTCCCAGCCTGATGGCGGCAGTTTCCGTCGCTCAGTTTGTATCGATGATTTGCATTACAACGCCGATGGCACTATCCAGCGCATCGTCATGACCTCAGAAGGCGCTACGCCAGCAAAATAGCATAGCAACTGGTTTCTAACTTATTATTATGTAAGACAAAATTCTTCGCTGTTTTCAAACCTGCTGCCGAAACATTGCTCGCGATGTTTCGGCTTTTTTATTCCTGATCATCCTCTGAACAACAAATTGTTTTTGCAATCAATTTTAGGTCGCCAAAATCAAAAATAGTCTGATAATTTGCTGTTTTTTTTGTACGTGGACATTGACTTTAATCCTATTCAGTGAATAATATTATCATACAAAATAAAAACACCTAGACCGGGTGTAAAAATCATTATGGTGATGTGATGACCTCTTATGCGTTAGGCCTGGATTACGGCAGTGATTCTGTTCGAGCTTTATTGGTAGACGCCCTGACCGGGGCTGAAGTAGCAAGTAACGTGGTTTATTACCCACGTTGGAAAAAGGGCTTGTACTCAGTGCCAGCCAAAGATCAGTTCCGTCAACATCCATTGGATTATCTCGAAAGCCTTGAGCAAGTTGTTCAAGGTTTATGGAGCCAGTCGCCCGCAGGCGCTGCTGCCCAGGTTGTAGGTATAGGTTTTGATACCACAGGCTCTACGCCCATCGCGTTGGATAGCGAAGGTATGGCGTTGGCGCTCAAGCCAGAATTCGCTGAAAACCCAAATGCTATGTTCGTGTTATGGAAAGACCACACCGCGATTAAAGAAGCGCAAGAAATTACTACAGCTGCAGGTTCGGCAAAAGAAAACTATTTGAAATATGAAGGCGGAATTTATTCCTCGGAATGGTTCTGGGCTAAAACCCTTCATGTACTGCGCGAGGATGCTGCAGTTGCTAAAGCCGCTTACTTGTGGGTAGAGCATTGCGATTGGATGTCTGCTGTTATCACCGGCACAACTCACCCGAGCAAATTGCGTATGGGTCGTTGTGCGACTGGCCACAAATTAATGTGGCACGAAAGCTGGGGTGGTTATCCGCCCAATGATTTTTTCACCGGAATTGATCCGCTTCTCGATGGCTTGCGTGATCGTTTGCCTGCAGAAACTTTTACCTCAGATCAAACCTGCGGATTGTTAACGTCCGATTGGGCGGCGCTACTTGGATTGCCCGTTGGAACTCCGGTTAGCTTCAGCGCTTTCGATTGCCATATGGGCGCGGTCGCAGCCAACGTAAAACCTGGCGTACTGACCAAAATTATGGGCACGTCTACCTGCGACATTACGGTAGCGAGTTACGAAGATGTTGCTGGTAAATCTATTCGCGGTATTTGCGGCCAAGTCGATGGCTCGGTAACACCGGGTTTAATCGGGCTCGAAGCGGGGCAATCTGCATTCGGCGATTTGTATGCCTGGTTCCGTAATTTAGTGAATTGGCCGGTTGCCAATATTTTGCAATCTACATCGTTAATTGACGATGCAACTAAACAAAAACTCGCGCAAGAAATTGAAGATCAAACTTTAATTGTATTGAGCAAAGCCGCGAGCAAATTAGCCATAGGTGAAGCCGGAATTACCGCGCTGGATTGGGTCAATGGTCGTCGCACACCTGATGCAGACCAAACTGTTTCCATGGCAATTGCTGGATTAAAAATGGGCAGTGAAGCGCCACAAGTTTTCCGTGGTTTGGTTGAAGCCTCTGCTTACGGTGCCCGCGCAATTATCGAACGTTTTAAAGAAGAAGGCGTTGCGATTAATTCGGTAGTGGCCATCGGTGGTATTTCAAAAAAATCTGATTTCGTTATGCAAACTTGCGCAGACGTTTGGAATTGCCCCATTGAAGTTTTGGAAAGCGAGCAAAGCTGTGCATTAGGCGCTGCGATTTTTGCAGCTGTAGTTGGGGGTGTTTATCCCAACGTGGAAAGTGCGCAGAAGGTTATGGCATCAACCGTTAGCAAAACCTTTCAGCCAAACCTCGAAGCTGCACAACAATATGAAGTGCTTTATCAAAAATATTTGACCTTGGGCAATTTTGTAAATGCTGGAGCGTTGAAATGAGTTACACCGAATTAAAACGCGAAGTTTATGAAGCCAATATGGAATTACAGCGCCGTAATTTGGTGGTGTACACCTGGGGCAATGCGTCGCAAATTGATCGCGCTAAAGGCGTGATTGGGATTAAGCCAAGCGGCGTTGCTTACGAAAAATTAACTCCCGACGATATTGTTATCGTGGATTTGGAAAACGCTATTGTCGAGGACGCTCTTGGTAAAAAAAGTATGCGCCCTTCATCGGATACCAAAACTCACACCCATTTATATCGTCATTTTGAAAATATTGGCGGCGTGACTCATACGCATTCCACTTATGCCACTGCATGGGCGCAAACCCAGCAAGCAATTCCCTGTTACGGTACAACCCATGCGGATTACGCATACGGCGAAATTCCCTGCACGGCGGTAATGACCGACGAACAAATTGAACGCGATTACGAAGAAGAAACTGGTGTGCAAATTACCGATTGTTTTAAATCGCGCGATCCAAAAGAAGTGCCCATGATTATTGTTGCGGGCCACGCACCTTTTACCTGGGGTAAGAGCGGAGCGGATGCGGTTTATCACGCGGTAATTCTTGAAGAGATTGCCCGTATGGCCTATCTCACCAAAACCTTACAACAAACAATAGCGCCATTAAAACAAGGCATTGTTGATAAGCATTACTTGCGCAAACACGGTAAGAACGCCTATTACGGGCAAAAGTGATTATTAAAATTAATTGTCGCAAAGCATGGTTAGTTTGCGAAAACGATATCGAATTTACACAAAAGTTTTTTTGAGGAAATCAACATGAAAGTATACGGCGATAAAGAAGTTTGGTTAGTTACCGGTTCACAGGATTTGTACGGCCCGGGCGTGCTGAGACAAGTTGCTGAAAATAGCCAGAAAATTGCAGCGGGCTTAACTGAGTCTGCCAATATTTCAATTAAAATCGTTGCGCAAGACACGGTTAAATCTCCAGCAGAAATTCTTGCTGTAGCTCAAGCTGCTAATAGTAATCCTAATTGTGTTGGTTTGATTTTGTGGATGCACACTTTCTCTCCTGCGAAAATGTGGATTTCTGGTCTGCGTGCATTGAACAAACCTTACTTGCACTTGCATACGCAATTCAATGCGGAATTACCTTTCGCAGAAATTAACATGCACTTTATGAACCTCAATCAAAGTGCGCACGGCGACCGCGAATTCGGTCACGTAAGCACGCGTTTGCGTCAAGATCGCAAAGTGGTTGTAGGGCACTGGGCAACTGAGTCAGTGCAAAAGCAAATCGACAGTTGGTCTCGTGTAGCTGTGGGCTGGGACGAAAGCCAACATTTAAAAATTGCGCGCTTTGGCGATAACATGCGTCAAGTTGCGGTAACAGATGGCGATAAAGTATCGGCACAAATTCAATTTGGTTACGAAGTTCATGCTTACGGTTTAGGTGATTTGCAACAAGTTGTCGATGCAGTTTCTGACGAACAAGTTGATGCACAAATTGCTATCTACAAAAAAGAATACGATGTATCGCCTGCAATTTTTGATGATGCCCACCAATTCGAAATGCTGAAAAATGAAGCGCGTCTTGAATTAGGTATGCTGAAATTTTTAACGGAAGGTGGATTTGGCGCATTCACAAACTGTTTCGAAAATTTGACTGGTCTCACCAACTTGCCAGGTTTGGCAACACAACGTTTAATGGCAGCTGGTTTTGGTTACGGTGGTGAAGGCGATTGGAAAACTGCTGCAATGGTTCGCATTGCAAAAGTCATTTCAAAAGGCCGTGAAGGTGGTACCTCCTTTATGGAAGATTACACCTATCACTTTGGTGCTACCGATCAAGTATTGGGCGCGCACATGTTGGAAGTTTGTCCTTCAATTGCGGCAGCGAAACCAAAACTTGAAGTTCATTTGCACACCATCGGTTGTCGCGGTGATATTGCGCGTTTAATTTTCACCGGTAAAGCGGGCCCAGCATTGTGTATTTCGTTAATTGATATCGGCAATCGCTTCCGCGTAATCATCGCTGAAGTTGATACAGTAACTCCAGCGCAAGAGTTGCCGAAGTTGCCAGTTGCTAAAGCATTATGGGAGCCGCGTCCAAATCTTGAAGTTTCTGCAGCAGCGTGGATTCAAGCTGGCGGTGCGCATCACAGTACTTATACTCAAGGCCTTACTGCTGACGAAGTTATTGAGTACGCAGAAATTGCGGGCATCGAAGCTGTGGTAATTGATGCAGACACTACTGTGCGTAATTTCAAAACTGAATTGCGTCACAATGCTGCTTACTACCATTTGAAAGATGGCGTGTAATTTTAGTTCACTTTAGTGTTACGAAAAAATGCAAGAGTAAGACGTAAAATCAGCAGACGGTGAGAGACGTCGCTAGAAAAATCTATCAATGAACTTATAAAGCAGATAGATGTTGTTATACCAGGGAAAGCGGCAGATGTTATGCCGCTTTTTTTGATCATAAGAATCAAAAAAATAATCCATCATAAAAACGCAGAATAAACGCGGAATATAAACGTAGAGTACAAACAATAATGCAAACGCAAAAGTTATCCGTTAGAGAAAAAATCGGCTTTGGCGTCGGTGATATGGCACTCAATGTCGTTATCTCTGCGATGATGTTAATTATCACTTTTTACTACACTGATATTTTCGGCTTAACGCCTATGGATATGGGGATTCTTTTTTTCTCCGTAAAAATTATCGGTGCCATTTCTGATTTGGTGATGGGGCAAATCACCGATAAATTTACGTTTTTGAATGGCCGATATCGCCCCTGGTTGTTGTGGCTCGCTGTGCCTTATGGCGTGAGCGTTTTTTTCGTATTCACCACACCGCATTGGGCGTACGACGCAAAATTAATTTGGGCTTATTCAACTTACATCATGATGACGCTCATAACATCTGGCGTCGGCATTCCTTATATTTCTCTGCCAAGTGCAATTACCAGTGATCCAAAAGATCGCTTGTCTGCAAATGGCTACCGACTTTTTCTCGCAAAAATTGGCGCATTCATGGTTGCCATTGTCGTGCCTATTGTTGCAGGGCTTTGGACAGATCGTGCAGTAGGCTATCAAATTGCCATGGCAATTATGTCGGCAGTGGGCGTAATCATGTTTTTGTTTTGCTACTTCAATACCAGCGAACGAGTCGTCCACGTTGTTGAACGTCAATCACTCGTTAAACAATTTGCACAACTCTTAAAAAATGACCAATGGCTAATTTTGGTAGCCGTTTGTGTTACCGGTACTATCGGTTATGTAATTCGCGGTTCAGTTGCTATTTACTACGCTAAATATTATTTGGGCGGAGATGAAAAAGTAGTGTCAGCGTTTCTTTCAACTGGTGTTGCGGCTGCAATTCTTTCGATGATCGCGTCCACTTGGATTACCAAGTTTTATTGCAAGATAAAATTATTTCGCTACACACAATTAATTGTCGGCGTTTTAAGCGTGATGATTTATTTCCTGGTGGGCCGAAACGATGTTGTTTTAGCATTTGCGTTATATTTTCTGCTTTCTTTCGTTGTTGACTTACATGCGCCGGTTTTCTGGTCAATTATTTCTGAAACCATTGACTACGGCCAAGTTAAAAATGGAAAACGTGTTTCAGGTTTTGCCTACGGCGGAATTTCGGTAGGTCAAAAAGCAGGTATGGGTATCGCAGGTCTATTAGTTGGTTCCTTATTAACTTATTTCCAATATGTACCCAATCAAACGCAAAGCGACTTCTCCTTAATGGGAATTGCCCTGATGCTTTCGATTATTCCCGGATTCTTTCATTCAGTAATGGGGTTGTTAATGTTAAAGTATCGCATTAACGATAGTTATTACGGCGAAATTAAAGATGAAATGAAATTGAAAGGTTATATCGCAAATTAAAAATCAGTTAAGTGATTATCGCCTAAAAATTGATAGGCAGGAAAATGTTAAACAGGAAATCGCCATCTCCAATATATGTTGGTGGGATGACGAGTCCTCTAAAGAATATAGAAATTTATCTCGGAGAAAAGTTGTGAGTGAATTAGTAAATGTGTTAATCCCCCAGCGCGCAGATCCTTATATTTATAAGCACACTGATGGCTACTATTATTTCACCGCATCTGTTCCTCAATATGATCGTATTGAATTGCGTCGTGCAAAAACAATTGCTGAATTAGCAACTGCAGAACCTGTTGATGTATGGCACAAGCCCGACACTGGCCCCTACAGCGAATTGGTGTGGGCGCCTGAGTTGCATTACAACGTAAACCCGCAAACTGGCGATGCGGCTTGGTACGTTTATTTTGCTGCTGCCCCAAGTCGTGAAATTAAATTCGATTTGTTTCAACACCGCATGTATTGCATTCGCAACGCTAATGCAAATCCATTGGAAGGTGAATGGGAATTTAAAGGGCAGGTTGATACAGGTATTGATACCTTCTGTTTAGATGCAACAACCTTTACGCATAAAGGCGTACTCTATTATTTGTGGGCGCAAAAAGATAACGCCATCAAAGGCAATTCCAATTTATACATCGCACCCATGAAAACGCCATGGGAAATTTCTGGCGAACCTGTGTTGTTAACCAAACCCGAATTCGATTGGGAAACCATTATTTTTTGGGTGAATGAAGGACCATCTGTTTTAAAGCGCAACGGCAAAATTTTTATTAGTTACTCTGCAAGTGCCACTGATGAAAATTACGCAATGGGTTTATTGTGGGCTGATGAAGACTCTGATCTTTTAGATCCTACATCCTGGAGTAAATCGCAAGAGCCTGTGCTGCAAACCTGTTTTGAACATAAAATTTACGGGCCCGGCCATAATAGTTTTACGTACGCTGAAGATGGTGACACCGTAATGTTGGTCTATCACGCGCGTACTTACACAGAAATCATTGGTGATCCGTTATGGAATCCAGATCGCCATACCTTTGTAAAACCTTTGCGTTGGGATGATCAGGGAATGCCAGTTTTTGGCCGTCCATCATTGATCGATTTATGTTGATAAATTTATTTATACGCTAGTTAAGCTAAAATTTTTTAAAATTAATATTCTATTTATGAGTTAATTTGAAATTGCCGTTGATCGTTTTCAAGGGCAAAATCCGATAAAAAAGATCTAAATAAAAATTAACAAACAAACTTTCAGCTGCTAGGCTTTTTTTTGTTAGAGGAAGTTTCTCTGATAATAATAAACATAAAAGTAAGCACTGAGGGCACTATGAGAATTTTTATTTCATCTTTTTTTATTGCAACAAATATAGTCTTAATCTTATTGGGTTTATCCTTAGAGGTTAGTGCTAAAGATTTAGCTCTGCCTACAGCGTTAGTTGAGCAGCGTGCTGACCCTTGTTTATACCAAGCAACCAACAAACAATATTATTTTGTTGCTACCGCACCTGAATATGATCGTATTGAATTACGTACATCAAAAACCTTGAAAGGAATTAGTAGTGCACCGGTAAATGTCGTGTGGAAGAAGCACAGCGCTGGCAATATGGGATCACACATTTGGGCTCCGGAAATTTTACAGATAGACGGTGTTTGGTATATTTATTTCGCTGCTGGTGATGCTGAAGATGTATGGCGTATTCGCATGTATGTTATTGCGAATAAATCAGCTGACCCTACTCAAGGTACATGGGAAGAATTAGGTCAGGTTAAAACTGCACGGGAATCTTTTTCATTAGATTCCACTGTGTTTGAACATAAAGGCCAACGTTATTATATTTGGGCTCAGCGGGACGCAGAAGAAACTGTTAACTCTGCTTTGTATTTAGCAAAATTAATATCACCTACAAAAATTGGTCCAATTGAAGCAAAAATAACAATGCCGACATTGGATTGGGAAATACAAGGTTATAAGGTTAACGAAGGGCCTGCTGTTTTAATTCGCAATGGCAAAGTATTTGTAAGTTATTCCGCCAGTGCGACAGATCATCGTTATGCAATGGGCCTTTTGTGGGCCGATGAAAATGCAGATTTGCTAGATCCAAAATCCTGGCATAAATCACCAGTTCCCGTTTTTGCCACCAATGAAAAGTTTCATCGCTATGGCCCAGGCCATAATAGTTTTGTAAAAGCAGAAGATGGTAAAACAGATATTTTGGTTTATCACGCGCGAGATTATTTAGGATTACATGGTGATCCACTGAGCGACCCAAATCGTCACACTTATTTAAAAGCTATTCGTTGGACTAAAGAAAAATTTCCTGACTTTGGGCAAGACACTCCTAACGATGTAAAAATAAAGTGAACAGTGAAATAGTTATTAGTGAAATAGACTGATAAAAATGCAAAATGAGTATCTGAGGGAAAACGTAAATATATAGTTTTTTAGAAAGCGCAATTGCAAATGCAAGCTGCGCTTTTTTGCTAGTTCGATTAATGAATTATTAACATTACTTTATAAGATATTTATTGAATTTTTACAGCTTGATATGTTCTTAAATACAGATTAACGACGACCACTTTTATAATAACGGGAGATAAGTATGAATTTTAAACCTTTAACATTGGCGCTATGTATTGCGGCGGCTTGCGTGCAATCCACATATGCGGCTGATGCAGCTACTCAGGCTTCAGGCAATCAAAAAGCCGCGGCAACAAAAGCAATTTCAGCATTAAGTTTTTCTGAAGCATCTTTCGGAAAATTACCTAGTGGTGAAGAGACTCGTTTATATACCTTGACCAATGCTAACGGCATTGTGGTGAAAGCGACTAACTACGGCGGTGTTATTACCTCAATCAACACGCCCGACAAAAATGGCAAACTGGGCGATATTATTTTAGGTTTTGATAACATCGATGGTTACTTAAAAAATAAAGATTACTACGGCGCACTAATTGGTCGTTACGGCAATCGTATTGGCAAAGCTCAATTTGCGATAGATGGCAAAACCTATAAGTTAGATGTGAATAATGGTGTTAATCATTTGCACGGTGGCAGCAAAGGTTTTTGGGCGGTGTTATGGGATACCAAACCTTTCAAAACTGAAAATTCTGTGGGCTTAACATTAACTCATACAAGTCCCGATGGTGATCAGGGTTATCCCGGTAATTTAAAAGTGACTGTTGTCTATGAGCTTACCAATAACAACGAGTTAACGATCAAATACAGCGCAACCACTGACAAGCCTACGCACGTTAATATGACCCAACATCCTTATTTTAACTTGGCAGGCAAAGGTAGTATTTTAGGTCAGGAATTATTCATTAACGGTAATCGTTACACTCCAGTTGATAGCGGCTTAATTCCAACGGGTGAATTAGCGCCGGTAGCGGGAACGCCATTTGATTTCACAACAGCTCATACTATTGGAAAATTTATCGCGCAAGAAAATGAGCAATTAAAAAATGGTGGTGGTTACGATCACAACTGGGTACTGAATAAAAAATCAGATGACGAGTGGGGATTGGATGCGCGTTTCGCAGATCCAGCTTCTGGCCGTGTGTTAGAAGTTTATTCAGATGAACCTGGCATTCAATTTTACAGCGGCAATTTCCTTACCGGAAAAGTGGAAGGTAAAGGCGTGAACTTTGAGTATCGCGGCGCAATTTGTTTGGAGCCACAACATTATCCAGATACGCCAAATCAACCAAAATTTCCAAGCACTTTGTTGAAACCTGGTACTGAGTACAACAGCAAAATCGGATTTAAGTTTTTGGTTAAAAACTAAAGATTTTTTACGCAAAACAAAAAAAGCGATTAAGTTATCTTGATCGCTTTTTTTATGTCTATCATTTATGTTTTAAATTTTGATGAGTCTTAATTTTCTTGCTGACCTGAATATCCAAGTCAACGTTAAACATATTAGTGACCGACAACTACACCTTCTTCAAGCGCGTGAGTTGGTGCTTTTTTCGCTGCAAATGCAAACCACAATACGTAGAGGTAGCACACAAGCGGAACTATAAAGGCGATTGAGCGCGCGCCTACTGGGAAGTGCGCGAGGAATTGATCCACTGCAAAACCGTAGAGCACAGAAATAAATCCACCGCCGCAAATTGCCATACACATTAAACCGGAAGTTGCCGATGCTGGCGCGGTCGAGCGTTCAAGCGTAAGCGTGAAAATCGTTGGGAACATAATGGAGTTAAACAAGCCGATTAGGATGGCAGCGAAGCCCGGCAAGAAGCCCATGGTGATCGGTGCAACGAAACCATGCAGAGTTACTGTGCCGCCTAATTCTGCTGCTGGCAAACTGTAAGTGCTGATCACAAACGTACATAACAAGGTTGCCCAAAATGCTACGAAGGCTAGCATGTTGGTGGCGCTGATATAACGTAATAACGCCGAGCCTGCAAAGCGACCAACCATTGCTAACAACATAAAGTAGGGAGCTACATAACCAGCAGTTTGTGAAGGTATATTCAGGATTTCTTTTTGTTCCAGAAAGAAAATCATGCCTGAAATTACACACACTTCTGCGCCTACGTATAAGAAAATCGCTAGCGCGCCAAGGTTGGCCCATTTTGATTTCAAGGCAGAAAGCGGTGATTCTGTGTGTGCAGCCATTTTAGGTGCGTGCGCATCAATAGTGTTACGCAGTAAAAATACCACCAGGGTAAATACTGAAAGCACCACTGCAATTAGTAGATATACGTTGGTTACAAATGATAAACCGGTATCCAACAAGTCTTGCGTAACAACTACGTCTTTATGGAACAGTGGGCCGTCGAGTAAATATTTCGCACCGAAAAATCCTCCAACATAAGCGCCGAGTGAATTAAAAGATTGCGATAAATTTAAACGGAATGCAGCGCCTTTTTGATCGCCCATTGATGCAATCAACGGGTTGGCAGCAACTTGCAATAAAGTAATTCCTGATGCCGCCACAAACAAGCCAAGCAATACGGTAATAAAACTGTGAGAAAAGGTTGTAGACCAGGCAATCAAGCAACCAGCGATGATGCCGATCAAACCTAACACGATGGATTTTATGTAACCCTTTTTAGCAAGGTAAGCAGCAGAAGGGATAGACATAATGCCGTAAGCAATAAAAAACGCGAATTGGTTGAGCTGGGCTTCGGCATCGGTGAGGGTGTAAATCACCTTCATGCTTTTAACCAGCGGATCAATCAGGTTGGTTACAAACGCCCATATAAAAAATAATGCAGTGATATAAACGATGGCGAGAGCAACGCCGCCCTTTTTTGAAGTGCTATTCGACATATTGTTATCCGTTAAGGTTTTAATCGACAGTTGGTCTTAATGGTTGGCTACACGCGCCTTCCTCGTTATTGATTTTATTCGCAAACGTGCAGGAGTCCAGACATATAACTGTCGTTAGAACCATTGCTGCGCGCGTACAAACAGACTCGGCGAAGACAAGATAGTTCTGCGACCAAGTAGCAATTTACGTCCTATTATACTATTAATATTCTTGCCTATTGAATGCCTGAAGACTCAAAATCCTTCTGTACTTACTTGTTTTTACACAAATTCCAGCTGAAACACATTTTTGATTAAAAATTTGCCATTTTTTAATTTTGTTGTGGTAATTCTATATTTATTTGTTTATTATAATACAAATTGAATTCAGCTAACTTTAATCATCATTGGCTGGAGCAGGTTTTCTTTTTACAGCGTTGAGACGAATGTGTCTTAGGCTTATGTTTGTCGTTGGAGGGTGTAGCAATCTAGTGTTGCCCACACCATTTTTTACCGCTCAAGGGCAACCTTTAGCGGTTTTTTTACGTCTGTAATCTGAATAAGGTCATACAAATAAAAAACCTCGCATTTAGCGAGGTTTTTAGTTTTAGCAGGGCGTTTTATTAATTACTTGGTTTTATCATCGTCTCTATCACGGCCAACTCGTGAAACACGGTCAGCTCGTTGTTGATTCTGATTTTGATTTTCTACTCGCGGCGCTGAAAATTCTCTTCTCGCTCCGTCGTCGCGACGTTCTACTGTCGGTTGCGGTGTATTTGCTCGTTGCTCAACAACACGCTGTGGTGCAGAGAAGTTAGGGCGATTATCCGAATCAATCGTACGACGCTCCTGATTCACATGCACAGGAGTATTACCCGTGTTATTGGTAGTTTCAATCCTGCGTTGCAAGCCAGAGCGATTACCGTTATCAGGGCGATTAACCGTCGGGTTGTTACCGTTGCGTATTTCTGTTCCCTGGATTGGCGTGCGGTTTCCCCCACCCGTCAGGTTATCGCGCGGCGTGCTATTGCCATTGCCATTTTGAGGGCGAGAATCACTATTACCATTATTTTGGCGATTTAGACGCTCACGCACTTGTTCAGAGCGATCAAAATTACGTGCTGTATTTGAATTGTTGTCACTATTCCCAGCTCTTGGAAAATCATTACGATTGTTGTCGTTACCAAATGAACGATTCAAACGGGGATCACGATTATCATTGCCACCGTTCGGACGTGAGATTTCACGATGTTGTTCACGATAATCGCGAGCGTTTTGATAGGACTCGTGACGGCTGCCGTAAGTCTCGCGCAAATTGTTGTTGTAGTAAGCAACACCATGTCTATGCACGGGGTCATGTTGCCACTGGCGCGCGCCGTTAAAGCGTACGATGCTTCTGCCGGTGTAAAAGTGTGGGCTGCCAACATAGCGAGCATTGCGATCAATCACCACTACACGGCGGTCACGCCATTGGCATGAACTATAAAAATAACTTGGGCCAACGTAAATACTGCTACCCCAGTAAAAGCCGGAAACGTAGGTGTAGCTGCTAGGATAATTCCAATAAACAGGCGGATAATCTGGCCACCACCAGTTTCCGTACACAACACGAGTGTCGTACACAGGCACATATACGACGCGCTCTACAGCGGGTTCAATAACGATATTGTTATCTTCCTGCTCAACGGATATATGTTGAGCTTTATCAAGATTTCCGGTTGCGTAAGCGCGCTTACGCAACCTTTGCACAGCGTCCATCACTTCGTCTTCATCGCTCAGGAAGGCATCACCCATGCGTTGAGTCCAATCCACATCGTCGCTCATGCGATGCAATACGTCCGGGAATGCAACTAAGGCCTTAACGCTTGGGTCCCAATCTTTGTTTTCGGCAAATTTAAGGGCATCGTCAGTTTTGAGATCTTTGTTGTTGCGAACCCAACGGTCTGCTTGAACAATTTCCAGTGGGTAAGTAGATGCAATCAACACCTGCGACAAAAGCGCATCAGGATAAAGTGCGATAGGTGCAAGCATTTGATCCAGCTCAGCCTGACTGAAATCTACCGATTGCTGATTTGCCGCAAAGGTGGCCGGTGCTGCAGATAACAGCGGCACAGACGTTAGCAGCCCGAATAATAGATAACGAAAAGGCTTTGCCAAGCGATTCAACAATTTCATGATAGTTTCTCGTGTTATATCCAGTTGGCGAGGTCGCTGCTGTAATGCGCATGCAGCGATGTCTAGGATGTTGGGCCCGTCATGAGTTGATAATCGCACAACGGAATGATGGGGCTTGGACACCATGGAACCTTTATAAGTTGCGACGGCTTAATGTGGCCTGAATAATCGCGATAGCTCAAACGTGATTTTTTTATAATGCGTGTCGAGCGCGAGGCGCATCATGAGATAACACTTTGTAATCGGCAAGCGCTTTATCTTGACTAAAACTTCAGCGGCTTGATAATGGCGGCCTTGTGTTGATTGAATCCAGGTGGCGAGTTTCTAATGATAGACGTGAGTTTCCAGCTGAAAGGCAGTGCATTAACCGTAGTCGTACTGGCGCTGGTTGAATATGATCCGAAAATCCTGGCAGCAGACCTTAAAGAAAAGATCGATCAGGCACCGCATTTTTTCGTAAATTCACCTGTACTCATTAGTTTTGAACGCTTGGAAAATCCTGAAAATTGTAAAGCTTTACTTGATAACGCTGGCGGCCTGATTAAAATTTGTCGCGAATTGGATTTGCAACCCTTGGGTTTCACTGCAGTTCCAGAAGTTTTACTGGCAGGCGTGCAAAAAACTGGCTTGGCTATTTTGCCCACGCCATCTGAGCGTGCATTAAAAATCCCGGCGGCTGCCAAAGCCAAGGCAGTGGAAACCGTAATAGAAACGCGTGTTGAGACTGTTATTGAACGCGTAGTTGAAGAGCGTGTCGTTCAGCGCATGAGTCGCGTTGTTACACGACCAGTGCGCTCCGGACAGCAAATTTATGCTGAAGGTGCAGACTTGATTGTGTTGGCGCAAGTAAGCGAAGGCGCGGAAGTATTAGCTGACGGTAATATTCACATTTACGGCTCTTTACGAGGTCGCGCACTCGCTGGTGTAAAAGGCGATGAAAGTGCGCGTATATTTTGCCAAACTCTTGAAGCTGAATTGGTTTCAGTTGCGGGCAATTTTGTATTACAGGACGCGTTACCAAAAGATTTGTTTAAAAAACCAGTGCAGATTTCGCTGAAGGGCGAAAAAGTTGTTGTTGAAGCATTGATAAGTGCGTAGGTGTGGTTAGACGTTAATAAAAATTAAGCTGTTAAAACAAGCTATTAAAAACCAAGCTATTGAAAATTAAAAACCAATTTTAAAGACCATAGAAAATTTAAGGAGCCTACCTTGGCTAAAATTATTGTTGTTACATCAGGTAAGGGCGGCGTGGGCAAAACTACTTCCAGCGCAGCAATTAGTACAGGTTTAGCTATGCGCGGCCACAAAACTGTGGTTATCGATTTCGATGTGGGTTTGCGTAATCTCGATTTGATTATGGGTTGTGAGCGCCGTGTTGTTTATGACTTTGTGAATGTTATTAAAGGTGAATCCAATCTCAGCCAGTCGCTCATTAAAGATAAACGCACTGAGAATTTATACGTTCTTCCTGCGTCGCAAACTCGCGATAAAGATGCTCTTACCAAAGAAGGTGTTGAAGCAGTATTGAACGACCTTGCAAAAGATTTTGACTACATTGTGTGTGATTCTCCTGCCGGTATTGAGCAGGGCGCGCAAATGGCTTTGTATTTTGCTGATATTGCAATTGTAGTGACTAACCCTGAAGTTTCATCGGTACGCGACTCGGATCGTATTATCGGTATTCTGCAAAGTAAGTCGCGTCGTGCTGAGCAAAACCTTGAGCCAATCAAAGAGCATTTGTTGTTGACTCGTTACAACCCAACGCGCGTAGCAGCGGGCGAAATGTTAAGCGTGAGTGATGTAGAGGAAATTCTGGCGATTCCGTTATTAGGTGTTATTCCTGAGTCAGAGGCTGTTCTTAAGGCATCGAATCAGGGGACTCCGGTTATTTTGGATGAACAGACCCAGGCGGGCCAAGCGTACAACGATGCGGTTGATAGATTGCTAGGTAGTGAGCTTCCACATCGTTTCCTTGAGGCCGAAAAGAAAAGTTTCTTAGCGCGTTTGCTTGGAGGTAAATAGTGAGCCTTTTTGATTACTTTAAAAAGAAAACTGCGCCTTCGTCAGCATCAACGGCGAAAGAACGTTTACAAATTATTGTTGCGCACGAGCGCAATAAGCGCAATTTGAAACAGCCAGATTTCCTGCCGCAAATGCAGCAGGAAATCATTGCGGTGATTCGTAAGTATATTCACATTGAATCCGATCAAGTCGTCGTCAATTTGGATAACACCGATAACTGCTCAGTGCTTGAGTTGAATATCACTTTGCCTGAATAAGCATTTGTAGTTGTTCTAAAAAAGGAAGCTAGCCTCTCAAGCTAGCTTCCTTTTTTTGTTTATGAGTTCCGGGTTATGCCACAGATTTAATCATCCTTCCTCAGTCACCCACGTTTTGCCTGTTTTTTAGTAGTTATCTATAGAACCTTTTCAACTTTCAGCTTTTAATTCAATCCGTTAAATTTCGCCAAATGGTATGAGGCTTCTTGAATCCGTCAGGTTATCTGCTGTAATTAACTTTGTTGGCATTAATGTTGATAATGATTTCTCGTGATGTGTTTTTTGATATGGAGCCAGGACGAGCGTTGGTTCCACCGTAGTTCTACCAAGGATTGTTGATCATGGAGTTTGACTTCTGGAGTAAAAGGTTTCCCGTAAAGGAGTGAATTTTTAAAATTAAGAAAATCTGATTAATTTTGTAATTCATTAACGGAAGATGATATGACCAAGAAAAATTACCACTCTGCATTTTATTTAATTCTCGTTTCCGCTCTTCTCATCGCAGTATTTTTTTTCCTACATTTACGATCTGACTCCACTAGCCCAGATGCTTATCAAACAATTACGCAGGACGGAATAACCTATCTTGGCCAAGGTTGGGGCATGGGCGAGCGCCAGAAGTTAGCCTTCATGTCTTTTGGTTCGCGAATGCTGGATTATTCATGGTTTATCGCTTTGGAAAAGTCTGATAGTGATAAATTATTTCGCGACAATAAAAATCTGGAACGTTTAGGGTTTATCGCTGATTCCCGTAGCTCTTACAATCCAGATGGTTTGCCCGTAGGCATCACTCAAGATAGTGATGCTGACGGAAATTCCTGGGTAGGATTAACTTGCTCAGCGTGTCATACGGGACAATTGAGCATTGCCGATAAGATTGTAAGAGTTGATGGTGGCCAAAGTTTAATTAATTACACGCAATTTGAAACTGAAGTTTTAGAATCTCTAAAAACCACTCTGGCGCAGCCAGAAAAATGGGACCGATTTGTTTCGCGATTAGAGCAAACAAAAAAAACGGTGAACAAAAATTTACTTAAAGAGCAAATTTCGACACGCATTAAACAACTTGAGCAACGCTACTCAATAAACGCTACTGATGTTGCCTACGGACATGGAAGGCTGGATGCATTTGGTCAAATTTTTAACGCAGTTACCGTTGAAGCTTTAGGTATCCCCGAAAACAAACGCTCACCTGATGCCCCAACAAGTTACCCGGTGTTATGGGATGCATCGCATTTGGACG
>Ga0247741_1000825_pt1 | contig 17020 bp, 20 predicted proteins | sample UWRJL213509R2_FD_180945 | JGI IMG/M metagenome (GOLD analysis project Ga0247741, IMG submission 180945) | Plant litter microbial communities from Arlington Agricultural Research Station in Wisconsin, United States - UWRJ-L213-509R-2 | ecosystem: Environmental > Terrestrial > Plant litter >... | reverse complement strand
TAATAGCGTCAGCTGAAGATAAGAACGAAGAGCATTAGGAATCTCGAGTCGGCATCGAGCAAAGATCAAACTCAGTGTCAGAGTCCGAATTAAGCCTGCAAGCTAGGTCCCTCAGTAAATGTTATTTCCGAATGAGCAGTTCCTGACGTTGATGAGAATAGGCTATCGATGTAGTTAATTTAGTATAGTTACATATCAAGGCCTAGTTGACGAAACTCACCGTTTTCGAAGAAGACTATGGAGTCGCAATATTCGTGACTGCGACCTAAAGTTATTCCCATGGCTGGAAACGATGTTTGTTCTTCCTCCGCTCCTTCCTGGCTCGCCTTGACCAAAACGGTGACGATCTGAGGCTTCATACTCGGTGCTGAGCCAGAGCTGCAGGATTCGAGCGTGGAACGGATTTATCTGGGCCGGGGGTCTTCTGAGTTGTCAGAAAAAGGCTGACAGAATGATCAACTGTACTATACTTATTTCTTGGCATTGGCGAGTGTTGACCAGCACGTCCGGATGCGAGCTCTACATGAGCAGAAAGACACACCAGAGTCTAGACGCATATATCTGTGCTTCGTTTTTGCTCCGTCATCACGCACTTGCAAATGTGTTGCTGTCGAGTGAGATCCGAGTTCAACCGAGTTAGTGGAAAAAAAGAAAAAAGAGCAAAACAGGAAACACGACGGGCACTCCAGATAAGGTTCTGTTCATTAATGAGAGACAGTTCCAGACTATAGAATTCGTCACGATCATGGCCTTGCTTTGCCGGTTTAACAGATTATGAGAGCAGTGCTCAACACTGAATGTTTTCAGGATAGTTTGTAAATCCATCTCACGAAAGTCGACGCTTGAGAGACGAGAATATACTCTATTTTCCAGCTACCATTAGCGTCAAGAATTGACTAGTGACACCGTTCACTCACGTGCACTTTTCCGGTCTGACATTTTCGGAGAAGTCTGATGCCCGACAAAAACTCGCGATGGCCAGAGTCTAGCAGAGTACGGATCCAACAAAGCGCACTATTCTGGAACGTTCCAGGAGAGCACTGCGTGCCGGAGAGAGAAATATCAAATGACCTGTCTAAAACTCGTAGACACGTGTGTCACAAGTCTAATCGAGTCTGACATTGAGACTTCGGTGCCTGGCCATTGTTCCTAGATTTGACGCACCGTGGCTAACCGCTGGCTAGAAGGCGGACTTTATCATCCGGGTAAATTTATTTAGACGTTGGCATTGGCATTGAGAATTACTCACTTATGAATATTGCTGACCAGCGACAGAACGAAAACAAGCGAGTCGGTGACACACAATTGTTTTAGGTACTTGTGGTCGCAGGCTGTCTGCAAAATGACATTCAGGTGAAGAAACAAGCGGCAGAGAGTAAAATTATGGCCGTCTTCTTGTTCTTTTTTGTTCTGGAACCCGGAGGTGGTGGTTAGCGATGGCAGGCATTGACTTCACGTGTTAAGAGCTCGGCCATGGGCGGTGGATGAGAGCATCATTTCTTTGAATTAATTTGGCTTCATAGCTTCGTCAGGAATGAGCTGGTATTTGGGGATTATGACTAATGTAAATTGAATCATTTGGGAGGAAAGGAGAAATCATTTCGAGGTGCACACCAGGTGAAATTATAACAGCCGAGGCCGAATCCAGCTGCATCAACTTGACTGAGCGAGAAGGGGACAATTATCTGAAAACAGTGGCTTATGAAAACACAGGTCCTTCGATGGTGAAGAATGGCAACTTACTATTGCCAATGTCGGAGACGAGGCAAGATAGCCGGATGAAGTCGCTTGCGTGGTCAAAGACCGGGTACTCCGACGACTTCACGCATAGATTTGCGCTCCTGACTAGCAACGCAACAACGGATGCGGGGAAAGTCCTATTGGTGGACAAGGCGTAGACTTTCGCGTGCTAAAGCGGCCCCGTGACTAAATAGAGCCAGTGAGCCACGTTCGCTTGGGAATGTACGATGATCGCTAGAGGAGCTGTAATAAAAGCATTGGAATCTGAGCAAGTGATCACCACTTGCTCAGACACGAACAACTGTTCCGACAGCGAGAGTACCGCGCTGGACATCGTGAAAGTACAGATACAAGGTAGAAAGTGGCTTAAAAATCAAGCGTTCGCTGACTGGGCTCTCGACGATTCGTTCCTGGGTGGAAGACAACGGTCTAAATTCAAGAGGTGAGGCCACGTCGAGAACAGGTCCGTAGTGAGAAGGTGCACTGATCCGTTGTTATTATTTGCGTGCCTATAGCTACAGGTGGTTCAGCGTTAATCAATGTAGACTAGAAGTCTCCGTAGTCCAGGGCAACAGATGAGTTTCTCCCAAGTTCGAGTCAATCTTGAACTCTCCAACGAAAGTGGCCACACCAGATTCGAGGACGCCCAAAACATCGATGGGACAAGTTTCTTGACCATGGGCGTTCGTATATAAAGTCCCAAAGAGTCTGACCCAATGAAAGAATCTATGAGACGCAATGGAGATGAGAAATACATACACATGGATAAAATGATACGCGCGAGAGGAGCCAGAAACAGACACTCACCTCCGCAGCGTCTTAAGAACTGTCACCTTTCAGATGCCGATCCAGCAGCGCATAATACGACGTCCAATCCAATCTTCCAACCTCTGCAAGAACGTGTTCTTGCTGGGAACGGTCCAGCAGTCTCCTGGAGTGTTGGGCCAAGAACGCAACGAAATCCTAGCAGTAGTAGACCCAACGGACTCGGGAGAAGGCATAGTCAAGATGCTTATCAGATTCGAGAATAATGAGCTGGCGGGTTGTCCATGGCTAGTATGAAGATCGTGACCCGTACAGATGGTAGAATTGACGGGGAAGAGAGAGGGACAAACGGGGACAAAAGTTTAGCAGGGCACTGGCTAACAAACAAGACGCTGACTCAGCCCACGCTCAAACTCTCGATTCTGAATCTTCATTGGGACTTCCACTGCGCTTCCACTCGCTACAGGGTCCAGGTTCAGCTTGTCCATTCCCTGGATCTGTCCGCACTCTTTCAACTTGACCTATTTACGGCCTCACCATTTACACTCTTGCGGACTCAATTTGTAAACGGATGAAAGCTACAAGTCTTGGGCCAGTACCCGCTTCCTACAAAGGTGAAACTGTGCGGTCACCGTTTGCATCTGGCATGCGTGCGTAGTAGATGGAGGACATCCGATGCCCTAGCTTTAACCTTGTCTTCGACAATGTTAACGTCGGGACAGGTGCTCTCACGATACAGCCAGAAGGAAAGCTCAAACTCAAACTCACGGAAGATAATGCATATGTTCGCCTCTGAGAAGATCGTTGCAGAAATGTGTGTTTACCTTACTCGGAGCAGAAATGCGACTAACTTATCTCACCCTGTACCTCTATCAGCATCAGTCACCGGCAATAGCTCAAGGGCGAATTCTATGAATCAAGGCGGCTGGCACCCGTTAGCAAATCGGCCTCAGTCAGACCCTATCAGTATCGATTCTCGAGCAATCGTCATTTTTTCCACTACCTATTCGATACTGGTGTTAAGTCCGAATGACGGCTTTAACAACCGAGTGAAGGAAATGACGTAGACGGCGCAAAAAATGATAATACTGAAGGTCTTCTCGCTATCCTATAGTGATCACCCCATGGTATCTGGCTGGAAGTCTAGGAGAAGCATCGATATTGCCAGGTTGATGTTGATGATATCGACGTTACATCGCTATATCCTGGGACGAAAGGGTGAGTTTCTCCTTTTCTGTTTTCGTTTCTTTGAATGAAAACTACTATCGGAAAGAAACAAGCACAGTAGGCTTTGAACACGTCTCGCTATTGGTGTCTTCATTACCTACTTCAAACAGACAGAGTTAGGGGCGGTAGGCTCTGAGTCCTACACTTAATACCTTGATACGCAATATATGCTACCCAATGACAATAAATCCCTTACAATCTCATGTTCGTGTTCAGTGCACCAGGATAGTGCAAATTCTCGTCGCTTTGAAATCTGGATGTCTCTTTGTTCGGCCATCGAATTTGGATGTCAAAAACTAGAAATCTAGGGTTTCTCTCTTGTTCTTGTTCGTATATGTTTTGAGAGGTGTGGTTGTACAAGACGTACTTACATGTCAATAAAGAGAGAGTACTGGCAGGCTATCTACGGCTTGCAAGCGATAAGATTCCGGCATTTGGCTGAAATGGAAAAATCTGATATCTGCACCCACATTAACACGATTAGGAGTTAAAAAGGAAATGATTCCCTTATCAGTTTAAGGTGACATCCTCGAGGTGGTGTCACACCTCCTCGGTTAAGAGCACTATTCACCTCGCCACAACCCTCATCGAAATACTAGTTCAAATAGGAAGTAAAGCGGGCGTCATAAAATATTCGATCTTTATAGAATCGAACAACAATTATTCATAAGTCCAAGATAATATTGATCAAACGAATGGAAGTAGGTAAGTTGAGTGTGTCCGAGAGCAAAATGAATGGATTAAATCCGGATATAGCTTGCAAACACTAGACAACCCAGAATGTCTAGGGAGCATGCGATACAATGATTAGCACATCAACCACCGCAAATGCAAATCGCGAAACTACTCACAACGCGAGGGAAGCCGGTGTCGAAAGCAGCGGACGTGATGAAGAGGGAATCAGCTCCTGTGTTGTAGAAGATCGCGACTGATATTGTAGCTAGAATTTTGTCGAAGTAACATTTGGATAAGTTTCACAACATTGACAAAGAATGGACGTACAGCCATCAGGTTCAACCCAAGTAGCTTTTGGGCGAGGAAAGTCAGGTTTCAGTTTCCAACAGGCGTCGAAAAGTATTTGGACGTACGAATCAGCTGGCCACCGCTCAAGGACCAGATGGACGATTCCGAATAACTGCCAGATCCGCGGCTGCTACCTACTTGGCTGGGTGGAGATCCTGGATTCGCTGTGAAAGTCATAACACTCAGATGAGACTCATCAGAGTAATACGGACATACTATGCTGCGTGGAAGAGCAATATGCAAAGAAACCGTCTGAGCTGTGGGTAGTCATATATAATACCAATTAGTCCCGAAGAGAGTGCGAGAGAAACAACACCGACAGCTTATTATTGCCACTAAGAGCGAAGCCAAGGTATGGATACGCTGCTCCAGTGGTCTACAGATGAACGTGAGGACTTGGTCAAAAAAGATCTTGTACTTGACTTACAATCGTAATGTCGGCAGGAGTAGAGCTAGGAGCAGTAATTCCCAGACGATCATCAGCATTGGCACTCGTCGTAACCCCATAGAACCTGGGTTTGAGCTCCTAAGAATACCAAATATAGAGCAGGGAATAAGAATCACATACCCGAATCCATTGAGAGATCTCGTGACATAACCCATCGTGTTTCCATTAGAGCCACGGACTTCGATTCCCGGAGGCCTGAAATTATGTTATGACGCATCTCAATTATGGGCTGTCAGTGACTTCTATGGTTAGCAATGGCGTACGGTGGTGGAACGACTGATGGGTTGGGGTCACGCGCTGCATAAGAAGTTTAGAATCATTCATCGCCATGCGTCAAGGAACGAGTGTGCTCACCTCCAACACGACTTGGGCTGTACAGCGCCCTGGGTTTCAAAAGTGGCAACCCAGCTTGCAAGCGAGCTGCATTGGTAATTTCATTCTGAGGGCGAGCTACCGTGACGTGAAGGAAACAGAAAAGGGCAAAGAAGAGCTGGATTATCCCACGCATGTTTGAGCAGCAGTTCAACAATACGTGACGGGGACTTGGGGAGGGAGGAAGAAAGAAATAAACATCTCCTGCGGTTCAGGCACTTTGTTGGGAAATGGTGGGAAAATAAACCGCCACACGTCAATCAGCCACTAGACTCAGGGACCCTGTGGCGGCTGTTTCCCCAATGTTCTGTTAGCTCGGTAGGAATGGACAATGAGCATTGAGGATGGCTTGGTTTCCACATAGAACAAGGCGGACGTAAAAGTTTCGCTTCGACTCCTCTGGATGCTTTTTACTTTCAACGGCTGTCCGGAGCTGTCCATAAGTAGATATCAGTGCCTCCTATGTCGACAACGCTACAGTCATTCACGTGCTAATGATACACTACCCCCTAATGATACACTTTTGAAACTCTTTTAACTTGCTCCACAGTGCTTTTTTTTCTCCATTTTTTGTTGCATTAAATACCAGTAGATACAAGGAACATGGTATCAAAATTTAGCGTGTTTAGGTGCTCCCATTAAAAATCCTGAGGACATTCAAAAGAGGCTGTTTTCGGATATTGCCGAAAGATGCTCCCACCACCTAATGATACACCTATATCTTCTGAATTGCTCATCAGACACTTCGTCCATTCATCCCAAATTTTGAAGAAGGGACAAGTATAAATATTTACACATTCTATCAAAATTTTAGAGGACAGAACCCTCATGGGCTCATGTTAATCGGAAATTACATATTGGGTGTATCATTAGCACGTGGATGACTGTATGGAGATAATGGAGATCTCGACATCTGGTCATTACTCCCTTGAATTCAGATGCCGCCTCGATCTGCTTGTTTAGCTTCTGAATGCAGTTTTTGATGTCGAACAACAAAGATGAAGGCCTACGAACTCCATATTTTGCAAACCAAGCGATATAATTTTTCTGAGTAGATACGAGACAAACACCTGAGGTAGGACATTTCAATTTTACGAGAACCTTCACCTGAGTATCTTGGCAATCACAGGCGGTTTTTAGGTTCAACCGGCCTGGTTAAATTCCCAGCGAGGAAGGTGGAAATGCGGCGGAGCATCAACTATGTAGGGATGTATCGCAAGCTACTCGCGTGCATTAGATCTATGACAGACACAAAATCCTGCAAAAAGACTCACAATCGAATTGTTGACTCCAACGCAAACGTCGACTCCTGGCATAGGCTTGACATCAGCTGGAGAGATTCTGTGTACCGCAGTTCCAATATTTCAATCAGGGTCTAATCCACGTGGCTCAGCACTTGGTCGAACTCACAGATAAGTCTTCCCATCATCAGAAGGACGGATGCGCCACATAGTCTCTTCGACGGTCAAAAGAACGGGGTTGAATGGCGCAAGTCTACCATTCTTGCTGTGTCCCCAGCCAGGAAGAACAGGTCCAGGACCGATGGTAATTCCAGGTGGGACCTTGAATCCGGGAACGGTGATCATGTACTGGTCGGGAGCTCCCTTCACGGAGGAAACATGCCACTGTGATCACCATCAGATTGACTTTCGAGAAACGGTTTTTTTAGAACGATAATGCGCACATGCTGGGTCCCAGTCACAGCCTGAGGGTTCATACCCTCAGCGCGAACGGGGGCGTTGATGTTGTCGGCAGTCGCATATGCACCACCCATGAATGGGAGTTTGATGTGCTCTGGGACATAGCGGATTTCGTAGATGCCTTCTTTGAGAGTCATTTTTGAAGAAATTTTTGATAGTAGCGAGTTTGAGTGGGTTAAGTGAGTAGCTTGAAGAAATGGATGTAAACGCGTCCTTCTTATCAGTTTTGAAAATCTACCCCAAAATCGAACAAGTCAAGATTTATTGTCGATATGAAATGGGGCTGTTTGTCCTTGTGCTGTATATGCCAAAGCCATAGCTCTGGTGAGTCTGCTGATGTCGTGAACATGTGCTTGTCATTAATAACAGGGTCATGGTCGGTGACTTTGAGCTCCTGTATAGTTGTCTGCTCAACAGCGGGGTGAAAACAAGATTTGGGGCTCTCTATGACATAAATGAAACTCTAAAACACCACAATGACTCTTAGAGCAGATACGAGCAAGAAAATTCGCAATGTACTCGAAAGGTCAGAATTTCGTTTGGTAAATTAGGCGCGCGTCTAACCAAGTGGCCGCACAGCCACATATTTCGTGAGGTTGAATGGCTTACTGGGACACAGTCTTGAGATTTTCAAGGGCACGCGTAGGCGAGTATTATCTTAAGAACTACGGTGACAGCAAGTGAGACGGTCCAGGACATGGTGTGGGCACCGGCATCCTGACCCCATCATACAACTGAGTGGACACTAGAGCCCAGAGTCTCCACCTTATACGAGATGTCATACCCTATAATCAGTAAGATGCCTGCGCGCTGACAGAATTTGATCACATGGAACAGTCAAAGTTGTCGCTCTGACAGCCAATTGAGCGGACACCGGAGACTGAGTCTTACGAGTGACCGGTGACCTACAAACCTCGTGGTAGACTTATTGGTGTAATCAATCCAAAATATTGCGCCTCTCCCAGGTTTTATTATCTACCCTACTTCACTACTCGATCGAGTGCAACTCAGAGATCAGTGGCACATACAGTTGGACTTCGAGCGCCTATTGAAGCTATTGCGTTTCTGCAGTTTTATATTGCCGCGATATTCACCCCTTCGATCAGCATGTATCAGGACTATTATACGGCGATAATGTAGATTGACCAGATATGGACAATGAAGCTCCAAAACTACGTGGGCGACGGAATTAACTGTTAGTGAATCTACTATCCTGTGGCAATTGCGTCCTCTAATAGCTTATTCATAGCTTCTGCGTGTACATGCAATATAGGAGCAGCTGCTCCTTTCATGACCAGAAACTCAATGTGTGCTCTGTCAGCCTCTCGCAGATAAAGCGCTGGCCCGAATCTCATTGAGCAAAGGAGTGGAAGATCCCGGCAGAGCTACGAACGATAACCAATGTTTCATTTTGCCGACTTTTGGACTTGCTTGAACGGCACAAAAAGCTACACTTCGGACCCCTCGGTCACTTCTTTCCTTTTAAATGGAGTCTTTGGTGTTGAAAAACAGGCACCTACGAGCCGCTTATAAACTTCATAGTTTGCGAACAAAGCGCAATGAATATTTCTTGGGAGATAAAAAAAAAGTAGTACATACATCGTTTCGACGCAAATTTAAACACTTGAACCAGGACACTTGAATTTCATGGAGAATCTTCGCCCGAGAACATTGGTTGTCATACAAAATTTAGGTTCGAACAGCTAAGATGAATCCCAGCGAAGAAGGTGGAAATGCGGTGGAGCCTCGACCATGTAGGGATATATCGCAAGCTATTCGCGTAGATTATACCAGCGATAGAGGCAAAATCCTGCAAAAGGCTCACAATCGCATTGTGGACTCCAACACAAACATCCACTCCTGGCATAGACTTGACATCAGCCGGAGATATTCTACGTGCCGTGGTTCCAGCATCACAATCAGTATTTTATTCATGTAACTCAGCGCGTTGTCGCATTCACATATGAGTCTTTCCGTCATCAGAAGGGTGGATGCGCCACATGATTTCTTTCATTGATAGTCAAAAGAACGGGGTTAAATGGCGCAAGTCTACCATTCTTTCTGTATCCCCAGCCAGGAAGAACGGGACTAGGGCCAAAGCTAATCCCAGGTGGGACATTGAAACCAGGAACGGTGAGCCCATGTGCATGAGCGCCCTTTGCTTTAGCCCATGACCACCTCTCTTACTCGCACCTCAGAACCCCTGCGACCTACTCCCACCGACGGCCAGACTTTCAGGTCGACGTCAACTAGTCTTGACTCTCGCATCGCCTCCGCAACACGAAGCTGTGCATCCGCAGCTGCTTCTGGGGTTGGATTGATGTATGCGGCAACTCACCTTGGCTCCATCTTCAGCATCATCCGTCAATAGACGCATCAGTCCTGAAATTCAAACTCAAACTCGATATCGATGCAGCCCTCCAACTCTACGTTCGTTAGAAATCGGACTAGTGCAGAATCTTGTAGTCATGGTTCACCTGAAGCTGAAACCGAACCTAGCGCTACGACTACAACTAAGACTACAATCATGAGTAGCTCACCTCATCCAGGAGCATCAACCATGCATGTCCCAACACCTGGTGCACTCATTCTCACGGACACCCAGCGCCAGGAGGAGGAGAAGGAAAGGGGTGAAAACCAGACAAACCAGTCTGGACCTTACAGTACTAGCCTTAAACCTTCACGACCTCGAAATCGGTACCCGTTTTCCAACTCCTTGGACGAAGACGAAGACATAGACGAGGCCGAACTCGATCAAAACCTTAACGACACCATATCGGCCATACAAAGATTGAAAGCACTCAGCCTTGCCATCTCGCTGGAGGTAGGTGGGAAGTGTACTTTATGTGGAGGACAGGAGGGCAAAGGAAAAGAATGTTATGGTAGTGTTGGTGAGATAAATATCGCAAGAAATACTGAACGAGTGAGTTCCACATTCCTGTGCTTTCGTTTCGCTGGAGTAATCGCTGAAGCGCCGATTCTTTTTCACCCCCGTCTTACCAGCTCAATTGAATCAAGTAGGATATATGCTCTAAGCTGTAGACATATGCGCACTGTCTATGAATTTCATGTGCTAAGTGCTAATCACTGAGTATGATGAGGGTTAGGTTGGCTCTGCCCATGTCCTATGGCCACTTTTCAGCCTTCCAGAACCCAAACCCTAGGGACTAGTGAAGCTTCTGATTAACAGTCTCGAACCCCGACCATCAACTCCGCGATGGTCGATCTTTCGAGGCTTGGGTTGCCCTTCAACGCTTCAGTTAATATCCACTCCGAGACCCGTGCCTCTCAGCCTGCTCGAACAACCACAGCTCATGATTTGAATTCAAACTCGTCGAAGATTGTACAACCAAGCTGCCTTCCGATACAATTTTACCAACTCGATTCGAATCGACGACGAGCTTGCAACACTTTCATTGGTTGGCGCGGCGTTGATGATTTGTTTGACCCGAATCTGACTTTTCGTTTTGTTTGTAATATGGTAGAAGTCATCCGGAGCTTTGGAAGTAAACTGGTGTCCAATGCATTCAGCCAACGAGGTTGTGAATATCACTGGAGCAGGGTACATACGTTAGCGCATCCTTCACTTGGAGAAGCAGGTCCGGCGACTGCAACGGCAGCGAGGATTGCAAACACGAAGGTAATACTGGCGACAACCTGGGAAAAGTCAAGAACGGTTAGCGACGGGTGATTTGAGAGATAAGTTTCGGCCTACTCTCATAATGATGTATTCGAGGGTTCTCTTTAATCGATTGACTATTGATTCTCGATCGGTTGAACTGAGTATACTATACAGGCTAATTTATATAATTCAAGTAGCACTGTAGTGCAACATATGCTAGTCAGACTGACTCATATTGTTACTGGAAGATGCACAGCACAGAACTGTTAAGGATCTCGAGTGAGCTCAAGGTTTGCGAATGCAGTGTCTCGTCCTGATCATGATCATGGAAGACGCAGCACAGATCGTTCATACTCGGCTGTGCATGCGGTCACGACAGGTTTCTATATAATGATGAGAATTGCTGTAATTCTGAGTGCTGTACAATGGTATTTTAAGTGCTCAAGCGCTCGCCAAGGACTCAGTTATGCCTTTCCGTGAATTTGATTACTCAAAAATATACTCATACCCGTTCGTTGGGGACTGTATTAACATTCGTTGGGTTTCTGACTAGTGTCATTTAGACTAGAACTTCCTGATATATTGGAGGATCTAGCGCTCAAGTTTTACCTCTATGTGGTTCACAATCGCCTTTCGGCGTGACGTTGCTAAGTATGACAGGTGGGCGCCACGCGTTGATATCGGATGGGTCTAAAAATACCTTTTCTGGAAAACCCTTTAAGGATACCAATGGGTTCAGAGTCAAGATTGTGGTATGGCCCAAATGCATATATTACGACTGGAAGACATATATTCCATGCGCGTATATATCAGTGGATCATGCAAATTTTGTGGCAGCGCGAACTCAGATTTCGACACGATCTCTCTAATACACTCGGCGCAGGTTTCGGATCAAAGGCCGGTGAACCTTCACGATCATCACAAATGAAATAAATATACATATTGCGCAGTGGTCGATATTTCTGCCAGTCTTCACTAGCGGGAGGTTGGATACACATTAATGGGAGAAAACAGGCGATACTGTAGCCGATCATACTAATAGTGATGGAAAATTCAGCCCCAGGGAGATTGATTCGATTTGGATGTAAAGTGGGTGTTTGCAAGAGCGGTCGAACCACTCTTGAATATAGTGCTCGAGCATTGCCAATGGCAACTGTAGGACAAACACACTCCACAAACAGGGAAAATACTATGTCATATCTCTCCGTTCTTTGGCGACGGGACCAAGAACAAGAGGAAATGCTTGCGGTAGTTCGCGCTTGTTAATAATGATACCGAGAGGTAAATATTCAAAGAGATGGGGAAACGGCTTTAGTGGCTGAGCAAGCTCGAAGATCCAAGCTATTATTTCAAGTGAGAGTTAACCAAGCAGCAGTCTGTCTTGGATCCAACCGCCTAGCTCGATTGGAAAGAAGTGTTGGGAGGCGCAGCCTCCTATGCCACTTCCATGATTTCCGACTGTGTCATCGTTCGGCGCTTTTGATGCGTAAGGTTGATTCTAGCCCCGCGTCCAACATCGGAAGGAATAAATCCAGAGGGAGATTTGGTTGATATGATGTGGGTGTTTACCGAGAACCCATTATGTGCTTCGCTTATCTACTTTCCAAGCCAGTGGCGGAACGACGAATGAAGCAGGTCATTCGTCGCACGCCCCCACCACTTCATTCATTCAACAAAGATAGCAAACAACACATCGACTTATTAAGTAATTTGAACATAGACATTGCGATGTGCACGTACTATCTATCGTTCTTCGTCATCAGAACAGAAAAAATGAAAAAAAGGGAGCAGACACTCCCAGTTCTTGACAACAGATCCGTAAGCTGGACTATTGCGTCTCATGTGGCCTGGGATGATGCAAGTTCAGAGGAGTTAAGTGAGGACTATAACTGCACATAATGCAAGCACAATTTTCAGTTTCAGGAATAGAAATTTCTTCCTCTCATGCCTGAGTAAATTTGGCAGTTGAGTATCCTCCGCATCGGCAAGGATACCCAGATCAATATCGTGGGAAGCGGCAATGTACATCGATGGGAGTAGATGTTGCGTTCATGTCGATTCTCTTGCTCCTGAACCATTACCTGTGGCCATCAATGCTGGCTCATACACAGCTCTCAAACCGCGCGCCTGGAAATAGTCATTTCAACGACTTTGGGCTACTGGATACACGCTGAACAGCCGGTTCTGGCGCTTGGATGATCAAGGGATGTTGACGTCAATTCTCTCGGTGAGTGGACGTGTGTTTCGTTGGCAAAATGTACATTGCTGAATCTAAATTGATTTTCAGGCATGAGTCCATAATCTGAAACGTTAATCCCCAATCTACGCGCCGGTACAAACACTGAGTCGTGGGCGGTTAAGGAACATAAACCTCATCGGAATATCTCACCGGAAGATTCGAAGGAGGGGGCAGGAACTCTTTCGTTGTGGCGCATCCCCAGATCTCGTGCTATGCTCATATGCGATACGCACGAATGCCCATTCGGGTCGAGACGCGTCCTAACGCGACCCCTCCCTCCTCTCATGTGACGAGTCCAGAATCTCACGTGAGGTCGTTCTTCCTCGCGTCCTCGCGCGCCCCACCAATGGTAGGAACCACCGAGTCATTCCAATTGAGTATCGGCTCCGTGGCTTCCAGCCCCTGCATCAAAACCGTATATAAGCCCATTGGCTATTGAGACCACCCTCACACATCTCTTTCCACTACCCCCACCATCCGGCCTCTTTCTCCAACCCTCTCTGATCACCATCCCCTTTCAAAATGGACCTCGACCCAGTCAACACTATCTCTCTTAACTCTCACAATGACAGCAAGATCACCAAACTGAATCTGTACACGGATCGAGCCCAGATAACCCGAACTTTCACATTCCAATTACTCGCAGGTCAGAATAAGGCGACAATTTCTTGTCTGCCTAACGTCATGGACCACGAATCTCTGAGGTGCGCTCTTGCATCTCTTGCGCCTATAGTTGTACTAATCCAACTTCCGAGCCTAGAGTCGATGGACATGGACCGGCCACTATCCAGGGCGTAACATCATACAAAGCGGAACGCACCGAACCGGAGAGCACTTCACCTCGTCTTGAAGAGCTCAAGAGCAAGAAAGAGCGGGCACAAAAAACATTAAAGCGCGCCAAGAAGGCTACCGAAGCCATTGATGCCTATATGGCTCAGCTTGACGCTTCTAATCTCGACATCTCAAAACTAGGAGAGGCCATGGATGTGTACGATACAACCGGAGAGAAGTGGGGTGGTAAGACTCTTGGCATCGAAAAAGAGATCGAAGTCCTCGACGAGCAAATCTCGAAAGAACTCGAAGCTCTCGAGAACAAAGTCCTAAACAAGAAACTGAGGGGCGTGATCGTCCTCGACCTCTACTCAGACGAGGGGGGCGATGTATCTGTCAATGTGATATATGGTATGTATCCTTGTAGTGTGTAGTGTGTGCAATGCTGACCATTATTGTAGCGGTTTCACATGCTCGCTGGGAAGCAGCGTACGACGTTCGGATCGACATGGGGAACCCGAAGACCCCGGCGAGAGTGGTGTACAAGGCGAACATAACACAAACCACTGGCGAGGTAATTTGCCGTCTCCTTTTCAACACGTTGGTCTAACTGCACCCCTCCAAGGACTGGCAAAACGCACCTATCACTTTGGAGACAGCAACGCCGACTTTTGGGGTCGTGTTGCCTACACTGGCTCCTTGGAATGTCTCGCATACCCTGCCAGGGGGTTCTGGCCGTGGAAAGGGCGGAAAGGGACTGGGAATGGGTGGTGCATTTCGACACCGGAGAATTCTGCCCGACGAAGATGATCTGGACTATGATCTATACGACGAAGGCACTTATGTAACCTCCAAGGGACATGTCAACGCAACTTTCCGCATCCCAGGTGGCACGACTGTGCCTAGCAGGGATGAAGAACGCAGCGTTACCATTGCTTCTCTTGATCTGGAAGCGACGATGAGCTGGATGTGCATCCCGAAAGGTGATGCCCGGGTTCACCTGCAGGCGACAATTAGAAACTCGTCGGAATACACTTTTCTTCCTGGAGACAGCAACGTCTATGTTGACCAGAGCTTCATTGCGAGATCACAGGTTCCTAATGTGAGCCCACAGGAAGTATTTGAATGTCCTCTTGGGTACGCCTTGTTCCCTTTCATTCGGTTCTGTGTACTTAGACCTTACTCTTTGCTCTTAGATTAGACCCCTCTATCAGGGTCACCTACCATCCTCACACAAAATCAGTGGCCTCGTCAGGATTCTATGTCAAGTACACGACTCACTCCTTCACGCAGCGGATCTCTATCCACAATACAAAGTCCATTGCGGTCGACAATCTCAAAATCACGGACCACGTCCCGGTCTCACAGGATGCGAACATTATCGTTAAGGTGGTCAGCCCTGCGTTGAGCGTTCCGACCCCATCCTCCACACCCTCCGGCACTTCGACTCTGGCAGAACGCTCTCGCGTCAAAGTTTGCGAAGGTGTTGTTGCCCAGTGGAACGGTGCCGACGATCGAAATGTCGATATCACTGCGTTGGGCAAGAATGGCAAACTTGATTGGGTCTGTACACTACCGGCGTTTGGAAAGGTCAATCTGTTACTTCAATGGGAGGTTTCCACTTCTCAGAAGGAGGTTATTAATGGTCTTTGAGTTAATGAAAGCAATTGAGAAAAGAGCTTTTTGTCATATGTAGGACTCGAATTGTCATTCATAATTCAATCATTTGTCTTCACGCGAGCTGTCTTGAAATAAGAACCCTAAAGTGGATTATAATACTTCCCAGTCTCTTCTATTCAATATTACATCAGGCGTTGTCTCAAGACGCTAGCGCTAAATTGCCTGGTCTACACCCCAACTCTGGTGGGTGATGGGGCTTACATATAACGCTTGTTTAAGAATGGCTTGGACGACCCGGCGGCCTACCATTTAATATCTGTACCATTCGTACTCCAAATTCCCGGAATTTCAACCAGAACTCAATCGCTGGCCACCTGTCCTACTAGACATCCTAAACTCCTGCTCCCATTACTGGGGAACACTCAATGTCAGCGCCGCATGCGCCATATTTACATTGCCCCGTTGGTAATGGGTAACCTACTTACCCCAGTACTTCGTAATCTATATGGCGCTCGGCAATATTGGAACTGACTGCTTCCAGCGCGCCCCTAGACTCATCTGTTACATCGACGCTATGTAAGGCGATTCGCCTTACGTCCGAGTCGTTCATCACGATCTGAAGATGCTTAACCTTGACTCACCCTATTCATGCACGTTTTCCGACACTTCCTTCCCTCCAACGCCCCGAGTGTCATCTTAAATACTTACATAGCAATCGAATCATTATCAATACTAGGCTTCGTTTAGAACAGATCGCCTCCACTGACCAGTTTTTGCATCCACGCTGGACAATCAAGTGAAGTGCTTGAGCTCTTTGATAACGTTTCAAGGCTGGAAAAATTAGAGCCAATCTGGAGAATGCGAACAGTTTCCTCAGGAAACTAGTCTTAGAAAATGACGATGGGAACCCTTTTTTTCTTATACATTTTCGTGCACTGGAGATGTTCTGCGAGTCAGTTTTCGTGGTCTCAGCCCTAGTATCCCAAAGCCTCGAGGAATGGCGACAGCCACCGACGTCTATTGTGGTGGGCATTAAGGAGTTGTTTTACGAAGAAAAATATAGAATAGACATGGTCACACATGGCAAACCTCAAGAGATGCAGAAGAAAGGATGTGAAGTTGTTTTATATTCCCTTGCCATTGACCCAGCATTTAAGGATTTCAACCATTCTAGTGGGCTCTGTCGAAATCTGCTCTCATTAGAAGCCGTCAAGTCAACCAGGTCGGATATAAATTTCGTCACGTAACATTTTTTCGGTATTTCGAGCGTTTTTTCTTTTGTAGATAGGTTGCTCACCCCTGAAGATAAAATTTGATTATAGAAGCGTTGGAGACTCGAAAACACCTCACTGACAAAACTACGACCCGTACATAACGGTGTCTTCCTCTCCGACTCCTGACATACAGCACTAAGGTAATGGATAAAATTCCCCTGCGCCTTTGGACTTCTTTAGAACCTCTTAGTATAGCGCAATGATAAAGCACACTTAATA
>Ga0247741_1000824_pt1 | contig 17024 bp, 24 predicted proteins | sample UWRJL213509R2_FD_180945 | JGI IMG/M metagenome (GOLD analysis project Ga0247741, IMG submission 180945) | Plant litter microbial communities from Arlington Agricultural Research Station in Wisconsin, United States - UWRJ-L213-509R-2 | ecosystem: Environmental > Terrestrial > Plant litter >... | reverse complement strand
TGGACAAAATTTTTTTTTTTGAACGCAAGCATTGGTTAATATCAGGATACTATAGGCCAAATTATGGGGCATGCAATTCATTCAAATCTGTGGTGGGTACATCTGCTTGAAAGACACCTGCTTTTTTTCTCTGATAAAGTCCTGCAGATTTTGTTACTGTAGGAGAAATGCACTCCGTTCATTAGATCACTAACACATTTTACCTGTAGCGCCATCCCGATGGACATAGCTACCTTGTAGGGCCATTCTGCGGCGCCTTCATCCCCAAGGCCTTTAGTGGTAATAGTCCATACATCGGGGTCGCGTTCAAGGTAAGAAATAACTATATGAGAGATCAACGGTTGATTTAACCCTTTTTTCAGGGAACTAGTGTGACGTGGGAGGTTATAAACGACTTGATGGCTATCACAACAGTTTACGCCAGTGGGCGTCTCTGGGGGAGTCAAGTTGCAAGAGGCTTCTATTATCCGATATTCTCGACCTATGATCAGACGCCTTCGAAGATGCCGTTTGGTACTGTACTTCTTTTATCTGTTCCCCATGCTAGCTCTGAAGGCAATTGGGGCCGCGTAGTGATGATCCAACAAGCTGTTCAAGATATTTCGACCAAGGCGACGACGACAGCGATTACCCATATTACTGTAAGTACCTCATAACGCTCGGATTTTTCAACTAAAAACTCGATAAATAGGGCCATTCTTTAGGCGGCGCCTATTCATCGCTGTGCTATGGCCAGCTATGTATCAACGGATTTGGTACAGTCAACGCTTCTCTTGGCGATCTATACACCTTTGGGTCTCCCCGTGTAGGCCGAGGCGACCTTGCGCAGCCGTTGAAGGCAGCCGTAGTCAACGGCTCATCATGGAGGATCATGAACGACAAGGACTATGTACCCAGGGTCCCGGCCTCACCCCCCTGGCCACTATCAAGAGACCCTTTCATTCACATCGATGCAGCATACAAGATATACCCAGATCAGAAACCAGCAGCACAGCTATCGGAGATTGGCACTCACCCTACTTGGAGCTTCCCTACGGCGATTACTCCTCATTGTGAGCGATATCAACCTGGTTTGAGAGATATGCTGACTATTATTCGTTTAGACACGACCGAGTACTATAAGTCTCTGACATATGCTACTACCTCGAAAGCACCGTCGAACGACATTGTACCAGCAAATTGGGCGACTTATCCGCTCGCCGTCTCGACCTTTTCGAGTGCCAACGTCCAGACTTTGAATCTGGAAATTGAGGTGGTTCCCGAAATCTCATTTGAACAAAATGATCACCAATGTGTCACCGTCGGCACAGTCAAGTACTCTTCATTCGTTGGAGAGATTACTGTTGTGGGCACTGCTAACCTCTCTGGGAAGCTTAACAGCACGTCGTTCAAGTGTAAATCTTGGAAGTCCCTCTATGCAAAGCAAAACCAGTGCATCTTCAAGAAAACAGCGAACGACACATTAGGAATTAGCTTTATTGTGAACGGCGCAGAGGTGGCCGTGGCTCAGGGCACCCACTCGGGTATGGGCGATGTCGCAAAGCTTACAAGAGGTACCTGTGATTGGGTGTAAGCTTCCATTCTGCTCGTTCGTTTTCCTAAGCTGACTTACGCTACTAGATTTTATGAGAATACAAACGTTGTCGATGCCGAGAGACGAATAGTGCACGACGCAAATGATGTCTTTGGGGATTGAAATAGGAGTTGTATGAGTTTATCACGATCACCACCAAGGATGCCTGTACATGTAAAAGAATGGATACGCGAGGCTGACGACTGAATTTGGGAATAAAACTGAAGTCAGTCACACTTATAAAACCTCACGAGCATAGACATTCGAGGAATCTTAATCCCCGAAGGATTGAGGAAGTGCAGCCAATATTTAACATTAAATCGGCCCCTCGTTATCTTCACTGATAGGCAACAAGTATATTTCCAACGAGCGAGAAAATAAACAATGTCTGCGGCAATCGCATGATTGAGTGATGAAACAAAAACAACGATGCGAGAAGGATTTCGAATGCACTTGAACGCAGTGGTGCTTGTTATGGGATTAGTATAGGCAGATTGTAGTCTCCGTATATCACCAATCTCTCCAATGCTTAATCCTAAGCTCAAATCAAGCTCTCTATATGATCCAACCACGACCTTCCCTCTCTCCTGACAACCTCCGACTTCGGTCTTTCGAAGGCAGGTACAACGACCCTGGCAGCGGGATCAGCACCAACGTCTATGGGGATGCTGGTAAGTATATTCATATTCCTGACCTAGAAGGAGAATAAACCTCACCTCCTCCATAACTCGATAGGAAAATGGATGAGAGCGAAGAGGTGGGAGAGGAGAGAAAGGCGGTGGTGCATATATTTGGGATTGAGAAGAGTCAACGACCACTGAATGCGATGAGTGCGGCCAACAGTATGAGGGGCATACGAGGCCGAGGACAAGCCCGATGGTGGTACGTTGGTATTGGTCTAGGCGGGGAGAAAGTATGAATATAACTGAACGAAGGAGGTTCTAAAATAAAGTGTATGAACCAACGAAAGAGATATTGAACACCAATGTCAACGCCAAAAAAAAGCCAGAAATCCAAAGGAAGCTCAAATATTAAAAAGGAGAAAAAAGATAAACCCATTTCATCCCACTTCATCTCAGACTCGGGCTCAAATTCGAGCTTCAAACTTCCCCGACTCGAAACCTCGTGACGTGGTAGGAGGAGCATTTCCAGGAGCAATGAGCATGGGAGCGCGCAGCCCATTGCACGATAGAAAAACAGACAGCTGACCATTGCGAGGATTCGAGTCGACATATTTGAGTCGAGAGGTAGGAGTCCCACCATCGGAGTTGGACTTGAAAAAGTCATGCTTGAAGTTAGAAAATAATAAACGAAACACTGGCATGTAAACAGCGGCATCTGGATGTCTGCCAGTGGAGGATAAAACCAAACACTGGAGCCACAAAGACCAACGCACACGTCAATATTACCACCCACCAAAACCAAACGAAAGATGCGATACAAAAATACATCCACGAAACTCATATCAGAGACGGGAAATGAGAGACAAAGAGGAAGCATGAAGCTGAAAAAGGACTGCTTCGATATCAAAGTCCAAATCTGAGTCAACAGCCAATCAGGGCAACGAAACGAAAGAGGGGAAGGATCGAACAAAAACGTAAATGACAACGAGGACGATGAGGAGAATGGCGGATCTCTACCAAAAAGAGGAGAAAGAAGAAGAAAAACAGAGATGTAGCACGTAACAGCCGTCAAAGTCTGCATCTGCGCGCACAAGAGAGGAATATCGACCTTGCATCAGGAGTTGCGCCAGTGACCAGGTATCAGTAAAAAGACACTGGGAACATCTTCCTGTATCTCGACTGTACTGATGTCAGGCAAAAACATAAAGGAATGTCTTGCTACCCTCATCGCTCGAGCTCCTCAAAAGACAGGATCGCTGGTGGTCCAAGGGCCCTATAGCATCAGTAGCACCACCTCCAGGAGAAGGATACGCCGAAATTCACCGCACGACCATTTGTTGCGTATAGATGCTGATGACTTTTGTGAATCAGCGAGGAATCAGAACCGGGGATTATCGTCATGTTTTCACAGCGGGTGATTTGGAGGACGCGTCGTGCTCGGGCAGGTACAGTTGCGGCAGGAAGGAGAGAGGTAAAAGCGGTGGAGGGAGGCACAAAAGGGAGCGTGTAGCGTGTACGGTCAACGAGCAGCACGACGAGGCAGATGAGAAGGAGGAACGGTGGTGTGGACGCATCGGGTACCTGCGAGTCTGGTGGTGATAGAGCAAGCTCAAGTTATAGAACGTTTTCAATTTGAATCAAATGGGGTAGGCACATCACGTGTCCTCTCATGCCTGGCCCAGGGCAGAATTCGAACTATATCTCAAGCTCTCACTCCAACGGCTACTAGAATCGCTCTGCTGTATCTCGAGTATTGAACTGCTCAACGCACAATACTGCTTTTCCGGCATCGGAGACGCTCATTGAGATATTTAGAGGTGATCCGAGTAGGTAACTTGAAATAAGCGCCCATCAAGCTGCCTTGTGATCTCTTCGCATCCCCACCATTTACGGATCGACCATGGACGGTAGCGATGGCAAGTCCAACTTTCAGCGAGCCACGAGGGATCCCGAGTATTATTTCACAAATGTGGTGTTTCGGGTAAGTGCCAGGATCCCTGCTGATTTCCGAGGAGGTTCTCAATCGTCTTCTTGTAGGTCGGAAGTAGCTTCTTCAGAGTCCCCAGGCACGGATTTGAGGTTCCAGGAACGCCCTTCGAGGCAATGTTCAAGCTACCCACAAATGATTCGGGGCCGGAGGGATCCAGCGACGACAACCCAATCGTGCTCGAGCAGCAGCGAGCTTACGGTATATATGGTGATTTTTAAGAGCTTGTGGATAATCGCAAAATCCGAACCACAAATGGTCGTCTTAAGCATGAGGGACGCAGTATCTGGTTTGTCTGCAAGTTTACCTTCTGATTTTTTTTGAGGATAATTGTAGTATGTCATTTGTGTCTTTTAAAGAGGCTATTATTGATAGTGAAAATAAATATCCCACTTTCAATGTCGTCAAAGAGAGGCTCCGAGTTATTGGCCTTACATTCTTTCTTACAACTTGCTTATGTCTTAGGTCCAAGCTAACTCACAGGGTTAGCGGATGCGCTAAGATTTTAACGTTACCGTTAGTGAAATGCACTTCAACTATAATAGTGGCCCAAGCACGGTTGTGAGGTACTTATATCGGTGTGGACTCTCAGCGCTCAACCTTGAACGATCGGCGCATAGTATCCGCCCATCCTGATCCAGATTACATCCACTAACAGCCTTAGATCTCGAAGTAGTCTAGTGGTCAGACCCATCTACGCAAAAACGAACTGACATGAAAATGCTAAGGCATCATGCATTACCGCATGGAGAAGTTTAACCAAGTTGATCGGTTGGACGAGCGCTTATTTATTTTCCGTATATAGTCTGTGGCGTGAACAGCCTGGCAGATTGTGATTCGCAATAGCAAATTTTATGTGAACAAAACCCAATGCCCTCAGCTCTTCGGCTCCATTCCCACATCCATATCTACCTCAAATTTGCGACATAGTCTCTCCCAAGAATTTTTTTTTTTTGACAATCTGCATGCATCTTCGCTCTGCATATCACGTTGTCTGTCATCTGCTAACAGTTGCTCGGTGCATGAGACTACTGCTGCATTAGCTGGAGTGAACAAGAATTTTATCAACGTGCAGCTAAACATATACACACTATTCCATCCTTGCCAGATCAATCGCAAACTCTATCTCGACAAATGAGAGCATCTGTGCTTGACGATCTCCACCCCAATCATCCATTAGATCGGTCATGCTTTCCCGTCTTTGACTTGGGCCACGGATGCGCAGGCTGCTGCACCTATAACGACACAGCGGACGCCTGTCACCTCCCTGGCAACTTTTACATGGCTCGAAGGGTGATCTCTTCTCTCAGTTGGTATTAACATAAGGATCTGACCAGACTTTTGACCGAATGTGTAGGAGTTTGGCAATTGACTCCCAATCAAGCTCAAAGGGAGCCACACGGAGCTCGGCATAACCCATAGAGACGCGTTCAATCAAGGTGAGATAGCCATCCAAAAACCACTGTCTGACATTGTAGTGCCGTCCAAGTAGGATACTTTCTACAGGGTTGCGCCCTTTGAGAATGGGTGATAGAGCTTCAATTGCTATCTGACGGATCTATACAGCTCTGGTTAGAGCGGCCCTTTTTCTCGCAAAGGAGAGATTGACCTTGGTGAACCGCCAACGAGTGGAGAGGTCAAAGGCTCCAAGCCAGTCATCGTAGGTGGACGACCGGTAGCAGCTCCTTCATTGAATTCAACCGAGTGAAAATCCTTCCGAAGCCCGGCGGCTGGAATAGAAGGCACTTACAATGGATAGAGAGCCTTCACAAACCCTTCGAAGTGCCTTGCTGTCGTATTCAACAGCCGAATAGGGTATTCATCACTCGACCCAGGTAATCCGGGGCTTGGATCACCATCGCGAGCCTCTAGATGCTTATATTCGTCACAAAAGCTTGCGCCTTCGCGCAGGAGTCCAGCCACAGGTATGCAAAAGAGGGTATCCTCAACCTAAGAATGCAGAATTTGAGTGAAAAAAAGATGAACACAAAGGAACTGAGGCACATACTAAAAATATTTTGGTTGAGAGGTAGTAGACGCTGCATCTTTGAGGTATCCTTGGGATACTGTTCCAAGGTTGTACAGATTCACTTGTTGCCGGCTTAGCTTCAACTCCAAAATCCGACTTGGCTGTGATCCCCTCCGAGTCCCGACCAGTCGACAAAGTAGTATCTGAACCACGCAAACATACCGCACATGCGCACTGCCAGCCTATATCCTCCCCCGGGTTCGTCATATCCTTCAACTCTTGACTAAAGTTGGCGTCCACAAGCGCACTATAGTTTGGCCGCTCTAAAATACAACACTTGAGTTTCGGGATGAAAAAACCAGGAGGTTCTTACCGTTGATGCCCTGTGATACAATCCTTCCCGCTAGTGTCTGAGTAGCGAAGATCCTTGAGATCGTCTCCCAGTCAAGCGCTGCCTGTGGCTTTCGAAGATCTTCGAGAATGAGGTCCGAGTTCTTGATAAGATCGGTATAGTTCTTTTCCAACCACGTCTTGACCGAGTACCGCTTTGCTAGAATTACGTTTTCAACGGGGTCTGTCGTCGCTAGTAGAGGTGTTAGGGCGTGAATGGCTTTCGCTCTGATCTGCGCATTCGATGAGAAGACGTTTGACAATCAATAATTAGAGTGTAGGTACCTCATTCATCGTCCACATGGTCGCTAGATCAAGAGCTCCCAGCCATTCTTCGTACTCATTGGCGGTCCTCTCGCTGATAGATTAAAGTAGTACAGTTAGTAAGTGATGAATACCACACGGCAAGCATTTCCCGACGTACAATGGATACATCACAAGCAAGAGACCGAAAAAGTACTGGGCACTTATCCCACCCAATTTGATGGGCCGACTGTCGTCGCTTCCTTCAGCCGTTTCTCCAGGGGTTGACGATGTCGGAAGTGTAAACATGCAGGAAAAGACAGTGTCGGGTTTGGTGAACAGGGCTTTTGGCACTCGAAAGAGTATATCCTCAACCTGCGCATTGTCTGTGAGTAGTCATGAATGCGCGTACGAGTAATTTAATTACCTGAAAAATGACCGAGGTCATGTAGTACACCCCGTGTCGCTTCACATTCGCAGCTGATGCTTCTCCACTTCCATCTGCTGCTATAACGCGAGTTCCATCGCCAATGAGGGACTCCATGGAAATTGAGAGAAATTATGATCTGGAAAGCGTGTAGAAGAGCGGGATGGTGGTGGTAAGAAAGTCTTGGGCTGTGTTGAATTAATCATGAGGTATGGGCGCTTATCACTATCGTCTGTTGGATCTGTCACGTGTCAGCCTCACGAAGCTGGTCGACTTCGACTTTAAGTTGGTGTGCATAAGAGTTTCATGGCCGTGTCCATCGTACTACTGAAGCATCGCCGTCTGAGACGCGGTTAGTCCAGGATAGGTTCTCGGAATTTCCGTATTTCATATCCGAGAAGTGACATAGTCAGAGAGAGAAGCCCGCGAGAAACAATTTTGCTGCTGAGACCCTTCCTGGTTCATAGGGTTGTTCGCTAGTAGATCGAAAATAATGTGCATGTGTATTGCGAGTTGTCAATTCAGTCAAGAGTGGCATCCAGTTGATAATACAGGTAGCGATATTCTTTGAAAGGAAATCAGGGACACCCAAAAAGTTAAAAGTTGGTTTTACTCACTAGAAGTATTCTAGTCATCGCCAGAATGACCGTCTCCGTGTCGAAGCAAAATCAAATGAGGAGAGATGCCAACTCCGCATCAAGGAACTTGCGAATTGAAAACTGTGGTAAGAGAAGGTGGTGGTTGATGGTCAAAAGACGAGGTGTGAGAATTTGCATTCGTCTCTTCACCTCCGTACTATGGACTCTCGCCTCGATCACACGGCAGCGCTGCAGATTTGCCATCCTGGACGCAGATACGGGAATGGTTGACCCAGGTGCACCTTGTATTTACCACTTGCTCGCACCATAAACCTCATATCGAGGTGTACTGCAACTTTCTTTCCAAACACACGATGCTTTTTGCTCGACCGCTGAGCTTGTGCCACCTGTGAGTATCTCCAATCGGTTTTTTATGCCTCTTGGGTCTGATTCTTCTCGCTAGCATACTTTAGGATCTCGTCGCCCTTGTAATTCACCCTGGTTCCCTCACCGATACATCCTGTCGTGGCCTCCTCGCAATCTACTGCCGTCTGTCGCATCATCACTGGATTCTCCATTCCTCCGTCCACTATGGCCACCCGCTCTGTTCAGACTATGTCATCATGCACGTCCTCTTCCAAAACCACTATGCTCACGCCTACAAAGTCGAGGTCGATCGCAGAATCCCGCTTTAACCTGTACGCGGATTCCACAGGTTGTACCTACTGCTCCTCCTCGCGTTCGCGTTCGCACTCCCCTCTACTCCAACTATACACGCTATATCCGCGCAGGTACCTCTCTTCGAACCGTATTTGCAACCGAATGATGTTCAATGCGCCTTACTCGTGCTTGCGGGTGTCCAGTGGCAAACCACTTCTCCCTCTTCCTCCTTTCATTGCATCGCCTGTCCCACCTATCTTACCGCAGCGTTGAACCATGCCCGACTCCTCCGAAACTCGCAGCAAAGTCATGAACGTCAACCCATAAGAAATCATCCTGCTAGCTAACGTAGCTGGTGCTAGCGGACCTTCCTTCTATCTCGATACGGGTGGCGATGTTGTAGGCCATCTGGGCAGAGGATTGGATACCTCGGCGATAGAAAAGGAGGGTGCCTACATCGATATCCTCCACCTCGGCGCTTAATAGGCCAAGCAGGCGTGTATAGCATGGACCGGATGGCGGTTTCTCGCCACCCGAAGCTACCTCAAGATAGTTTGGCCTGCGCGGTGGAACAAGTGCCAAGTGCATTCTTTGGACCTCGGCTGGCGGGTATCTCGAACTCGACCTTCACATGCGGTACCAACTTGAAAGCGACAGCACGAGCATCGGACCTGACTCCAGCGATGCTTACAGATGAACCTGTGGAACTCACAAGGTGTAAACCGTCGACCTACGTATATGCTCCACATGAAGAGGAGTGCGCTCGCTGCAGAGGAGACCCGCGGGGGTTCAGGGGGTCGGAGCCTGAGTCTTGATGCTGTTTACGACCCAAACTATTTGGCAATATCGAGAGGATCGAGTCCCTACGGGTCTGGGAGGTTGAGCTTGATTTATAGTGGATCGCTGTCGCTGTCGGATGTTGGATTGTTGGATTCGGGCAAGGAGGATGAGCTGGAAGTTGGGAATCAGGACGAGGTGGGCGTATGGGAGGAGCAGAAGCTGGACAGAACAAGCACCGCCAAATGCACTGAAGTCGGGTAGAATGGTACCGACGCACGACCTCGACCTCGGTCTGGCATTTCCAGGCTCCACACTCTCCGAGTTATTATGCCTACGCGACACGCCAATCTAAGCATCGCCTCAATCCCAGCCCTACGCTCGGGACTCGAGAGGGGCCAACTAAATGGCACCTCCTTCGCTCGGACCTCGATTCGACGTCCATGAGGATGTCCGATTGATGTCGAGGAATTCGATTGCGTCTTCAAGCTACGATTTCTGGGTACCATTATCCTTTTGGCACCTTTTGCTTGCGCATCAGGTGGCACTGTTCTTGTTCCAGCCAACAGCGACACCTGTATCGATATCGACAGCGAAATTGGTGTGCGGCGTGCGCCAAAGGCAAATGTCATCACCATCATGACGGTTACACGCGGCTTGTTAACGAACACCCGCTACCACTATCCAATATACTACGCCAAGTCCCAAGGATATTGTGACCACATCATGTCAATATATGGCTCGATCTACCAGTGTTCTTTAAGTTCAGGGATGAGCTCACAAGGAGTCAGGACGTGTCAAGAGCGCACGCATGTCACTGTATCAACAAGCGGACGAGGAGTCCACCCATCCATCCACTTTGTCCATGGTTATGCGTATGGCTCATCAACATCGGCCACAGAAGTGGACAGAAGGGGATCCCAGAGCCGTGGCCTGGGCCGATCAGTGCTTCGCACTGTTGCCCATTATATGCCCCGTTCACAGTACACTTACAATATACAACTACAGTCTCTCACGAGATTTCAGCCCACTGAGAGTGGCGTGACATCGCGTTTGACGATCGATGTACAAAGTTAGACCTCACCCTATGCCTTCGCTTGCAAACTCCCTTCGCCATAGGCCACAAACTATAATGACCTCCATTTTTTTCTCCCAGTTACATGTGTATACAATGCGACCTTAGTTGGAATTTTTTATGATGAAGGAACGAGTTCTGAGTGATTAAATTTAAGACTATTCACCAACAACGCCTCTAGCCTGAGCCATGACATTTGCGTGATAGACCGGTATTGCGATCATCAGGAGCCAAACGATGGTTTTGAGAACAGGTTTTTGATCCATATCTGCGCGAGATTACGGCGCCGTCGTTGTGGGAGGGGAACAATGGACTGAAAAGTGTTATAACTTAGGTCAGGAATCGAAGGAGGAAACACACCTCCAAACCAGGCATACAATTTTCCAAACGGCGGCAGTAACTCTTTATGGCGCTGCCAAAAATGTAGCCAGATAATTTTTCATGGTAATTGAGGATTCCATTTTCTTTAGCAAATTTGGCAAGGGCCACTGAGACTGTTGCTGCATCGATAAGTGAAGGGAGGCGATAGAGACAGAATTGTAGATGGTCATCAGTAATCAACGTCGGATCCCTATGTAATTGATTTGTTAGCTACAGAGTATGAAATATAAGGGAATACGTGGGATTCTACACTCACCCGCACATGAATTTGAGGCATGAAAGCACCATAGTAGCATACTTTTCTCCATTAAGCGCATACGGTCCAGATCGAGTCGGATCAGATATGAAATGCGAAAGAAGATCTTGATCTCCTTTACGCATTACACAAAACCACGCCAAGACCTCCAATCCCGGTAATTGCTCTGCCTCAGCCGGAGAGAGCATTGTGTGGAAGAGCCTGCTGATTTTCGCGATATCGTATTCGATGAATTGCGGGCAGTTCATAACTGCTGCAAACGCCAGTAGTTCATCTAATCGAGGATAAACCTGAATGAAAGCCAACATAAATTCATCAAATTTGCGCATATAGCTCGCACGCAGAGGTCTCTGAACCGGTTTAGGCTAATCCACATGGCATAAGCCTTGTGTTTGATGATATATGGTTAAATATAACTTACCGTAAAAGCAAGAGCGCTGCCAATATCAATAGCCACCTGCAAAATTCTCGGGCCGAACTCGCCCCCATCCAACCTCTGGTTTAGCTGGAGCCGCCAAAGAACGGGCATTAACTGGAAGGATTCAACCCGGGAACATAGTTCTGGTGTCCAAATAGCATTCTTCATCATCACCCAAACCCACTCCAAGGAGGTAGCCCAAGCAGTAGCATCTAATGAACAACGTAGTGAGTATATTAATCTCGGTTTGCAACTGGACTGCAACAAACCAGAATCAATACCCCTCTCGAAGTGGTCGAGGCATATCTGGACCGACGTGGCCATCCTAGCGCCTCCATCACCAATAAAATACCGCCTAGACCTCCTCATGTCATGGAGAAAGTCGGTAAGCGAGGCATGGAGGATACAAATCTCGTCGCTATGAGAAATGACCGATCGGAGGGGCGCCAAGCAGCAAGCAACAGTGCTTTTCTTTACGGAGAGGAAAGAAGACAGCACAGGTAGACAAAATTTCTTTTTCGCAGTGAAATAAGAAGTAAGGGTAGAAAGCCAAATGATCGTGAGCGTCATCTTCAGGTTTTCTGCCAGGATCCTTGAGAATATATGACGGTACAGCATGTCAAGATATGCAAAAGGAAGATCCGTTTCGGATGGGTTGGGCTCCAGATTCTGTATAATATCAAGTCGTTCCATGGGATCATGGGTAAGCGAGGAAACAAACGATATAACGGTTGAAGCGAAGACGAATTGGCCAGACGACTTGTGAACCAGTGTCTCGATGACCTCAGCACCAGGCCATGATGAGGGAATGTACTTCCTCAAGGGATGAGAGACGCGGATCGAGAGAAACTTATCTTCAAGGAAGGCGCGAATGTCATCTTCAGGACGATATTTGTCGCTAAGAGCGAGGTGAATAGAAAGAGATGAGAGTGGGGCAGATTCGAATGAGCCTGAGATGTTGGTTTCCTGACGGCTGGTGACGAAGATTTTGAGAGGAAAATTGCATTGGCACAGTACCTCCGCAAAAATTTCAAGGATATGGCATTGAATTTGAGGACCGTCGCATTCGTCGAGACCATCGACGATGATCAGGGATGGAAAAGAGTCCGCTACGAACCCAGGACGGCCAGCGAGCGTATTCAAGGGATCGACAAGGAGCTCCTTTGCCTGGGCTTCAAGGTTTTCGTCGAATATCTGAGGATTCTCCTCTACAGCAGCGTTGATGAGTGCCTTCAGTTCAGGAATGGTTCGTGCTGCTTGATATGCGATGGTCGCGACCAGTGACTTGTATGACGATCTGCTTCCATCGTTCCTTGAGAAGAAAAAACTGGCCAGCAGCTTCTTCATTGAATGCAACTGCTTCGCCAACGTCTGCGCAATAGTCGACTTCCCTGCACCAACGTAGCCATACATCCACATTATCCTCGCCTTTTCTTCGAATGCTTCTTCCGCCCAATCCCTTAGATACATCAAGACTTCGACACGGGTGTTCTCGTGGCATGCAGGTCTCTCGAACGAGTGCGGAGACGTATGCATTGCAGATGTTGCCATGAACCTTTGGAGATGCTTGAAGCCCTTACCATCTGCCGCACAGAGAATAACATTAGTTCATGAAAGGACATGAGCTCGAAACTCTGAAACCAACCAGTTCGGGAATCTGTTCAGTGAGATTAACCTAAAACTTACAAGAGTTCAATATTTAGACCACCAACCATAATTAAATGTCAAGGTATCAATACTATTGATATTGCTGGTAATGTTGTGAGAGCCAATGTCACCACCTCGTCCGTTTGAACCTCCATCGCCGGTGCCTGTTGTACTGGGAAGTGAGAATGTGTTTCAAGAGAGTATCAAGAGTGAATAATTACTTACGAATTCTTGAACTTCTGAAGTGCTGGGTGATTCCTCTTGCACCCGAACCGAGAACTTGACGAGACCGGCGGCCTCGCAGCATGGTGTCGGATGTGGGATCGGATGGATTCGTAGTGGTGTTCAGCGGTCAGAACGTTCAAGCTCAAGGCTGGCAAGAGCCCTCTGACACATACAGAGGTAACCTATGGTCACCGTACGTGTTCAATGTACTGAAGATAGTGCCTCAAGGCGACGTTCAGCGCCGTTCCTCTGCCGGTGGCTTGCTCCGAACCTAGCTGCTTTCCGGCTATGTACTCAATTTCACCTCCGAAAGCCGATACTTATCTGGAACTGTGTCTAGCACGCCGGGATATAGTTGGTAAATTTTGGGCCCAGATACCTTCGTACCCGGATGAAGGCTATGCCAGTCTAAGTGCCATATCTTGGGTACTAGATAAGGATATACTCGGCTATAACGTAAAGATTGGCCTCACAGCTAAAGACTATTGGTTCTATCCCGCTAAAGGGTTCGTACATGGGACATGGAACTTCATTCGTCCGATGGGTACGTTCTCGTGGGAAAGAGTTGCCACATAGGCAACCATCACACGACGTCTAAGTCGTTCCGTACCACCACCTCGATCTAGAGGTGGTTCCTTGTCGTTCGTCAGAATCGAGCTCGGTATCCGTAAAAAAAAATTACCCACCCACCCACTTCCTTGTTAGCTGTTAAATCAGGAGACAAGGGGACCTTCGCATAGAGGCTCAGTTCTGAATTCCAGTGCTAATCTCGATTTTTCCGACATTATTTGATTTAGAACCGATTGATTGATAATGCATATTGCTTACAATCTGGAGACTTCAAAGGGCCTTTTCATATCGTTTCTTTGACCCGAGGTAGAACCACATGTTCCAGAAGCTTTGAGAGGTAGCGCTGTCGACAATGTCATGCACATCAGCATAAAAATAGGCGGAAAGCGTTCAAGAGACAACAGGATGATGGCACATGGAACCAATTCCACATTTGCTCTTCATCATTCTTCAGGTAGCATTCATGGATAGAATTAAAAAGCGTGGCGTCACGACTCGGTATTGTATGAGGTAAAATTAGTAGGAGAGAAAGGTAGAGCTCTTTGGTGTCTCTGGTATTTCAACCAGCAGTTGTTACGTCGATTCTCTCCATGGTTTTAAATTCGTCTCCAAATGCCTCGTCAATCGCTGTCAACCCGGATCCCGAACAGAGACAGACCGACCCAGCAGAATGTTCGGTTCCCTGATGACAATAGTAATACGAGCCGTAGTTTGTACGGATGTAGTTCTGATTTCCTCCACACTTGGCGTAGTAGATCCTGCATTTGGTTTCCCAATCCAGCACAGAGAGGTTGGATATCGGCAGCGGCGTCTCGTTCAAAAGCCGCGTATAACCATCACGAAGCCAACGCACAACATTAAATTTCTTTGCGAGCAGCACTGTCTGCACAGCGCTTTGTGTTGTGACGTGCTGATCCAATGCCTTTATGGCTTTCGCTCGGATCTGTAGAGAAAAAGTTGGTCACTCCGTTATCTTCCTTATCGAAATAACCTGTGACCTACCTCTTTGAACTCGCACATAACGGCGAGACGCAAGGCACCAATCCAATCGTCATACGATACATCAGAGCCGCTAAGACTGACAGCAGTAAGTCCACGCTCGCTACGGATCTGACAGTGTTGAGAACTCACAAAGGATACAGCACCCTCAGAAATGTACGGAAATCTTCTTCCTCGACCTGATGCAGTACGATTGGGTTGTCATCGCTGAGACCCTCGCAACGGGTGGCACCAGTATCCTCGGTTTTGACGACGGGTCCCTGAGGCAGCGCAAACATTGCTTCGAAGGGAGTTCCTGGAACATTGAACCCGTGTTTGGGCACTCGGAATAACGTGTTTCCGACCTAGTAGGTAATGAGAACGAGAAAGAGGAGGTAGTGCTACCACATTAATGTACTCACTCGGAAGACCACGATAGTGAAGTAATACACGGAATCCGGAGTTGGGTTCGTCTGCGTAGGAGCTGGGGTCTGAGGATCGACAGGTCGACTTTCGGCACTCATCGTCAAGTTGCAGGTGGTGGACTAGGTTCAAGATGGTTCTAGGCTTTTCCCTGGTGCACTATCTCATATCCATCGAATGAGCGCTTATCACTGTGTGCGACATAGTTGACACGTGACCACCAAAGCATGGTCCACAGGCGGCGACAACTCAAGACGCTCATTGATGTCAAGACTTGGATCTGAAATACGAGGCAGTCAGCAAAAAAAAAGTTTAAACACGATTGAAAAAGATGAGGGGCCAGAAAAAAGCACAACAAAGCTCAGTGCTGCGCAATGGCAGTCTTTAAGGAGATCTCAGCTCGCACCAGGCCAGCACCGTCTTATAGGCTCCAACCTCATATATCTCCCTAGCACATCCAACACACCAAGCCCAGTGAACCCCACCGCACAACCAAGCTTCAGAATAGACTGAGAGAAGAAAGAAAGAGAGAAAAAGATGTCAGCACATAACCACACACACGGCCATTGGTCTCCTGGTCGCGAGCTTTATAATGGGCTAGAATATATCGACAATATGCAAATGCATATGAAGGAAAACCACGTCCGGTGACCACCATACGACTTCCTGAGAATGCACCAAGAGGCGCGCGAAGTTGTTGGCTCGGCTTAGACGACTCCACTGCGTAGAGAGAGAGGATATAGAAATGGGAAGAAAAAGGAGCGATGTATGACCACGCCTTTGCCGCATAACCGTCTTTGTGCTATGGACGGCGCAGCCCAGAGTTGTTTGAGGTCGTCTCCCCTGCTAGAGAGTGGGATATCGGTCCTGCCTTACGATTCACCCCGTGGATCTCGTGGGATGGATCGGGAAAAGGACTTGAAAGCGGGTTATGTGGATGTACGAATACAAAAGACGAGATGAACAGTTGGGCACAGAGAAAGAAAGAGAGGAAGGAAGACGCGTTGGACAGTGCAATCGACCCTTTTACTAGGACATCTTTGCTTTGGTATGCACCTTCCCTGGCCTGGAGGAGCGAACAATGAGAGGCTTACATTAAATGAGTTTTTTTCGCGTCCTTGGACGTTTTCTTTGTTGTTAAACATGAACCAGCATTTCCAGAGGATAAAGGTCCATCGAAAGGTCCATCGGCGCTTGGTCTTGACTTGCAGGTTGGAAAAGCAACTAGATCCTTAATGTGGAGACCTTTCCAGTGCGTTCAAGGCTTCAGTTGCAGCGGTGCGGTAATTTTAAGATGGAAGCACAGACCATAATCATCGAACTCAGTAGGCGTCCAAAGTTGAGTCAGCTGGAGGTGAATGAGTGCGAACTTCTGCGTCGCGCAAGAGGAGCGGGGAATATTACCCGTGGGAATGCTTAGTCATTGCTCTTGGCCTACTGTCGACCACGTTCGTTTCGCAGCGTCACCGCTGGCTGCGAATACCACGAACACACGTTCTTCGTTCTCACCGCTACCTCTTGGTCTATTCTCTCCGGCGATGTTGTAATCCCGCCACGCGCCTTTATCCTGGACGTTGACCTTGCCCGGACTTTGCACCGACTCCCTGTGTTTTCACCTCTTGAAGTCGAGACCTTTGACGTGGAAGGATGAATTTGTTCAGGTTGCTAGGTGCGTTAGTGCAATTTAAATGAAAGCGTACAGCTTCACTAACGTCAGCGGTGCGCTTTGGTGTCCTCTAGGTGACCTGTCGCATTTGGCGTCGATCTTCATTCTCCTCCATAAAATACAGACGAGCCGGTCATGTAGAGGTCAGTGTGCTCGCC
>Ga0247741_1000822_pt1 | contig 17032 bp, 25 predicted proteins | sample UWRJL213509R2_FD_180945 | JGI IMG/M metagenome (GOLD analysis project Ga0247741, IMG submission 180945) | Plant litter microbial communities from Arlington Agricultural Research Station in Wisconsin, United States - UWRJ-L213-509R-2 | ecosystem: Environmental > Terrestrial > Plant litter >... | reverse complement strand
ACCCCTTCCTCATGCCCCGTTGTCCGTCGGCGCTCCTCTACCTTGTGCCTCCTGCCTTTTACCACCTTTTTCACGCCATACTCCACCGCTTCTGCGTCAACATCCTCCAGCACTTTGGACTATGCGCAAGCTTTGAGGCTCAGAGACCTTAGAACAACCCTCAACAGTGACGGCAGTCCGTCAGAGGTGTGGACAGCTTACACTTCGCTCCTCACCGTCATAGCCAGTGACTATGTACCTCTGGACCTCCACCAAGAGGTTCTTCGGCGGTGTACCCCTTCAATATCCACAATAAGAGAAACACTTGTTAGCAAGCTCAGCCAATCTATCCTTCCGAAATTTGTGCATAGCGGCGAATCCCACTTCCGAGCTATCCTACAGAATATCTACAGCCAGGGAGCTCCGCCATGTTTGGACGACTTTAACTTCGTCCTTCAGCACTATGCAGCTGTTGGATACTACGAGGGATGCTCAAAGTTATACCAAGAAATCATTCGCCACAGTTCCCCTTCCTCAATAACTATAGGCTACTGCCTGCAAGCCATAGCATGTCGCTTCAGCTTTCCAATCCCTTCCGCCAAACGAGACCCCATGGCCGCCGAAGCATCAGCACTGGTTTCAAGTTATTTGAAGGACATGCGAAAATACAATGTGGCTCTCAACTCGACCACGTTCGAACTGGTTGTACGGATTCTGAAGGAAACACTGGATTTGGGGGAGTTCGAGAGACTTATGAGATGGGGGTATGGCATTGACCTGTCAAATCCCGATCGCATAGCGCTTGAATACGCGGACCCATCATCCTCGGAACATGGAACCCTTTCTACACCTCTCCCATTTACAACAGCTACTCTCAACACCACTCTCGATGTCCTTGGCCGTTTAGGACAATTACCGAAAATGATCCAGGCATTCGAAGTGCTCACACAACCACTTCCACAGGCATCCCAACATTTCTTCAACTCGTTCGAGGACGACGACTTCGGGGTTAACGTAGACGTTGGCTCCTCCACTCCATTTCTCCCTCCGCATGCAAAGCCGAACACCACCACGTATAATATTATGTTACGCTACATCGGTTGGGCCGATCACGCCACCTTTGCTCGACATTACATCCTTCAGGCAAGGGAACTCAGCAGCGCAACAGTATGGAAACTCCGGCATCAAGTCAAGTACCTGCGGCACAGAAAACTACCTCTCGATACATTACCTTCACCCCAGTTCGCTATCACGGCAGGTTTATTGACTTCGGTTCTGGGTCAAGCCAACAAGGACAAGAACCTTGGTCTGATGAAATGGCTTCAGACGAAGATGCCTTACTTTATTAGAGCCAAGACGAAGGAGCTCGAGTATTACAGCAATGTTCTCGCTGAGATGCAATCAGAGGGACTTGTCGAATTCCCTCCTCCCTCCCCGTCCCCCGTCAGGTCGCTACCAACTTTAGAACTGGATGTCGAAAATCCCCGGCCTATGGCCGAATCCTTTAGACCTTTCGATATCAATCGCCACGTCGAGATTCTAAAACGCGACTTATTCGAGATTCAGCAGTTCGTGCCAAGACTCGAGTTCACCATTGGTCGTACATATCAACGGGCGAAAGAGCGCCTTGGGCGGCGGGTCTGGAACAATCAAAATATATTCCTCCTCGATGTTGGTAGACGGACGCACGTTTCTCGGGAAGAATGGCAAGAACGGGTCAATTTCAAACCTCGAAACGACAACTATGACTACCAGGACAGGTCCAAGCCATGGAGTGTTCGCAAGCCTCGGCAAATCAACAAGAAGAGACTATCAACGGCTGCTTGGGCCTGTGTAGGATTACCTCCTAAGCTTCTCGTGCCGCCACTTCCGGTAAATCGGACTTGGGTGGTGTGCGATGCTCCATGACACTTACCCCCACCCTGTCCGCGTTCCCGTCTAGTAAGTCAGTCCATTGAATGATGTCTGCACGTATGATCTAAAATTCCTGTTGATTCAGTGATGAGATGCGCCGCATTTCTAAGCCATGGGCGGAGCGGGAAGTTGCAAGCACCAGCAGCCAACAAAGATGCGTCACACCAAGCGGGTTCAACCTTGGAAAACGAATGCCAGATCAATCTCTCGAGGTTCCTTGAAACTGTCTTGGTTTTGATGGACCGTCCGAGGCTCGCCATATCTGATTGTAGAAGTTGAGATTTATTGGGGCGTGTGTGATACAATTTGCAAATATAATGATTACAGAGTATGGAACGGACGAACTGGTGCTCTGCGAGGCTATTATAGTAAATTCTCTTGCTGGTTGGACTGATCACCAACAGCCATTTCTATTCCATCCAACCAAACCTCAATGGGCGCTACGTGCCTGAATCCAGCAGAAGCCGAATGATCGTTTGTAGACGAAACCTGAGCGAGTGCGACGTTGCCCAAGCCAATATACTTCGCAAGCGCAAGAACAGGAAGGCGGCGTAGTGCTCGACCAGACATCCCCTGAGCCTGTCCACAAGGAGTTGTAATTGATTGGACAGACGAGTTTGAATGCGAATGCTCACGCGGCACTTGGTTGCAATGCTCAACAGGCGCAATCCAACAACTTTAGATTGCTCTTGTGGATCAGAGTTCTCAGATTTGTTGACTGGTTTGTTCATAAGTTCATAGATTTGAACCTGTTTTAACGTTGGAACTGCCTGTCATTGGGTTGAGTAAACAATGTTGATCCGCTCATTGTGAGACACTTACCAGTGGCGATACAACACCTTTCACAATCATCTCACACAGACATGACCGCAAGATATCATAGACAGCTTCGCGCGATGGAAGATCAACATATTGGACTATGTCTGCTCGATCAACAAAGGCGCTGTCTGTTATAATTACCCTTGATCAGCGACACTTATGGGCAGCATTGACTCGCCATACCGATTGCCTTTACTAGATTACTGGTGGCCATAATTAATACATTTTTGCGATGTTTGAGTTTGTCCAATTGCGTTAGGAGCGCATTGACGACCTATTCTCACTGATAAGAGATTCCACAGTAGGTATCAAATGACCTACCCGCAGGCCGTCAGATGGCTCAGTGCCTGCCATGGCCCCCGCTCTGGCGGCTGTCAGCGACTCTACTTCGTCTTTTCAGAGTGAATGATTATCAAAACCCGCATATAAGTCAAGATGAAACACACCTATAAGCACTACCACAAATCCATCCTCCTCCTCTACCAGCTCAGTGATACTGTTGAACAGCCTCTGAACAAGTTTCCCTGATTCCGAAAACCATTTAGAAAACAGTGAATGCGAGTTAATTTCGAGGAGGCGAGTATTTGAATAGCTTTGAATATAATAAAATTTGCGAAACGAGTCCGAAAACCGACAGAGCTCATACCGATGAGATAACCTAATTGCCAGCTTCTGTGCGAGTGCGCGGCAAAGTGAGGTCTTCCCAGTTCCAGGAGGCCCATGGAGTAGAACGACACGGTTCCATGAAACGAGGTTGACTATAGTTTAAGTTATAATATATGCAAGGCGGGAGGGATAGAAAGACGCACAGTCAACGCTGGCATCGCTGAGGATGAGTGTGGCATGAATGTAGTCCAGGAGCTTCATCTTTATGTTGCCTGCGTATATCAACGAATCCCAAAGACCTTCGTAGCTTCGATTAGGGAGCTCACAGACACTTGCAGCTGTTGTATCGTCATCTTCACTTCTCGCACCAGAGCTATTTGAGAACTCTTCGAAGGCGTCACCATTCAATGGCTTGTAAACATGAACTTGGATGGCCATTTCGTCCACAGTCAGAGACGGCTTTGTGCATGGGGCTTCGCATACTATTATTCGTTCCACAGATGCCGCAAGCTCGGGCAAGTCCTTCCATGTTTCCAGGACAGACGGTAGGACAAGTCGATCGAAAGATGTGACATGAGCGTAGACGAGATTTCGTATCGTGTCAAAACGACCTGATGCCCGTGTTTGCAGCTGCACCTCCACTAAGATCCTGTAGGTTAGCTGATAAGTATGGGGAAGTTCTAAAAGTACTTACCGTGCACTGTCCACCTTCTCGATGGCGGAGGCGCATCCATGATGGTTCTTACGTGAGAGACGATGCTGATCAGAGGTTAACGCGTCCCCTGACGCAAATCAAAATAACGCGTAAACAAGAGTCACATGATCGTCCTCAAAGATCTGGCCCAACGCTCTCAGCCCAACTCAACAACTATCGTATACAACACAATGTCCTGCCCTGTGGAGGAAATCAATGACACAGGTGTTCAGCTAAATCCTCTCCTTGATCCCTCTACCTTCGTCTTTCCGCCGCCTTTGAGCTCGACGACGGTGGTTATTGAATTTTGTGACAGAGTGGGTTGGCGTATATGCACATATAATCCCTGTAAAATATTCTCTAACTTGAACCTATCGAATTTCAGTGCCGATGGTAAGTTGGAGCGCCACTGTTCAGTTTTAAATCATCTTCCGACATCTTCTCAGGCTGCATCGCGCTAGTTGGGTGCAAACAGAATTGCTCTTGACATTCCCGCCTCCGATAATCGGTTGCATCTCCTTGATACCGCTCAACGAAGATGAGACAGCAGGGCGATTTCGCATCTGGTTATCGTCCCCAACCGGAAAGGAACCGCTCTTGATGTGGGATAGGAAGGTCGAAAGTGGCTTCCCTGAGCTGAAGGTCCTTGTGAGCCCAGTTCTCTCTGCATCATCGGCGAGGATTCTCATTCCACGACTCTGTAGAAGCAACGCATCCGAGATGTACTTCAACCTGGAAAATCTTTGGGACATTCTGACAAGAAAAGTTGAGGCTAATGGAGATAGAACTTGTAGTAGATAGGGATCAAGTCTGTAGTCTCGAAATGGAAATGGCACTAGCATCAGTTTCGCCTGTTGACAACTTGCTCGTGTCCTCCATAGTGGTCTCATGGACTCAGATACGTCGCTCTATGAAAAGCTTATAGCGCAAACCAAGTCCAATGGTCAGTTCATCCAGGGTCCACTTATACAATTGGCTGACAGTCACCACCCATACAGATGTTGATGTCAAAGTCGACGCTCTGTCGAAACTCCAGACGTATTTTGAGAAAGGAACACACGAGGTTCGTATGTTAACCCACTAGGTCTAAGCCTTGAAATTCAAGCCCAATATAGATACCCGATCCAGAGGCTCTTGTCAACATTTTGAAATCATCACTACGAACCTCGAACCTCCACTTAACGAATGCCACCTTGTCTGCGTTGCCTGCAATTCTTCCATCCCTCATCACCCGACCAACGCATGTCGCGCAATCACCATCTCACCCCAACCTGAACACTTCATCATCCACTTCCTCCGTCAGCCGTTCAGGCGGTTTCGACCATGCTACTCTTCGTTCGGCCTTGATTTCGTTCCTCCCCACTGGTGGTGTAGTCGACCGACTCGGAGACAAGGAAAAGCCCCAAGTTAAGGCACGCGAAACGCTGGTCCTCCTGGGGGGATATGCCTTCAGAGCTAGTAGTGGAAGTGCAATGTCATCAAAGTCAAGCAAAGGCCAGGAGGCACCCATCGCTCTGTTCGAGCGAGTCTTAAAGGAAAGCGGATTGGCAAGCAAAGTGTGGAAAGTGCGCGAGCAGGTATGTCGAGCCCATTCAACTAGAGAGCTTATAGTTCATTCACATGGCATTAACCTCAAAGTCGATCTTGACGCTGGTGCATATCCGACGGGCCCATCATCTCTTCCCTATCCGTCCATACCTTACTCTCCTCGTTGACTGTTTAGAAGACACGGATCCCCATGTGCGCGATACTACGCGACTCTCAGTCGTAGAACTCTTCACTGGTCCTGCTGTTACCGATGCTGCCCGTGCTGATTTGAAGAAAGAGATGACCAAGAAGGGCGTCAGGAAAACGATCGTGGATGGTGTGTTGGCTAAGCTGCTAAGCGGGACATCTGCTATTGGCAACTCGGAAAGCCGCGAGGGATCGGAAAATGGTGATGCAAAGAAAGACTACATACCACCCAGTCTTGCACTCCAAGGAAAACGTCAGCGAATCGCTAGTCAACCCAACCCAGTCATGGCTCGGACAGTCAGTCAATCGAATGCAAGAGAGATCCCTCGTCCGGCGAGTCGAGCAGCGATGTCATCACCGACACCTACCCAGACCCCTTCAGCGGATAATGCGGATATTCAGCCTGTCTACGTAAGCCCATTGCCGTAGATTCCTCTAGAAGCTTTTATAACACTGGACTAGATTGCGTCAAGCCGAGACCTGGAAAATGAGTTTGCTGCAATGCAGAAATCATTCGAGGTTCGTTCTGACAGAGAGCCTGAGCGTACTAGACTGAATCGACGCGTATATAGGGCAAAGAAACAGAGCATAACTGGGCTGCCCGAGAGCAAGCAGTCCAACGAGTCCGAGGGATGCTCAAAGGCGATGTCCACAATAGGTTTGCGGAGCCATTCTTGGTGGCTTTGAAGGAGGGTTTCATCCAATGGTCGTTAAAAACAGTGAGTTCCACACGTCCTGACAAGTACATCCCAGTACTTAATCCAACAGTTAGCAAGCTTGCGAACAACCGTTGCTGTCAATACATGCTTGCTCTATTCTGAGCTTGCAATGGCAATCGGCCACCTTTTAGATTCACATTGCGAGGTTCTCTACACAAACCTTCTCAAGATGGCAGGTTTTACCAAAAAAATCACAGCTCAGCAGTCGCAATCGTCGGTTACGACTATCATAACTTACACATCGGCTCAACCTAGAACGATCATTCCCCTTCTCTGGGTCACGATGCAGGAAAAGATCGTCCAGGCTCGGGCATTTGTGGTTAGCCATATCAAACATTACTTGGAGCTGCACGGTCAGCGCTCGAAGAACGCCATCGAGACCTCAAATATGCTCGAAACCTTGGAGAAATTGCTCAGGAAGGCTCTGTCGGACCCTACACCCGCTGTTCGAGAATCAGCTCGAGTCTTGTTTTGGGTTTTCACGAATATCTGGCAAGAACGGGGGGTGGTGATTATGGATACTCTCGATGCAACAGCTCGAAAACAGCTCGAGAGGGCTTGTCCGAACCAAGAAGCGCTATCACCTCTACCACCAACGACTCCAAAACCTTCGAAAAAGTCAAGTGTTGCTGCCGCTATTGCCGCCAGTCGTGCTAAGGCGAAGGCGATTGCCACAGCACCACCGTCCCTCCGCCATCAAGCTACATCGACCTCATACGTCACTGCGCCTCGAAGAGCAGGGTCTCCGAATGTCTCGCCCAAAGCTGCATATGGGCGCCCAGATTCACCGCAGAGGATTTCTACGTCCCCATCATCTCCCTCCCAGCAACGCGTTACATCCTTGGGCATAATGCGTTCCTCTAGTGCAGGAGCCATATCCGGGTCCTCCAACTCTCATGTCCGGACCCCCTCTGATGGTTCTGACAAAGCGGTGAGAGCAGCTTCGCCGTCTTTGTCAGATTCAATTGCACGTCGCAGGTTGTCGTCGCCTTTGACTGGCTCTACAATTAGGAAGGCAATTGCAACACCACTTCCTGTCTCACCTCCGTCTTCTGTTGGTCAACAATCGCCTACGCCTCGTGCCCCTCCAGCTAATCGTAAAGGTTTGGTCGCACCTCCACCCCAACGTCAGTCTTTGGCACAGTTGCCTGCTAATGATGACGAATCCCTCCTCATGGCACAGACCGTTCCTATCCCAGAAGACTCTGATTCAGAGAACGACGGATCCACAAATCTCATGTCTTTCTCAGCTCCATTCGAAATGTTCCAAAAACACGGGGGTCAACCTCGCACTCATTCAAGAACACTATCACCTGCCTCAGAGTCCAGGCCGGCGGAATCTGTTTCCAATGCATTATCATCGGGGTCCGTGTCAGATCTAGCCTCGAGTCAGCAACTGGTTGTTGAGGATGCTCTTCGAGCCCGTGCAGAACAAGCGGAGAGCGCGGCAGAGCGACTCTTGGAGCTCGTGGAACCAGAAGACGAGATCACCCTTCGATCGACTCTCCCACCTTCCTTGCTCAAATCTACGAATGGTCACTCAAATATGACACCAAAAGCCAAATTGAAGCCCATCCCATTGCCGATAAATAAACCCAAGGCCGTCCCAGAAACTCCAAACAACAGGGCGAACATGATACTGAGACAAGCTGCCTTGTTCGCTGATAGTCCAGCTCAAAAGAACAGCAAATCGGCGTCTTTGCTGGATGTCCTACAGGATCAAAAGCAAGAAACTGGCTGGTGGTTGAAACGGAAGACTGGTTTGTGGAATTCCATATTTAACGCATTCACTGTCCTCAAATTTCTCTAGTTCTCGCGCAGGCTGGTATCATGAGTGCACACGCCGCGTCTGAACGCGTTGAATCACTCGAAAGAGCTATCTCAGCTCTAGAGTCCGGCGAAGCGGGCGTCGAAACTCTCAAGCAGTTGGCCTTGACATGTTTGGAAAATACTGCCAGAGATTTGCTTTCTTCTCCATTAAGTCCCGATGTAGGCCTTCCCAGTAGTCCCACGCCACTCAGTGCCTTGCGTCCCCTGCCAAGCTTGCATGCCGATATATGGGAGAAAAACAGAACATTTGATAGATTCTTCAAAGCTTTGCTCAGTTACCTGCAATTTACCAGGGTATGCTTCCTTATCTGCACAGTTTACTGGCTTTCTGACCCAAATCTCTATTTTCTAGAGCGAGGATGAGTTGGCTTACGGACTTGTCGTGGCTTGGGAAGTACTCGAGAACCAGTCGCTTTATCTGGAAGGCAAAGAGGGTGATCTGTTCTCCATGATTTTAGGCGTTCGTTATTGCAACAAAATCACAGTAAGTGCGATAAAGAACCAAAAATATATATCTGCCTCACAATTTTCGAATAGGTGCTCGAAGGGACGAACGCCATAAGGGATGCACTTACAACGAAGCTGGATCCTGTGTATGGATTGACGACTATCCATGCAAGTCTGCGCGTCTTCCACTTGGCAGCACCTCCTTCTCCTGACGAGGAGGAGGTGAAAGCGGCGACGTACGCCTTTGGTCTTATGGCGCTTGGCAAGTTTGTTGTGAGGCTCCCAGCAGAGATTGCGGAGGAAGAACTTCCGCGCTTGAAAGCAACTCTGATCACGGTATACCTCATTCATCTAATTGGTCTGAAGCTTACTCACATGACCCTGATATTTAGTCGTTAAATGACCGGTCCTCTCTTATTGTGCGAGAGTCTGCTGCGGCATGTATCATCGCAGCCCAACTTGTTTTACGTGACGAAACGCATCTTTTCACGCTCTTGGACGGACTTGCAGATGAGAAGAAGAATCTTTTAACGTATTTGTTCGACAAGCATGGCGCTCGGAGTGTTGGGAGTACGAATGGTCAAAACGGAATGGACAAGTTAGAGAGAGAGATGCGAAGACTTGACAACCGAACTAGCACGCCACTTCGAGGTGGGCTCTGAGTCTCTGACTGCCCAAGACCGTTTGTGTGCCAAGCGCTTCCTAGATTTTCCTTGTAGAATTCTCTTTGCTTGCTGTACATGTAACTATTATTCTACCATTAATTGTCGTGATCTTTGAGGTCCGTGATGCAGCCATTCAGAACCCTGATTGAAAAGATATCTCGATGTGTACAGATGATGGAAGACAAGCTTTTCGTTAAAGTGAGAAGTATGCAATAATGATACAAAACAAGTGGGGTAAGGTCCTTTGACGACAAATATACAGCTACAATGCATTTTCAAACAACAACTTCCTTGGCTTTTTTATGAGGGGAGGTATTGAATACAACGCCGGCCTGAAGGCGCCAGTATAAGTGCTGAAAAGACAATGAAGTGCGCTGGACTCACATAGACGTGCCACACATAGCAGCGGGATTGCCCATTATGATACTCTCCGAAACGCCAGCAATACTATCATTTTTTCCATACGCCGACGCATCAAATAGATGATCGGTGGTTTTCTCGAACGATGCTAACATAAGAACGCTGTCCTTCATTTTGGCTACGCCAAAACGAGTGATACCAAGAACCTCACCCTAAATGAGTGATGTCAGTCAGGCCAATCAAATGACGGCTTAGGTGAAAGGACCTTGTAGGACATCACATCGCCGAGCAACATAACATGGCGAGGATCGATGATCATGTCGTGAGACTTCATGGTATACTGGATTTCGTTGATAATTGTTTGTCGTGCAGCCTCGATCCCAAGAACTTGGGCGACCTCAATGACATGGTTGGAGGATGTATGCTCGCCCACAACCCCTAGAAGAACGTCAAAGCCTGGTACCTCGACCATGTAGAAACAACCAACCTTCTGTAATCATGCACCTCTGCAGCCCGTAACCCTCTACTAGCAATTCCTTGTCACCTTTTTTGCCCTTCGCGTCGTCTTTGTCTTTGATGTTGATGACAGCACGCTGAATCGTAGAAACGCCCTGGACAACTGTGAGAAACTAGACAGAAGAAAAAAGGGCGAACATACCTTCACGACGACATCGGCCAGCCCTCGCTTCAATTCTCGCAGCCTGTAGTACTTGTCGTCCCCATCCACGTAGATCCGTAATCGATTTTTTCGTGGTATCACCGTGATAGCCTTGCCAAAAATATTGAATTTCAATGCTGAAAGTGAATTGGGAAATCACACCTCCTGCTTTATTTTCAATTTCTTGGCTGCAACTATGGACCATTTGATGTCATCAATATTGAGTTCAAGCTAGAAGGTAATCAGCACATCAATCACGTCAGTGCATTCATGCCTATACCTGAAGCTTTTGTATGGCGCTGACATCGATAATTATACCGATGTAAGTGTATTGTGGGGCCCAGGCTTCTTCAAAAACACTTGCCACCTATTCACAGCGTGAGTGACCAGATACCGACATCCAGAAGTAGCTCACATCTCCGAGAATAGTCTTCTCTAATCGGGCTTTAACAATGCGAGCAGAGGCTTCACTGTCGCAGGCAACCAATTTGCAACTGATGATCGGAGTGCTGATGGCTTTAGCAGCATTGATAATTTCCTTGATTCGTGGTACCCCAAGTGTCACGTTCATGGAGGCAACACCGGCAAAGTGAAAAGTTTTCAATGTCATTTGGGTGCCAGGTTCACCAATTGACTGCGCTCCTACGGCCCCAACAGTTGAGCCTACAACAGCGTGAGCAAGAAATCATTTCAATGATGTTAAATTCCCTGCCTGGCTCGATCCGGGCCTTGACATATTTCACCCAACAAAGATCGAGGAAATCACGAAGCTGGCTTTCGGTAACCTTCGAATTGTTGTCAACGAGCGCCTTGTCCGCGTCTAAGATGGTAAAAACAAGAATTAATTGCAAATCCTCATCACACCTATATGTACACACCTGAGGCACCGAGAGACAAATCCGTATCTTCGTCCCAGTCATCTTCTCTATCCATTGCATCGTACATGCCTCGCCCACGTCGTGATTCCGCTAACTTGTGCGCTAGATTGTCGTAGATAAACTTTCGAACAGTGTCAAGGTAGGCGGGCGTGCATTCGTTTTTAAACCTTGGCGTTGCTAGTTCATGATCCACAAGGGCCATAATCTCAAAGGGTAGGAAGCCTCGACCGCTTCTACCTCCGCTGGCCTACGAAATGAGTTCGGATTACTGCAGAGCACACGAACACCCACCAAAGCATGATTCAATGACCTGTGAAGGTCAATGGGTTGTGCATCGCCTTCCAGACAAGCGGGATCCAAGCCATCGTCACCGTAGCGGAATTGGACGACGCCTCCTACGGAGTTCCTAACGGACAGGTCATACTGCGTCGTCAGGTCCTCCAGAGCCTTCATCAATCGCCTCTGCATATAGCCTGTCTCGGCTGTTTTCACAGCAGTGTCGACCAGACCTTCACGACCGGAAATTGCGTGGAACAGAAATTCTGTGGCCCGCAAGCCAGAGAAGAAGCTATTACGCACGAAACCCTTCGATGGCGGTTCTCTGGACTTCTTTGGAAAATGAGGTAGTGAGCGATCCTGAAAGCCGTCTGGGACACGATGTCCGGCAATAATTTGCTGACCGACGCAGGCAACCATTTGAGATACATTGATGACCGATCCTAAGCAATGCTGGGTTATCAAAGCTCGTAGCTGAAGGTGTCTATTAGCATACCTTTAGAACCACAAGTAGCCATGATGAGTGGCGCATTTTGGCGACTAAGCTCTTTCATACAGATTTGACCGACGGCCTCGCGGACCTTTGAGAGAACTGCAGATATCATGGCCTCCAGGGTCTGCTCCTGGTTGCAACCCGGCTTGTTCTCAAGTTTTCCCTTCTTTGCGGATGCAATGAGGTCTTGGCAGTCCGCATATGCTTCCTCTACCAACTCATCCTTCTTTTTGCTGAGCTCTGGGCCAGGAATAACATCGTTGATACCCAACGAAAACCCATAATTCGCTGTTTGGGGTATAAAGCTCAGTACTATTTGCTGTGGTTAAGTTCAGAACGCACCAAGCCATCTAGCACATAGCTTAGCTAACCTGTTCATTGCTGCTGCCGCTTCATGAGGACCGTAATCGCGCATAATGACACCGAATATCGACTTTTTCTTGCCACTTCCCACTGTAGCTTTGTCCATGACGCCACACATAATCTCGCTGTTAACAATCACGAGCCATCCGTCATTAGGAGAGAGATCCGGTTGCGGCTTCGCCATCCAAGGGTAGTTTTTCCCGGAAGCCTCTTCCCATTTGTGACACTTGGACTCGACGTTGACTAGAATCCGCGAGGCCTTATTAGGCCTCATTAATACGTTGAATATCTGTTTACCAGTCCAGAGTCGAGCAGGCTTCAGTATAGCTGGCGGAGGAATGTCAACTTGAATATTGGCGTCTGCGAAGTAACAGCAGATCTGAGTAAACTGCCGGCGGTCAAAGAAGACGTCTTTTCTTGATAGGAGGAAAGATGCTGTGATAAAATCCTGTATGGCTGCAATGACAGGCTCGCCATTTCTTGGTGTGACAAGATTGTGCTTGACACTCATGAGCTCAAGGGCCTCTGTTCTAGCTTCCTCTGTTTGCGGCACATCTGATAGGGCAATGAGTATAAAAAGAGCACACCATTGCATGATTACTCACGCAAGTTCATTTCGTCTCCGTCGAAGTCAGCGTTGTATGGCCCGCAAACACATTCGTTCAATCGAAATGTTCTCCATGGACGAACCTTTGCCTAGAGGCACAATCAGCTAGGTCACAAAAAAAAAATCAATATTACCCACTCGATGACACATGATCGATAGCTACGAAGTATACCGGGAGTTAGCGTTGTCAGAGAAATTAAAGGCATTGCGAACCTTGTGCAGACTGGGCTGTCGATTAAAAAGCACGATGTCGCCATCAACGACATGTCGTTCGACAATATCACCAATAGCCAACCCGTCTGCGATCGCAGCCCGATTTCCAAACCGCAAAAACTTTTTATTATCTCCTCTTGCAACGAAATTAGCGCCAGGATGAATATCAGGGCCATTCCGCACTGCCTTTTTCAGGATGTTCATATTGTGGGCAGTGACACGCTCTGGATACGTGAGGATCTTTGCCACCCGCTCGGGAACAGCGACTTCATCGATGCGAAGATTAGGATCGGGAGATATGACAGTTCGTGCTGAGAAGTCAACACGCTTTCCAGATAGGTTTCCTCGGAAACGGCCTTGCTTCCCCTTTAAACGCTGCACAAATCCCCGTATTGGCTTTTGGCCAAGTTGTGAGGGAACGCCCGGCAGTTCGGAATTGATGTACATTGCGACCGATAGTTGGAGAAACTCCCATTGTTCCTGACGCCGTTTTATTAAAGAAGATAGGCAGATATACTTTATAACATACCATGAATTGTGGTGTAGGTGAGCCTTTCGCGAGACCTTGCTTGATGAGGGCATTCGTGAAAACAATCTCAGTGAGTTTGACAGTCAGGTCATCCTCGTTTGATGCACCATCCTGCGCGACGGAAGGTCTAATGCAGACTGGCGGAACGGAAAGATATTGCCAGATGAATTCTTCTGGACGGCCCCAGTCAGGATGTAAGCCTAATAATTCACAGTCCTAGAAATTCATAAGCTCATAAGCGAGAGTGCAAAAAGGGATTGAACGCGCCTCGTCCGAGATCCGCCTGAAGAGATCTAATACTTTCAAAGGATTCAAATCTTCGTGTACGGCCTTGTTTATATACATCCCCAATTCTTTCTGGGCTTCGACAGCGGGAGCGAAGGTTAACTTCCATTTCTCAAGCTCGTCGGCCGTCTTCTTTGCGCGGAACTTGTCGTGGATGATCTTCAATGCACCAGCCTTCTTCACCGCACCGTTTGTTGCGGAACAATATGGACAATAAACAACTTTGCGTGCCATCCCATTCACGGCTTTAGAAAGCGACTGCCGTTGCATGTTCTCGAGATTTGGACGCCGGAACCGTTTCAAATATGTCCTCCGATCGGGTTCTTCCAAAAGCACACGCGCACATGTCTGCGAGGCACTTTAGGATCGTAAAGCATATTCTCGACAGATTTATGACTTGCGCACCTTGCATATCGCCTGTAGCATCGCAATTGTGTGCTTAAAATACCCAATGTGAAAAACTGGAACAACAAGCTTGATGTACGCGTAATGTCCAACGCAGTTCACAGAGTTCTGCCCACAAGTTTCGCAGAATGCACTTTTATCTGTCGTCCCCTGTAAGGTCAACATCCATTGATCAACTGCTGGTCGGAGACAAATGAGGAGGCGCGTACCAGTCGACGGTCAAGTACTCCATTTTTGACAGGTAGGCGGTCTGTAGCGGTATAGAGGTCACGATGAGTGACCTCAAATTCAGATATTTTGACAGTGTCTTGGGCATTCAGAAGACTGAACTGCAGCTTTTTGCTATGTACGCCATCAGAAAAAAATTATTCCGAGCGAAGAATATACTGACATGACCTTAGGAGCCTGGTGGGAGACTGCCTCCTTCATGATGGGCCAGCCAAGAGTGGCGGCAACGAATGTCGATAGGAATCCAGGCTCAAGTACGAGTCAATGATGCCAATGGACGAAATTTTGTGACAAGTGACTTGTTACGATCGCGTGACGACGCACTTGCGCGTACCCTTTACGAGTCGCATCTGAATCGGGAATCGCACCTTTCCCTCATCTTTGACCATGTCCAGGACATCATACGATAGGTACTGGCTTTTGATTTTTGCAGCTAATATACTAACCTCTTCTGCTAGATACCTCACCGTCTTCTCACCAGAAGGTCGACTATACCAAGTTGGTACGAAATTCTACCCGTTATCAGCATTGAAAGGCGGCACCTAACATCCTAAACACTCAGAATATGCCTTCAAGGCTATCTCAGGCTCCGGACATACGGCCATCGCGGTCAGAGGGAAAGACACCTCTGTAGTGATCACCCAACGCAAAGTTCCCGTCCGTAAATTATCATCTCTGTGATTACGTCCTCACTTATCAAGTTTCTGGACTCAGGACAAACTTCTCGACGCGTCGACAGTCACCCATCTATTCAGCATTACACCTACTATTGGCTGTGTGATGACGGGTCTCATGGGTATGGTTTTACACCATGCAGTTGAATCGTGTATGAACAATCGTTCTTGTAGCTGATGCTCGAGCCCAAGTTGCCCGGGCAAGAAGTGAAGCAGCAGACTTTCGATACAAGTTTGGGTATGAAATCACGCCCGATGCGCTCGCACGACGACTGGCCAACATCAACCAAGTGTACACTCAACGAGCTGCTATGAGGCCGCTAGGAATCTGTGCGTTCCTATTTCAGCAGAAACACACACTGATGCAGGCTAAATTCTTGTGCTTCTTAGCAATGATCCTGATCGGTCTAGATCCTGAACTCGGTCCTCAATGTTTCAAACTCGACCCCGCGGGCTATTTTGTTGGCTTCCACGCAACATCTGCAGGGCAGAAACAGCAAGAGGCCATGAACCACCTCGAGAAAAAGTGGAAGAAGCTGGATGGTGGCAAGGGTGGCGACGACGCTGCGAAGGCGGGGAAGTCTCTTGACAGGGACGAAGTCATTGAAGTATGTGTGACCTTTCACAAGGACCAGAAAGAAGTTGTTGACCCTGTAATAGTTGGCGATCGAGGCCATGTCAACCGTGCATGCTACCGATTACAAACCCGGTGAGATTGAGATTGGCATCGTATCAAACAGCGAGGACGAGGAGGACGAAATACGAGGAAAGTGGCGAGTGATGGACGAAGACGAAATCGAAGAGCACTTGCTCGCGTATGCGGAGAAGGATTAAAAGACTATATTGATGTAATTTCTAATCAATCGATGGGCCACTGGATAAACGAGATAATTAGTAGGAGGAGGCACCGCCGCTCTGGAAAGAATAGGTCAGGGAATAGAATGAATTGTATAATAAAATGACGCACCATGATAGCATTCATTTCAGCCTCGCTCATCTCACGCACTCTTGGCTTCCAGAACCTTGGAGGTGCCTCCCAGAAATCACTATAGGTATTCGGGGAGTCTTCCGAGGACGCCTTGACAGCTGCTTCAGAGGATGAAGTGTTCATTTTGGCCAGAAACTCTGAGAAACGTTGTTTGAGGTCTTGAGGCGCGGCAGGATGCGGATGGGGTGCATCTGGTTCTACAAGGGTCTTGTCGGCATCAAGGTCTCAGGTAGTGATGTTTACTCACTGGATGGCCAAGACCTCTTTCCAACAAACTTTATGAGAGGGTTATGAGCCCTCGCTGAGCAGCAACGCAAGGACGGGTGCATGTTGGTGTGATTAATATTTCGGACAAGAGTCAGGAGGCTGTCATTCCGTCCAATTTGGCAACGTCACGAAGACCAAACAAGGCCCCGGAATCAAAGCATTGTCCGCGACGTCCTCTTCTCCAGAAATCATGTCGCACCATTTGTTCCTGCTGTCTCCATCCGATACGCCGTTATACAGCCTAACGCACCATTCGACCAAGCCTGTTCCGACAGTAACGTCACCACTGGCTTCAAATCTGCCGACTTGGTCGACCAGCGCGTTTGCAGGGACACTGACGGCACTCTCTGGGGCGTCGAGCGCAACACAACATACTACAGGGGGAGCTGTTCGTGTTGGAG
>Ga0247741_1000821_pt1 | contig 17067 bp, 12 predicted proteins | sample UWRJL213509R2_FD_180945 | JGI IMG/M metagenome (GOLD analysis project Ga0247741, IMG submission 180945) | Plant litter microbial communities from Arlington Agricultural Research Station in Wisconsin, United States - UWRJ-L213-509R-2 | ecosystem: Environmental > Terrestrial > Plant litter >... | reverse complement strand
GAGTTGCGCGCGTTATCGAGCTGGCCGAGCACCAGATCGTGCAGGCCCTCGATCTGCACCTTGCCGTCCTTGATGTTCACCGAGACGCCGTTGCCCCCGGCGCGCTTGATCGGCGCGGGCGGAGCAGGCGGCGCGGGCGGCGGCGGCGGCGAGGTCGGCGCGGCGACATCGCTCGCGGCCGGCCAGAATCCGAAATTCTCGTCGCGACCGGCCGAGTGGCCGAGCGCGCTGTTGAAGATGAGGCCGCCGGCGATCATCGACGGCACCACGACGGTGAACAGGGTGCGGATACGGCTCATGGCGTGATAACTCCTTGCAGCAACTTGCGGTAGGGCGAGAGCGGCTTCTTGATCTGCCGCCAGTTCGCCGAAAGACGTGCCGAACGTTCGACGTCGGCGAGATCGACCAGCGCCCCGAGCTCGGCGTCCGTGGCCCGCTCTGCGACCGGTATGGTTGGTTGATCCTTGAGGGCCGGCGTCGGTTGATCCGCAGGTCCCGCAGAGCGCGTGATGAACAGCACCGCGACGAGCGCCGCCGCCACCGACGAGCCCATCACCGCCGCCACGCGACGGCGCCGCCGCGTCTGCAGCTGCTGCCGCGCCCCGATCGTCATGCGCGCGGAGAAGCCGAGCCCCGGATCCACTTCGTGATGCGTGGCGCCGAGCTTGTCGGGCATCGCCACGACGAGCTTGCAGCGCGCACACGTGGTGGCATGCGCGGCGACCTCGCCGAGCGGTTCTCCGAGCGCGATACGCTCGGCAACGGTTTCACAGATCGGGTTGGTCGTGCTCATCGGTGCTCCTCCATCAGATCGCGCAGCCGCGCGAGGCCGCGTACGAGATGCGTCTTTGCCGTCGCGAGCTCCACGCCGAGCAGCGTGGCGACCTCCGCGACGGGCAGGTCATGGCCGTAGCGCAGCACGAGCGCGGTGCGCTGCTGCGCGGAGAGATCATCGAGCCGGCCGAGCAGCGACGCGAGCGCCTGCTGATCGACGAGCGCCGCGCGCGGTTCGGCCGTGGCCGCGCCGTGCATGCGCCCGGCGATGTCCTCGATGCCGGTATCGGCGCTCACGCCGGCTCTGGTCGGCGCCGCGTCGGTCCCTTCATCCTTGCCCGGCCACCAGCCGAACAGCTTCTTCTTCAGCCGGCGACGCCGCAGCGTCCGCAGGCACATCGTGGTCACGATCCGCAGGAACCACGCGGGCGCCGCGCCGGGATCGCGAAGATCTCCGATCGATTCGCACGCCCGCGCGAGCGCTTCCTGCACCGCTTCCTCCGCCTCGGCGCGATTGCCGAGCAGGTCGTAGGCGATGCCGTAGCCTTTCCGCGCGGGGGTGCCGGCGAGCTCGGCGAGCAAGCGACTCCGGGCGTCGGCGCGGTCTGCCACGTCTATCCGAGCTCCAGTACCAAGCTGCATGAATCCTCGAACCTGCACGCTGCCCAGTAAGAGCCGCGGCGGAGAGGATCGGTGGACATCCAGAGGTACTACCCCGGATTTCGCGGACTTGGACGACTACGCGGCGACCGGAAGCACGATCGTGACCGTGGTGCCGATGCCCGGCTCGCTCTCGATGCGGAACCGGCCGCCCGCGCTGCCGATCAGGCGCTGGCACTGCGCGAGGCCAAGGCCCGTGCCTTCGGCGCGCGTGGTGAAGAACGGCGTGCCGACGCGACCGAGCACTTCGGGCGGCATGCCCACACCATCATCGCGCACGCACAGCTCGAGCATGTTCGATTCGGTGCGCGCCACGATCGACACCTTGCCCGCCGGCGCACCGCGCGCGGCCACCGCCTGCGCGCCGTTCTGCACGAGGTTGATGAGCACCTGCGTGAGCTCGGTCGGCGAGATCTGCACCTTCGGCAGCATGCTCGGCCCTTCGTAGTCGATCGAAGCGTGCACGCTCATCGCGAGCTCCTGACACACGGCCATCGCGTGGCGCACGATCGGCAGCGGGTCGGCGGAGTGCGCGTTCGTGGTCTTGTCGCGCGGCCGGCTCAGCTCGCGCAGCCCATCGATCAGCGAGCTCAAGTGCGTGGCGGAGATCTTCAGATCGGAGGTGAGCGGATCGAGATCCTCCACCAGCCCCGTGAGCCGGCTGCGCTCCTCGGGATTGAGCGACACCGCCGCGAGCGCTTGCTGCAAGATCGGCGTGGCCTTCGCGAGATCGCGAAGATGCTCGACGTTGATGAGCAGCGACATCAGCGGCTGCTTCAGATCGTGGACGAGCATACCGGCGATGCTGCCGAGCGTGGCCAGCCGCTCCGTCTCCATGAGGCGCGTGTGCAGGGCCATCGAATCGCGCGAGAACGTCCACGCTTCGATCGCCCAGCGGAGGACCTGTACGAGCTCCGTGCGGATCCACGGCTTGATGATGTAGCGAGCGACGAGACCCTCGTTGATCGCGCGCAGGATCGGATCCACGTCGGAGTACGCCGTCACGACCATACGGATCGTGAGCGGCTTGCGCTCCTTCGCGATCCGCAGGAGCTCCTCGCCGGTCATCCCGGGCATGCGCATGTCCGTGACCAGCACGGCCACGTCTTGCTGATCGAGGATCTCGAGCGCCTTCTCGCCATCGTTCACGGCGATGATCCGGAAATCGGCGCCGAGCGATTGCTCGAAGACGATTCGATTCGCGCGCTCGTCATCTACATAGAGGACGAGCGGACGTGCTGGATCAGCGGTGCCCACAGCGCGAAGCATACCGCGGTCGTCGCCGCGCGAGGTGCATTTCGATTGTTAAGCCGTCCGGGAGCACGTGTCGGCCCCGGTGCGCTACTTCCGACGGAACCGGATCGGAAGTTGGCGGATGTTGCGCACGAAATTCGTGCGCACCGGGACCATGGGCCCAGCACGCTCGATCCCGTCGAGCTGGGCCAACACCTCGGTAAATAGGTGCTTGGCCTCGAGCTTGGCCAGGGGGGCGCCGAGGCAGAAATGCGGCCCGTACCCGAAGGCGAGGTGCTCGTTCGGCGAGCGCTCCGGATCGAACTGGTCGGGACGGTCGAACACTTCCGCGTCACGATTCGCCGACGGAAAGAAGACGACGACCTTGTCTCCTTCGGCGATCTCCGTACCGGCCAGCACGGTAGGCCCCGTGGCCGTACGGCGGATCTGGATGACCGGTGGCTGGTATCGCAGCATCTCTTCTACCGCCGTGGGGATGCGGGTCGGATCTCCGCGCAGGTGGTCCACGATCTCCGGTCGGTCGAGCATCAGGTCCAGGCCATAGGAGAGAAGGCTGCGGGTCGTATCCGTGCCCGCGTTGAACAGAAGCATGAAGAACGCCTGCAGCTCCCCGTCGGTCAGGGAGGGCTCGGCGGCGAGCTCGCTCATGAGGTCGTCATCCGGGTTCGCTCGTTTACTCTCGACGAGCCGCCCTCCGTAGGCACGCATCTCACCTGCGGCCGCCATCTTGTCGCGCATCGCCTCCGTCGCCTCGGTAGGAACGGTGCTGAACATGCGATCGGTGAGTGCGTAGAGCGACGCCCGATCCTCCCGCGGTACCCCGAGGATCTCGCAAATCACGAAGATCGGAAGCTGCTCCGCGACGTCGGCGGCAAAGTCGCATGCTCCACGATCGCGGACGCGCGCCACGATCGCCGCTGCTTGGTGCGCGACCTGGTGCTCGAGCTGCTCGAAGCGACGCGGGCTCAGGGCTTTGTTGACGAGCTTGCGGAGCCGGCTGTGGTCGGGCGGATCACGATTCATCATGCTCAGACGGAGATTCGCGAGGAACTCCGGCGGCGGATCCGGCAGGAGCACGCCACCTTTCCACGACGAGAACAGCTGCGGTGCCCGGAGCACGCTGACGACGTCGTGATACCGCGTCACGGCCCAGAAGCCGCGGCCGCCTTGCTCGGCGCACCACGCGACCGGGGTGGTGGCTCGCAAGTCACGGAACGCGTCGTGCGGTATCCCGCCGGTGTACGTGTCGGGGCTCGCGAGGTCGATCATGAGCTACTCTGCTCCCCGCACGGTGGCGAACCACGTCGGCATCGCAGGAATCGGAACATACCTCCCGGAAGAGGTGCGCACCAACGCGTGGTGGCCATCGCACATCGTCGATGGATGGATGACCGCGCGCCGCAGCGCGGGCCCACCTCCCGCACCGAACGATCCGACGCCGGCCATGCGGCGCGTGATGGAAGCGATGGCCGCTCAAGCGGTGGATCCGTTCCAAGGGATGACGAAGCGCCACGTGCTCGCCGACGATGAGACCTCGATCGACATGGAGGTCCGCGCGGCGGAGCGCGCGCTCGCGCAAGCGCAGATCGAACGTGACGAGATCGATCTGCTCCTCTCGCACACGCCGGTCCCGGAGTATCTACTCTCGAATTCCGCGTGCGTCCTCCACGCTGCCCTCGGCCTTTCGCCGGGCTGCATGGCGCTGGAGCTGGGTGCGGCCGGCAATTCGTTTCTCATGCAGCTCACGTTGGCCGAGCAGATGATCGCGAGCGGTCGCAGCAAGTGCGCGCTGATCGTTCAATCCTCGGCGGGGTCACGACTCGTCGAGGCAGAGGAGCCCCAATCTCCGCTCTTTGGTGACGGCGCCGCCGCCACCGTGCTGACTCGCGTCGATAGCCCGAGCTTGCTCGCCACCGTTCATCGCACCGACAGCAAACACCCGCGTGCCTTGATCGCCAGCGTTCGGGGGCGGCGCTGGTACGACGACGGGCGCATCATCTTGCATCGTGGTGACCTCGCGAGCTCGCGCCAGTCCTTCCTCGAGACCGCCGATCGAGCCCTGGAGGTCATCACACCCGCGCTCGCGCAAGTCGGGCTGACGGCGGCGGACATCGATCTGTTCGCCGCGCATCAAGGCACTCCGTGGCTCCGCGAAGTGACGATGGAGCTCGCCGGAATGACGCGGGCACGCCACTACGACACGTTCGGTTCCACCGGCTACCTGTTCGGCGCGAGCGTGCCGTTCGTTCTCGACGCGGCCCATCGCGAAGGCCAGGTCCAGGACGGCCAGCTGGTCATGATCCTCGGCGGCGGCGTGGGAGCGACGATCGGTGCAGCGGTGCTGCGCTGGCGGGAGCTACGGCGATGAACGAGGTCTCGTCGAAGGTGTTCCACATCTTCTTCAAGCCCGCCGCGGCCAAAGGCATGACGCCCGCGAAGATGGTCGAGGGCACGCCGGTCACGGTCGAAACGCTGAAGAGCAAGAACGGTCGTATCGACTGGTCCGATCTCTGCCAGATCCATCGGAACCTGCGCACCGTATTCACCGACGAGGAATTGACGGAGGTCGGTCGCTCGTACTTCCGATCGCCCGCGCTGCGTTTCGTGTTCGTGATCGCGCGCCTGCGGTTCACACCGATGGGGTTCTTCCGCTGGCTCAGCAAGCCCCGCCAGGGCGCCGGCAATCAGATGTTCACGTGCGTGGTCCCGAATCACCGCGACATCTCCGAGTCCGAGTGCGAGCTCGAGCTGACGCTGGCCGAAGGCTACGAGGTCTGCTGGGACTTCTTCCTCACTTCCAAAGGCAACATGGAGGAGATGCCGACGCTCCTCGGTCATCCGCAGGCATCGGTCACCCTCGAGCGCATTCCGCGCGGGGGCCGCTACCGGATCAAGATTCCGAAGCGCGCGGCGTTCTTCACCCGGCTGTTTCGGGTGTTCACGTGGCCGTTCACCGTGCGCGCCGCCGCCCGCGAGCTCCAGGACGCCCACGAGACGCTGCGCGATCGCTACGCGGAGATCGATGCGGCAAACACGGCACTCGATCGCCAGCGCGCACTCCTCGACACGGCGTACCGATTCGGACAGCAGATCTACGGAGAACGAGACCCGTCACTCACGGCGGAGGCGATCGCCAATGCCCTCGTGGACATCGCGGGTTTCGCCGGCGCGATGGTCGAGGCGTCGCCGAAGGATCTGCCGGACCGGGTGGAGCGCGCGTTCTCGGGGACGCGCGGAGAGGTCGGCGAGGCGAAGGTCATCGAGCTGACCGGTCGGCTCGCCGGAAGCATTCGCTTGCAGGTGCGCGAGGGCGACGATCAAGGCGAAGCGCAGACGCTCATCGATCTGCTCGCACCGACCATCGCGCTCGCCCTCGACAACGCCTTCGGCTATCGCGCGCTCTCGGACTACCAGAAGAACCTCGAGAAGATCGTCGAGGACCGCACGACCGAGCTGCGGTCGACCAGTGCAGAGCTGGCGGGCACGGTGGCTCAGCTCACCGAGGCCCAGGGCGCACGCGAGCGGTTCTTCGGCAACATCTCGCACGAGATCCGCACGCCGCTCTCGATCGTGCTGCTCGCCGTGTCGGATATCGAGAAGCGATCGCAGGACAAGCTCGAGCCGCGCGCCCGCGCCGCGCTGGGATCGATCACGGATTCGGCACGCAAGCTGGTGCGGCTCGTCGACGAGCTGCTGCTGCTCGCCGCCGGCCAGGAAGGCAAGCTGCGGATCAAGGCCGAGCCGACGAACCTGAGCGCGATGATCGGGATGCTGGTGAGCGCGTGGACGCCCGCCACGGAGAGTGCCGGGCTCAGCCTGGTCGCTCGCGTTCCCGAGCAGCTGTTCGCGAACGTCGATCCGGTCGCGATCGAACGCGTGGCGACGAACCTCGTCTCGAATGCGGTCAAGTACACGCCGGCACCCGGATCCGTCGAGATCGAGGTCGCGGTCGAGACCGAGCACCTGCGCCTCTCCGTGTTCGACTCCGGCGACGGCATCTCCGACGAGCTGGCGACACGCCTGTTCGGGCGATTCGAGCGCGCCGAGCAGACCGGCAACATCGGCGGCAGCGGGATCGGGCTCGCGATCGTCAAGCAGCTCGTGGAGGGTCACGGCGGTACCGTCGGTACGCATCGGCGCGAGGGCCGCGGTACGGAGCTGCGCGTGCTGCTTCCCGCCGCGGTCGTGCTGCACGGCCCGGTGGCGAACGCGGCGACTCCTGTCGTCAGTGATGCCCCCATCGCCGCGAAGCCCGCCGTCCAGCTCGCCGCGCCGGATTCGCTCGCGCGCGGCAGCATTCTGCTCGCGGAGGACGACGTGCGTCTCGCCGAGATGATCGGCGCGCTGCTCGGGGATGACTACGTCGTGCGCATCGCGAACGACGGCGCGACGGCGCTCGAGATCGCACGCCGCTATCAGCCGCAGCTGTTGATCACCGACGTCGACATGCCCGGCATGGACGGCATCGAGCTGTCGAAGCGGTTCCGCGAGGTAACGAACGATCGCCTCGCGCCCGTGATCATCCTCTCCGCCGTGCTCGATCTCGGCACTCGCGTCGCGGGGCTGGAAGCCGGGGCCGTGGACTACGTCACCAAGCCGTTCGATCCGACCGAGCTCAGGGCCCGCGTGCGCGCGCAGTTCCGCATGCGCGACCTGGCGATGCGGCTGCACCGCGCGGAACAGCTGTCCACGCTCGGGGTGCTCACGTCCGGCCTCGCCCACGAGCTGCGCAATCCCGCGAACGGTGTGGTCAACGCCGTCGAGCCGCTACGCCAGCTCTTGCCCCCCGAGCTGCTCGAGGGCGACCAACCCGTGGGTCAGTTGCTCGACGTGATCGGCGAGTGCGCCGAGCAGATCAACACGCTCGCGCGGCAGCTTCTCGGCTTCCGCAACAGCGCCACCGAGCTCCAGACGCGTCCCACCAAGTTGCACGAGCTGGTGCAGCGCGCGCTGTCGATCGGTCAGGATACCTACAAGGACGTGGTGATTCGCGTGCGCGTTCCCGACGATGTCACCGTGGACTGCGCTCCGCCGCTGCTGATCCAGGTCCTGACGAATCTCCTCGAGAACGCGGCGCACGCGGCGGGGCGCGGCGGATGGATCGAGCTGATCGCCCGCAGCGACGGCGCGCAGGTGTCGCTCGAGATCGCGGACAGCGGGCCCGGCGTCCCCGTGGAGCTCCGGAACAAGATCTTCGAGCCGTTCTTCACCACGAAGAAGCAGGGCATTGGCACCGGGCTGGGCCTCGCCGTGTCGCGCGAGATCGTGTCCCGCCACCGCGGCACCCTCGAGGTCGAGGATCAGGGTGCGCACTCGGTGTTCGTCGTCCGCATTCCCCGGCGCGCGGCGTGAGTCGTCCTCGTCTCGCCGCCGAAGACGGCCGTCAGTTCACCAGCTCGAGCGAGCGCTGTGGCTTCGTGGCCACCGACGGCATCGCGGCCACGCGGTCCTGCTTCGTCAGCAGGATCTCGTGGTCGATGCGCACGTCGATCACGACCGGCCCGGCCGCGTTGCGCAGCATATCGCGCGCCGCCGCGAGCTGATCCGGCCCATCGATGCGCAGCGTGAGCGCACCGAGGCCCACCGCGACCGCGCACACGTCGAGCGGGTTGGTGGGATACGCGGGACGGCGTCCGTACACCTTCTCGTGACCGTTCTCGACCATGCCGAGGCGCTCGTCGTTGAACACGAACACGCGGATCGGGAGCCGCTCGGCGACCGCGGTGGCGATCTCGAACGCGTTCATCGCGAAGCAACCATCGCCGCAGATCGCGGCGACCGCGCGTTGCGGATGCGCGAGCTGCGCTCCGATCGCCGCGCCGATCGATTGCCCCATCGAGCCGAGGCCGGTCATCACGATGTACGCATCGGGATCGTTGGTCTCGAGATAGTGGGTCGCGAACATGAAGTGCTCGCCGGAATCGACCGTGAAGATCGCGTCCGTGGGCAACAGCGCCTGGATCTCCGCGAGCGCCTGCTGCGGCGCGATCCGATCGCGCTTCTGCGACGGAGGGAGCTTCTGCCGCTCGACGCGGCCCGGCATCACGCGCAGCTTGGAGGGCGCCGGCGAGCCACGATACGCGAGGCGATCGGCGAGCCCACCGAGCAGCTCCGCCGCCGAGCCGACCACCGCATGCGTGGGACAGTAGCTCTTGCCGATCTGGCGCGCGTCGATGTCCACGTGCACCAGGGCGGGCGCCTGCAGCGCCTTCGAGAAGGCGTTGGTCGCCATATCGCCGAGGCTGGTACCGATCGCGATCACCACGTCGACGCCGCCTTCGATGTACTTCACCGCCGATGCATGACCGCCCATCCCGAACACGCCGAGCGCGAGCGCGTGGTTCTCGGGAAACACGCCCTTCGCCTTCGGGGTGGTGGCGACCGGGCAGCCGAACCGTTCGGCCACCGCCTGCAGCCGCGCCGGAGCGCCGTATCCGCGGCAACCGCTGCCGGCGAGGATCACCGGGCGCTGTGCCCGCAGCAGGAGATCCGTGAGCTCGTCGAGCATCTCGATCGAGACCGATTCGCCGACGGTCACCGAGCCGCCGACGCGCGGCGGGACCACGCTCGCGAGCGAGACGTCGATCGGGAGCGTGACCACGACCGGACCCTTCTTGCCCGACATCGCCGTGGCGAGCGCGCGCCGCATCATGTGCGGCAAGTTGCTCGACCGCGGAATCTCGAACGCGAGCTTCGAGACGTGCCGGGTCATCTCCACGATCTGCAGACCGTGCGCGGAACCATCCTGCAGCACGCCCTTGCCGGCATCGGCGCGCGGAACCTCACCGATCAGCAGCAAGATCGGGAGGCCATCGCACCACGCCGATGCGAGGCCCGTCATCGCATTGAGTGCACCCGGTCCCGAGGTCACGACGACCACACCGAGCTTGCCGGTGGAGTGCGCGTAACCCGCGGCCGCGAACATCGCGCCCGCCTCCGATCGCGTGGTCACCACGCGCACGTTCGAATCGAGCAACGCGTCGTGGACCGGAGAGATCGCGCCGCCCGGCAACCCGAACACCACTTCCACTCCGAAGTCCTCGAGCATGCGCACGAGCAGATCAGCCCCGCGCATCGGCACGCCGGTCGTATCGATCGGCGCGACCTCCGGAATGCGCTTCGCGAGCTGGGCATCGACCAGCGCGGAGAGATCCACGGGCTTCGCGATCGCGGCCTCGGCGCCGGAGGCGCGCGCCCGGATCGCGAGATCCTCGGTCATGCCGGCGCTCGCGATCACCACCTCGACATCGCGGGTATCGGGGTTCGCCTTGATCCGGCGACACGCCTCGATGCCATCGAGACCCGGCATGAACATATCCATCACGACGACGTCGGGGCGAGATGCCCCAACCTGGAGCAGTGCATCGATCGCGTTATCCGCGACGATCAGCTCGACGTCCTTCCGGTTACGCATCGCGCGCTGGAGCGCACGTAGCTGAAGTGCATCGTCATCGACGACAAGGACCCGCACCACCCCAACCGTCCCCGAGATCTTTTGGGGGTGAAGATTCATCTAACGCGGCCTGTATAGCTCCGGCCGTGACGCAGCACACCATGATTCTGCGAAGCGAATCAGGTGACCGTAATTGTTGGAAAATGCTATCTGCGGGCGACGCGGAGGATGGCCGAGCGGAGGGCCTGGAGGTCACACGGCTTGTCGAACCAGAGGTTGTTCGCGCGATCGAGAAACTGCTTCGCGAGCGGCGAGAAAGCGCCGCCGGTCAGGAAAATCATCCGCTCTGCCTGCTCCGGAGCGAGCGCGACCACCTTGCCGTGCACCTCCATGCCACTCATCGCCGGCATCATCAGGTCGCAGAGAATCGCGTCGAAGCGCTCGCCTGCCGCAATCCGCGCCAGCGCCTCCTGTCCCGTGTGCACGATCGTGATCTGGTGGTGATCGCGCCCGAGTAACCGCCGGAGCGCGTTGGCGAACACGACCTCGTCATCGACCACCATCACCTTTGTCGTCTGCGTCGCTACTTCTGGCGTTTCCATGACTGCTGGCTCGGGAGTCGCGCGTACCGGCGCAACCGCAGGTGGCAAGGCGATGGTGAACGTGGTGCCCCCACCCGGCGCGCTCGTGAAGCCGATCTCCCCCCCGAGTGATCGCACGATCCCATGACAGATCGAAAGCCCGAGGCCCGTACCTTTGCCCACCGGCTTCGTGGTGAAGAACGGATCGAAGATCTGCCCCTGGATCTCGCGCGGAATCCCGACGCCGGTATCCCGGATCTCGACCACGGCCCAGCCGGCGTCATCCGTGCGCGTGCTGATCGCGATCGTCTGGCGATCGACCTCTCCCTCCGGAATCGCCTCGGTGGCGTTGACGAGGATATTGATGAACACCTGACCGAGCGTGGCCTGGTTCGCGATCACCTCGGGCAGGACCCCCGACGAGCGCACGAACCGCGCGCGATGACGGATCTGAGGCCCGGCGACGAGCACCGCGAGATCGAGTAGCTCCTCGACCGAGACCGGCGCGCGTTGATCCTCGTCGGGCCGCGCGAACGCGCTCAGGCCACGGACGATGTTGCGGATGCGCTCCACGCCGACGCGCGCTTCGTCGAGCATCGCGAGCAGCTCGGGGGATGTGGGATCGTGCGCGATGAGCTCGAGGTTGGCGGAGATGAACGCGAGCGGATTGTTGATCTCGTGCGCCACGCCCGCGGCGAGGGTGCCGACGGACGCCATGCGATCCGTGAACACGAGCCGGGCGGCGGTCTCCTTGTGCTCGGTGATATCGATCGTCGTGCACAGCATCACGACCGGAACGTCCGCGGGATCCCGGAGCAGCTTCGCGCGCACCTGCAGCGTCCGCAGCTCGCCATCGGGCCGCACGATCCGGAACTCGAGCGGTGCCTCCGCTTGCGCCTTCTTCGCGCGGTCGAACGCGGCGCGCACGCGCTTCTCGTCGCCGGGATACACGCGGGTGAGGAGCGTCTCGAGGCTCGGGGTCACCTCGCCGACCTTCCAGCCGTAGAGGCCGTAGACCGGATCGGTCCACGTCGCGATACCCGTGCGTAGATCGATCTGCGTGATCCCGAACCGGGCGAGGCGCTGGACCTCGGTCAGTACATCCACCGGGTACGACACAGGGCCGCAAGATTACCGCAGATCAACTCCGGCGCTGCGATCGATGTTATGTGGAAGGTCGCATGGGTAAGGATCTCGACCGGCCGGTGTGGCGCGGCCAGCGCCCGTGGTTCGAGATCTGGTTTGCCGTCGTGATCGACGAGAGCAAGCGACGCGCGCTGTGGATCCGCCAGACGATGTTCGTGCCGCGCTCCGGAGCGGCCCGCGCCACGGTCTGGGGAGCGTGGTTCGATGCGGATGCGTCACCGCCCAGCGTGGCGGCAAAACGCTTCGCGCCGCTCGATGCGGCGGTGGTAGATGAAGGCGAATCTCTGATCCGCACCTTCGATAGCCGGCTCTCGCGCACCGCGGCGGTCGGTGCCGTCGATGGGATCGCGTGGGACGTGGCCTGGAAGGGCGGTCGCGAAGAGAACGACGATCTCCCCGCGTGGCTCCCGGCGCCCACGCACGCGCGGCAGATCGTTCACGACGCGGAGGCGACCGGCAAGGTCACGCTCGGCGAGCACGTGATCGATATCAAGGGCCGCGCCCTCGCGATGCATCTCTGGGGCAAGCGCCGCGTTCCCACGCTGCACTGGATCTGGTCGCCGTGGACCGGCGACGGATCGCTCGAGGTCAACGCGGTCTCGCTCCGCGACACGTTCTCGCTCGGCCTCGCCACGCTTCGCCTCGATGGTCCGAATGACTTCAAGGGCCGCCCCGCCACCGCCGCGCACGCGAACAACCTGATCACGGCCACGGTCGCGGGCCCGCGACGCCTCGTGCACGCACGCGCGTGGGCGGAGCCCGAGGCGACGGTGGGCTACGCGTATCGCGACACCGACGACCGCGATCTGATGGTCGCGCAGAGCGACATCGGCTCCGCGTACTACGAGCTGTACACGCGCACCGCTCCCGGCGCCGCGTGGCACGCCACCGACGAGCGTCGCGTCGATGGCGGCGTCGCCGTGGAGATCCACCAGCGCACCCCGATACCGGGAGTGCAGTACATCCCGTGGGACGCGACCACGCGCACCGACGCCAAGGACACCACGCCCGCGCGCGGCGCCGATACCGTCGAGTGGCCGCACGTCACGTCGATCGTCGCGCTCGGCCTGACCTACGGCGATCACGTGCGCGAGACGGGGCAGAAGCTCGACCCCACGGCGCCGCCGACGTCGTTCACCAAGCACGTGCGCGCGCTCGCTCCGGGCAACGGCCCCGTGCGCGTCCCCACCGGCGCCGAGATCCTCGCGGCGCTCGATGCCGTCGAACCCGGGCTCGCCGCCGTGCTCTCGGATCACATCAAGATCGTGCCCGCCGTGATGGACTACGAGGGCGAGATCGCGCTCGTCGCGCTCGGCGAGATCGATGAAGCCGCCCTCGCCGCCGGCACGCCGCAGCCGTTCGGGCTCGCCGCCGCGAACGACCTCACCGCGCGGATCGTACAAGCGCTCGGCGAGACCATGGAAGATCCGCTCGCGTACTGGGCCGCCGCGAAGTCGTTCGCGAAGTTTCTCCCCGTCGCCGAGTACGTGTGGGCGCCGCCCGGCGGTATCGCGAAGCTCCCCGAGCTCGCGCTCCAGACCAGGGTCAACGGCGACGTCCGCCAGTCCGCCTCGACGAAGCTCATCATCTACGACCTGCCCGCGATCGTCCGCGCCGCGCGCGCGCATCTCGGCCGGCCCGTCGCGAAGGGCGACGTGATCCTCACCGGCACGCCCGCCGGGGTGGGCCTCCGCCTGTCGCCGCTCACGCGCCGCGTCGCCGCGATGGTCAAGGATCGGTTCCGCAAGGCCGAGCTCCTCGTCTCCTCGTTCGCCACGTCCACCGCGCTGCTCCGCCCCGGCGACGTCATCGAGGTGGATGCCGGCGCCGCGGGCCGCGTGCGTACGCGCTTGACGGTCTAGGTCCGGGCCGCGACGCCCACGCCGAAGCCCACGCGGGCACCGCCGCCGGGGCGGTCCGAGATCCACGCGCCGCCGTCGTGGGCGACGGCGATCCGCGAGACCAGCGCGAGACCGAGGCCGAGGCCTCCGCCGCTCGACGGCACGAACGCCCGGAACGCATCGGCGCGGCGGTCCGCAGCGACTCCCGGGCCGGCATCGTCGACCTCGATCGCGACCTGGGCCCCGCGGCGCTCGATCCGCACCGCGACCGCGCCGTTTCCGTGGCGCTTCGCGTTCTCGAGGAGATTCGCGACCGCGCGGCGCAGCAGCGTGGGGTCGATGGCCGCCCGCACGTCACCGATCGCCTCGATCGCCTCCGGCGCGATGCCCGCCGAGGTGGCGATGTCGCTCACCAGCTCGCCGAGATCCATCTCGCGCCGATCGAGGTTGCCGAACTCCAGCCGCGACTGCGCGAGCAAGCGGCCCACGAGGTCGTCGAGCACGAGCACCTCTTTCTCGAGCTCCGCGAGCGCCTTCGGATCGTTGGTATCGCGCGCGGTCTCGATGAGCACGCGCATGTGTCCCAGGGGCGTGCGCAGCTCGTGGGAGACCGCGGCGAGCAACTGCCGCTGGTCGACGAGCTGCTGCTGGATCTTGGTCGTCATGTCGTTGAGCGCCACCGCGAGGAGACGCACCTCGCCCCCGAAGCGATCGGGATCGATGCGCGTATCGAGCTTGCCGTCGCCGATATCCTGCGCGGCGCGAATCGCGATCAGGAGCGGCTTCGTCAGCCGCCACGCGATCCCGCCGGAGATCATGGACAGGAGGAACAGCGCGATCACCACGTGCCACCAGCGCGCGTCGGGCCACAGCTTGACGCCGGCGGCGATGCCCGCGCCGAACGCGAGCGTGAACCAGATGAACATGCGGCGCCGCATGCGCGCCATCAGCCACCACGGCTGCCAGCTGCGGCGCGGATCCTTCGAGCGCATCCACATCTCGCGCTCGGCGTGGATCTCGCGGAACCGCTTGTGGCGCTCGCGATGGCGTTCGCGCCGCTGTTCGTGGCGCGCGTGCCGCTGCTGGTGGCGCGCGTGCTTGCTCCTGCGCTCTCCATCCGAGCGGGTCTCGCCGGGATACAGCGTGAACACCTCGCAGTTGCCGAGCTTCACGCGACCGGTGACGCGCACGCGCGGCTTGTCGGCATCACCGGCGACGGTGGTGTTGATCTTCTCGCCCTCGGAGACGTTGCCCGCGACGATCCGCACGTCGAGGTCGACGGTCATCCCGGGCGGGACGATGATCTCGACGTTGCCCATCGTGATCTGGACATCGATCGTGGTCTCGCCCGGCGACATCTTCGCCTCGCGCAGATCGAGCTCGACGTTGCCCCACATCACGCGCACGTCGAGGTGCTCGGGCACGACCCACACGCCGCGGCGCTCGAGCGAGCCCATCGTGACGCGAAGGGATTTGCCCTCCTCGGTCACGTCTCCTCGCTCGCGCGGGAGAGCACGTAGCCCACGCCGCGCACGGTGCGAATGCGCGTCGGCGGATCATCGCCGAGCTTCTTGCGCAGCCGCGAGATGTGAACGTCCACGGCGCGCTCGCCGACCGCCACGTCGCCGCGCCCCGCGAGCTCGAGCAACGCCGCCCGCGGCACCACGCGACCCGCGCGTCGCAAGAGCGCGGTCAACAGATCGATCTCGAGCCCCGTGAGCTCGACCGGCGTGCCGTCGACCCACGCCTCGCGGCTCCCGGTATCGACCGTGATGCCCGCCGACGACAGCTTCTCCGCCACCGTATCGGGCTGGGCGCGCCGGAGCACCGCCTTCAGGCGCGCGAGCAGCTCGCGCGGCGAGAACGGCTTGGCGATGTAGTCATCGGCGCCGAGCTCGAGCCCGACGACGCGATCCGCTTCGTCGCCGCGCGCCGTGAGCATCAAGACCGGGATCCGATGACCCGCGTCGCGGATCTTCCGCAGCACCGCGAGACCGTCCATGCCGGGCATCATCACGTCGAGGACGACCGCGTCGAACCCGCCGGCCGCGAGGGCACCGAGCCCCGCTTGACCGCCGCCCGCGTGGACCATCGCCACGCCCTGCGGCGTCAAGTAGCCACCGAGCAGCTCGGCGAGCCGAACGTCGTCATCGATGAGGAGGACCCGCACGTGCGCATCATCTCAGCGGTAGGGCCCACGGCGCCAGAACCCGCCGCCATTGCGGTCGATCAGGTCGGCCACGGTGGCGCGCTGGCGGTCGTCGAGGACGGTGTGGATGTTGCGAAGCGCGTCGATCATCGCCGCGCGGGCCTCGCCGGTGGAGCTGTCGACCACACCGAGCACGGCGCCGAGCGCCGCATCATCGAGCACGGGACCGCGCACCGCCGCCGCCAGGTCGCCGCGTGCTTCCTTGAGCTTCGACCGGGCGCCGTACATGCGCTCCTGCAGGTTCTGGATCTCGCCCACGATCACGCGCTCCTGCGCCGGAGTCGCGTCGATCCGCGCGAGCGCCGCGTGGAGCATCCAGTTCCGCCGGCCATGGTGCCCACGCCAGCTGTGAGAGCCGTAGGAGTGGTGATAGCCATAGTAGCCGTGGCAGCGACGAGCGCGCCGCATTGCCACGAATCCGAGAACTCCGAGTCCGATTGCGAGAGCGATCATGGTGGGTGCCTTTCACTGACCCAGGATGGGCGTCCGGTGTTTCGCGACCGGCAGGCGCACCATGAAGAAACATTGCAAGTGTTGCGGCCCGCGGCGAAGCGGCCGTTACCCCCAACCAAAGCAATGTGTTACGTGTGAACCGTGCCGGTGTTCCGTGCGATCGCTCGGGCCTTGCGCGCCCTGATCGCACCGATCGGGCGCTGGCCGCGCCTGCTGTTCGCGGCGGCGTTCGCGCTGATTCTCGGCATGTACTGCACGAACAGCGACATGGGCGGGGATCCCACGTCGCCGCGCGGTGACGGCCGCTATCGCCCGGTCCTCGCGCGCGGCGACGGTCACATGCTGTATCTGATGGCGCGCTCCACCGCGCTCGACGGCGACTGGGTGTTCGACAACGACCTCGCGCGGTTCGGCGATCCGTGGAACGAGCCGCGCACCGCCACCGGCCGCAAGGCGATCATCCATCCGATCGGTGCGCCGCTGATCTGGACGCCGCTCATCTGGATCGCCACCGCCGGCGCCGCGATCGTGAACGTGTTCGGCGCCGACATCCCGCTCCACGGGTACACGCTGTGGACGCAGCGCTTCGTGTTTCTCTCCAGCGCGCTCGCCGGCTGCTTCGCGGTGCTGCTCGGGCTCCTCCTCGCGAAGAAGCACATCGGCGGCGCGTGGGCGCCGAGCTACGCGGCGGTCGCCGTGCTGCTCGGCACCCCGATCACCTACTACGCGACGAACATGCCGAGCTACGCGCACGCG
>Ga0247741_1000820_pt1 | contig 17075 bp, 16 predicted proteins | sample UWRJL213509R2_FD_180945 | JGI IMG/M metagenome (GOLD analysis project Ga0247741, IMG submission 180945) | Plant litter microbial communities from Arlington Agricultural Research Station in Wisconsin, United States - UWRJ-L213-509R-2 | ecosystem: Environmental > Terrestrial > Plant litter >... | reverse complement strand
CTCCAACCAAATTTCTCATCACAAGCCGCCCGGAGTCGCATATCACACGGTTTTTTAACCATTACACATTCAAAGAGGCCATGTTTTCATCGATAAATCTTGCTTTGGACAACGAGTCCCACAACGATATTCGGAAATTCCTTCGACAAGGATTTGATCTTATCAAGAGAACTCATCCTTTGTGCGCCTATCTTCCATCAGATTGGCCGCCCCCAGAAGCTATCCGGCAGATCGTACGCAAAGCGTCTGGCCAATTCATATACGCCTCTACAATCATCAAATATATCCAATCTCCGAAGCATAGACCTGAAGAGCGACTAAAGGTCATTCTCGGCCTATTCCCTCCACCCATGCATGATGCACCTTTCGCCGAGCTAGACGCCTTATATACCTACATATTCTCTTCGATCAGAAACATCCAGTCAGTGCTGCGCGTTGTTGGCGTACTCATCATACCGAGGACAAAATCCGACGGACTTGGGGCTCTAGCCAACCCAACTACAATCGAACGACTCTTGTGCCTGCAAGCAGGTGACGTTCGCCTCCTCCTCGACGACCTATTATCCTTGGTCAGCTTCGGGGAAAGTGACGGGTCTGTCAAGATCCTCCATGCATCACTTGCAGACTACCTCTATGACGCAACGCGGTCCGAGAAGTTTTTTGTTGATCAAGAAATGATGCATTCTATTCTCGCAAAAGGCTACATGAAGTGTGTAAAGGAGCTTACTATCGGTGTGTTTCTTTTGATACCTTCTACTTTTTTTATTCAAACTAGTTTTCTTCAAGCACCATTCAATTTCAACCCCATTGACTTCCAATCCTACATGACGTCCTTCCTGGCGCACTGCGAGCGAGCCCCTCTCACACAGGAACTTCTGCAGGATTTGCTGTTCTTCAACTTATCCTCCGCTCTGAAGATTTTGATTGCTAGACACAAATCCTGGCTGGTTCTCAACGATTTTTACGTATGGTTACTCATCAGTTCTTTCTTTAAAATCTTGTCGAAAAAGGTACGTCGAATTAGCTCAATGTAAGACTAGCTAGTCAGAATATCTCATATCGACCCCACGTAGGAATTCCAGCGCGAAAACGCCCTTCGTGGCTATCGATTGCGACAGCTCACAAACATAAACGAGTTTCTCACAAAGCAGTTGTCAAGTAGTCAACCCGAGAATTATCTCACAAACTTCCACCAAATTCTGGGAAAGAGCGCCCGCTTCAAACGATGCGTAAGTTCCATTTTGTCCACTCTACGCCACGTCCTGACTTTCATGTTTTAGCCCTGTACCCATAAGGATCACGGAACCAAAATCTGCCACGGGTTGCAGGTCGCTTCATCGCTAGCCGTAGCGCAAAATCTCTCGCTGCTCTGTCAACTTTTCTACTGGGACTGGAACTCGGCGTTCACAACCAAACCTCGGCTTAGATATACAACTGCAGTGAAGCAATGCATGAAGTTCATGATATCTGACATCCCCTCACTAAACAAGCGTCTTCTGGCTCGTCAATTTCGGAGTTGGTCCCAGGAGCTGAGTCTCGCGCATGACCTTCGGGAAGCTCATATGGCCTGTGCATTGGCACTTCTGCCGCAAGCCCAGTACACGGAAGACTTAGCTTCGCATCTCTTGTCACCCCATTTGGTAGCAATGTTGGGTGAGAGATCTTTGAACCACACGCAGGCATTACTCGGGGCCACCTCTGCTTACACCCAGGTAAGTGCCATGAACCTTAATTCTAATATTCTTTTCACATACACATTTCAGCAATCGGGCAATCTAGTCGACCTTGATGAGACGTGAATGAACAAGGCATAACTTAATAATCATTATTACCCCTTATGCTTTATCCAGAGCAAATAATACTTCATTTGTGGTTCACTATTCTACTTTGTGCGTCAACCCATCGCCTCCTGTCATGAGAATAAACAATGCAGTTATTGGCTCACATACATACAACATTTCCGTCGAAAAACCTGCCTCCCGTTCAAGCCCTCTTTGTTCCAGGCCCCTTCCATCCACCAATGCCAGCTCCTGTCCCAAATCCACTGAAAGCGGCAGCGGGAGCAGGCTGACTTACTTCCCCTCCACCAAAAGATCGTTGAGGTGCATGTCCAGAAGAAGCACTGCCTCCAGCGCTTCCAGGAGGTTGGAATGAAGATCGGAAGGACGAAGTGGGGACAGACTGGATAGAAAGGAATTTATTGGGAGGAGGGCGGTCATCGCTGTTATACTATAGAGCAATTCACATTAGTTTTGTATCTCATGCAAATAGAAAGCACATACCTGGAACTCCAACCCGATGTTATCTGCCTCACTCACATCGAGAAGCTTAACGAGCCTCTTGCCCATCGCATTTAATTTCTCCACGTCGTCCTTTGCTCGAGTCCACACTTGAATACGGTCCACCTTACTCCTTAAACTGACCACCGCACCGCAAATCTCGTCACTTTCCTCCAACTCCTCGCCAACAAGCGCAAATGCTAGCCAATTCCAACATCTGTCTAGCAGTGCAGGATTATTCTTCATCGTCAAAACCCACTTCCCACCGCTCGCGTTCGCGGGATCCTCCCACATCGGCTTGATCCCGGACTTAAAGATATGGTAATTGCTGTTCTTCTCTAGCTTCGAAGGTGGTTTCAGCCAGTTAAAGTATCTACAGAATTCTTCGACTGTGCTGAACTCTCCGATGACAGTGAGCCCAGCTTCGTATTCTGTACTTTCGGGAGGGTGTACGGCGGAGAAAGGAGCAGGATCATTCGGTGAGGCGGTACTGGCGCTGCTCGTTGTTCCAGGAGCAGGCTGGGAGAAACCTACAGCAGATGCGGGTGTGAATGGGTATTTGGCTTTAGTATCATGGTATATTGTCCTATATAAACAAGTTCAGTTATAATCGTATGTTAGAAACGTACGATGACGCACCAGGAGAACTCCAGTGGGTGCTCAGGCGCTTTCATATGCACTCCGGGCGTCTTTGGATCTTCAACCATCTCAGGCTCAGGGGGCATAGCAGATCCATCTATACTGAGATGCATAGCTCGCTGTTTCGCTAGACGCGCTGTGATGGCATCCAGACTCGGGATGTTCTTGTACCCAACCTTCTTCTTCGGTGCCTCTACTGGTACAGCGATCTTCACAGTCCCGTCCGCAGAGGCAGTCTCCTCGTTCAACTTCTCCAATTTCTCAGTTGTCAGGGGATCTCCCCCCTCAACTAATGGCGTTCCTCCAGTCGTTGCGTTGCTCTGCTGTGAAGCGTTACTCATCGCTGGTGATGCAGATCTCGTACTTGGTGCATTCACAGCCATCGAGTCGGCGGTCGAGGCTACCGTGCTAAGACTGGCATTCGAGCCTGTCCGTAGCGCGAACGCTGCTAATCGTGGCCGTGGTGCTGAGGAGTTGTTTGGCTGCAGAACGGGAGGAGTACCACCTGCATTGCTGGTAATACGGGCTGCGAGCTGGTTGAGCGAGGGCAGGCGAGCACCGCCGCTCGGTTTCTTCGTAGCCAACGACGTGGGCTTTGTCGCCGTTGTCGCCTCCGACGATGCTGTTGGAATTTCTGTGTTGGAGCTCATCGTGGTCAATGAGACAAAGGGCTCTGCCGCCAAACAACACCATCACACACTCATCAGTCCTCCATCACAATGGCTATGTTTTGCAGTTCAGGTTGTTGTATTTTGCGACAGACTTGTTATAAGTAACCACAGCATTGCATATCTTTACTGCAAGCTACAGGTTCCTGGGAAGATAAGATCATCGTAGCTACTGAAGCCGCAATGCCTCCGCGTCAGTAAGTCGTTAGTAAGTACGATACTTACTAATGGCGGTGGTGACGCGGCGACGAGGCATCGCGGCGCCTTCAATATATCTCACATCAGGCGAAGAGCTAGACGATATCTATAAAAGTTGGCCATTCTAAAACTCCAAGGATAATTAGTTTCCTAGCCATGTCGTCCTCTACACGCAAGATCGGTGATGATGAAGTTTCAGCAATGGGCTTTGGTGCCATGGTCCTTGCCGGTGCCTATGGGTCAGCTGGTGAGGAGGAAGAGAGGTTCAAGGTGAGATGTCAGCAACACAGGAGAGCAGTCATGGTCATTACTGAACTACCACACAGGTGCTGGACGTTGCATTGGAGGAGGGGTGTACCTTCTGGGACACCGCGGACGCTTATTGGGACTCTGAGGATCTCCTTGGAAAGTGGTATGTATTGATTTGATTTGCTTTTTTCCTGACTCATTGAGCCCTCCCTCAGGTTCAAGCGCACTGGGAAGCGAGATCAAATCTTCCTGGCCACTAAGTTTGGGTTTTCAAGCGATTGGGCCAGCTTGAGTGGTAAGCCAGAATATGTGAGATCTTCTGCCGAGAAGTCTTTGAAGAGACTTGGTGTGGACACGATTGATCTTTACTACCTTCACGTAAGCCTCTCTCATAAATTCAGAGATTCTCGGCATCTGATTTCCGTCCAGCGTGCCGATCCTACTGTTCCAATTGAAGTATGTATTAAGCGTAGTTTTTTCTCCAATACTGACTAGGCACCGTAGACTACTGTTGGAGCTATGGCAGAACTCGTCAAGTGAGTCTTTTCTCCTCTATATAGCGACAAAATCTGATCATGCTGTGATCTAGGGAAGGGAAAGTTCGATACCTCGGTTTATCAGAGGTATCAGCTAACACTTTACGTCGAGCCCATGCCACTCATCCCATCGCTGCCGTCCAAGTCGAATATTCCCCCTTCTGCGTCGAAATAGAGGATCCCAAGATTGGACTCCTTAAAGCCTGTCGAGAGCTTGGTGTCGCCGTTGTAGCATACAGCCCTCTAGGACGAGGTCTTCTCTCCGGGTATTTTGTATGTGAATGCACTGCCCATTTTCTACCGTGCTGACTCCGCGCAGAAATCCAATGCCGATTTTCCGGACGACGACTGGAGAAAACTCATCCCACGGTAAGAGTCTTCCACTGTTCCACATAACAACTTCGATTTAACTTTTTTTGTATCAGATTCAGTGATGAAAATTTCCCTAAAATCCTCAATGTCGTGGATGGAATTAAGAAGATCGGCGAGAAGCACAAAGCAAATCCCAGCCAGATCACTCTGGCATGGCTACTCGCTCAAGGGAAGGATATCATTCCCATCCCGGGAACGAAGAACCCAAAGGTTTGGATTATACCCTTCTCCGTTGAAACGTCACTCACATGTCGCTTATTTACAGTATCTCAAAGAGAATGTCGCGGCAATGAAGATAGTTTTGACTCCTGAGGAGGTCGCACATATTCGCAAACTTATAGTGGACACGGACTTTGAAGGGGACCGATACCCGGAGAGTATGATGAAGCTGATATTTTCGGAGACCCCTGCGCTTTGAGAAGAATAGCTGGACCAAGCAAGCACGCTGCGCAGTGGTTAAAATCGCTAGCACCTTCAGCTTGTAGCATACTTATTCAGATACGGACCCCTTCTTTGAATCTATTATTACTATCGGCAGTCATTTCTCAGTCTGCTCCTGACTCAGAGTTGTGGCTCAATACTTAGGTTTACCGCGGAAATGAAAGACTACATCTAATCTGCCAGATTAATTATCAAGAGAGGAATTTCTGGAGCGTACCTGCTGAGTCAGACCTGCTCTCACTCCTACCAATTGCAAACAAAACGATCGCACTCCCGTCGTTTCTCCATCACACTGGCTATGCTTTGCAGTTCAGGTTGTTGTATTTTGCTTATAAGTAACCACAGCATTGCATATCTTTACTGCAAGTTATGGGCTTCTGGGAAGATAAGATCATCGTAGCTACTGAAGCCACAATGCCTCCGCGTCAGTCAGTCGTTAGTAAGTGCGATACTTACTAATGGCAGTGGTGACGCGGCGACGAGGCATCGCGGCGCCTTCAATCAGGCGAAGAGCTGGACGATATCCATAAAGGTTGGCCATTCCAAAACTCCAAGAACAATTGATTTCCTAGTCATGTCGTCCTCTACACGCAAGATCGGTGATCATGAGGTTTCAGTAATAGGCTTTGGTGCCATGGTCCTTGCCGGTGCCTATGGGTCAGCTGGTGAGGAGGAAGAGAGGTTCAAGGTGAGATGTCGACAACATACAAGAGCAGCCATGGGTCATTACTGAACTACCACACAGGTGCTGGACGTTGCGTTGGAGGAAGGGTGTACCTTCTGGGACACCGCGGACGCCTACTGGGACTCCGAGGATCTCCTTGGAAAGTGGTAAGTACTGATTTCTCTTTTTCATATTGCAAATGAGCACCCTGACTCGTTGAGCCTTCGTTCAGGTTCAAGCGCACTGGGAAGCGAGATCAAATCTTCCTGGCCACTAAGTTTGGGTTTTCAAGCGATTGGGCCAGCTTGAGCGGTAAGCCAGAATATGTGAGATCTTCTGCCGAGAAGTCTTTGAAGAGACTTGGTGTGGACACGATTGATCTCTACTACCTTCACGTAAGCCTCTTTCATGAATTCGGAGATTCTCAGCATCTGATTTCCGTCCAGAGTGCCGATCCTACTGTTCCAATCGAGGTATGTATTTATGCATAGTTTTTTTATCCTGTATTGACCAGGCATCGTAGACTACTGTTGGGGCTATGGCAGAACTCGTCAAGTGAGTCCTCTCTCCTCTATATAGCGACGAAATCTAATCATGCTGTGATCTAGGGAAGGGAAAGTTCGATATCTCGGCCTATCAGAGGTATCAGCTAACACTTTACGTCGAGCCCATGCCATTCATCCTATTGCTGCCGTCCAAGTCGAATATTCCCCTTTCTGCGTTGAAATCGAAGATCCTAAGATTGGACTCCTTGAAGCCTGTCGAGAGCTTGGTGTCGCCGTTGTAGCATCCAGCCCTCTAGGACGGGGTCTTCTCTCCGGGAATTATGTATGTGGATACACTGCCCAATTTCTACCGTGCTGACTCCGCGCAGAAATCCAATGTCGATTTTCCAGACAACGACTGGAGAAAGCTCATCCCACGGTAGGAGTCTTCCACTGTTCCACATAGCAACTTCGATTTAACTTTTTTTTTGTATCAGATTCAGTGATGAAAATTTCCCTAAAATCCTCAATATCGTGGATGGAATTAAGAAGATCGGCGAGAAGCACAAAGCAAATCCAAGCCAGATCACTCTGGCATGGCTACTCGCGCAAGGGAAGGATATCATTCCCATCCCAGGAACGAAGAACCCAAAGGTTTGGATTATGCCCTTCTCCCTGGAAATATCACTCACATGTCGCTTATTTATAGTATCTCCAAGAGAATGTCGCGGCATCGAAGATAGTTTTAACTACTGAGGAGGTCGCACATATTCGCAAACTTGTAGTGGACACGGACTTTGAAGGGAACCGATATCCGGACAGTATAATGAAGCTGATATTTTCGGAGACCCCTGCACTTTGAGAAGAGTGGCTCGACCAAGCAAGCACGCTGCACAGTGGTTAGAATCGCTAGCACCTTCAGTTTGTAACGTATTTATTCAGATATGGACCCTTTCTTTGAATGTATTATTACTGGGGGCAGTCGTTTCTCAGTCTGTTCCTGAGTCGATACTTAGGTTTACCGCGGAAACGAAAGGCAACATCTAATCCGCCAGATTTTTCTGGAGCGTACCAGAGTTCGACCTGCTCTCGCTCCTACCGAACAAAATGATCGCACTCCCATCGTTTCTCCATCACAATAACTACGCTTTGCAGTTCAAGTTATCTTTTTTTGACAAACTTGCAGCAACCACAGGATTGCGTACTTTTACTAGCCTACTCCGAGTACCATCCCTGGGAAGATAAGATAGCTAGTACCTGCCTCCGGGTTCTCGTCATTTTGTTGTAGTCACATCATTGGATTTTTTATAATCTGGGGCTGATTATGGAAGGTTTATTCCTAAATCAGCAACTTTGCACCAAAATCTGAATAAATCTTCTATAATCGGTTACAGATTATGAAAGGTCCAACGATGTGGGTTAGTAAGTCGTTGGACGATACTTACTAACAATGGTGACGCAGTGACGCGGCGACGAGGCATTGCGGCGCCTTCGTGCCTCTCAGCCTCAGTAGCCAGATGGCAAAGGCCATTTATAAAAGCAATTCCCTAATACCAAGGACAGCTAGTTCCTAGCCATGTCGTCCTCTATGCGCAAAATCAGCGATCGTGAGGTCTCAGCAATAGGCTTCGGTGCCATGGTCCTTGCCGGTGGCTATGGGGCAGCCGGTGGGGACGAAGAGAGGTTCAAGGTGAGATAACAATAGAGGACAGCAGTCACGATGAATGCTGAACAGCCACACAGGTGCTGGACGTTGCATTGGAGGAGGGGTGTACCTTCTGGGACACCGCGGACGCCTACTTCGACTCCGAGGACCTCCTTGGAAAGTGGTGCGTATTGATTTGCTTTTTTCTTCTTGCGAACAAGTACAATGACTATTGAGCCCTCGTTCAGGTTCAAGCGCACTGGGAAGCGAGACGAGATCTTTCTTGCCACTAAATTTGGGTTTTTAAGTGATGGGACCTTGAGCGGCAAGCCAGAATATGTGAGGTCTGCTGCCGAGAAGTCTTTGAAGAGACTCGGTGTGGACACGATTGATCTCTACTACCTTCACGTAAGTTCTTTTCATGAATTCAGACATTCTCAGCGTCTGATTTCCGTCCAGCGTGCCGATCCTACTGTTCCAATTGAAGTATGTATTTAGGCATAGTTTTTTCTTCAGTATTGACCAGGCACCGTAGACTACTGTTGGAGCTATGGCAGAACTCGTCAAGTGAGTCTTCTCTCCTCTATATAGTGATGAAATCTTATCATATTGTGATTCAGGGAAGGGAAAGTGCGATACCTCGGTTTATCAGAGGTATCAGCTTCCACCTTACGTCGAGCCCATGCCATTCATCCTATCGCTGCTGTCCAAGTCGAATATTCTCCATTCTGCATCGAAATAGAGGATCCCAAGATTGGACTCCTTGAAGCCTGTCGAGAGCTTGGTGTCGCCGTTGTAGCATACAGCCCTCTAGGACGGGGTCTTCTCTCCGGGAATTATGTATGTGGATGCACTGCCCAACTTCTACCATGCTGACACTGTGCAGAGATCCAATGCCGATTTTCCGGACGACGACCGGAGAAAGCTCATGCCACGGTAAGAGTCTTCACCTATTCCACATAGTAACTATTGAAAAAAATATTGCATCAGATTCAGTGAAGAGAATTTCCCTAAAATCCTCAATCTCCTGGATGGAATCAAGAAGATCGGCAAGAAGCACGACGCAAATCCCAGCCAAGTCACCTTGGCATGGCTACTTGCACAGGGGAACGATGTAATTCCCATCCCAGGAACGAAGAACCCAAAGGTTTGTATTACACCTCCTCCTGGAAATCTCACTCACATATCGCTTATAGTATCTCAAAGAGAATATTGCGGCATCGAAGATAACTTTAACTCCTGAGGAGGTCGCTCATATTCGCAAACTTGTAGCAGGCACGGAACTTGAAGGAAACCGATATCCGGATAGCATGATGAAGCTCATATTTTCGGAGACCCCTGCGCTTTGAGAAAATGGCTAGACCAATGACGACGATAGGTGTGGATTCTTACACAAGAATCTTGTTAAAACTTCAACTGTAAATATTTCGTTGCTCCGGAAGTTAATAACGAAAAGTACTACGTTAAGTATACTTACCGCCGCGGAGCGTAGAATCTGAATTCCCGCGATTCCTTAGTTCCTCGCTGTTGTCCCGTCCCTCTCATTGCCTCCATACCTAATGATATCCCAGCTTAAGCGGCCTGAGGTTAAACTTTAAAAAGAGGTTCTACTGCCATGATACGTCCAATTTATGTAAGTCAGAAGTGCCCAGCTGTTGTGTCTCCGATCTTAGCACTCCGAGTTAAGCGCTCGTCTAAAATCAGACATCGATGACTCCTTCCTCGTATTTGGCTCAAGACTGGTCGGATGCTACTATTTCTCAGTAAAAAATTCATTCAAGTCCGCTTCCGACCTCCTTATAGTGCAAGTAGAAGTCAATTTCCTCCGAAATCTTTCTCCAGTTACTCTTGGAAGGATGGTGATATTAACCACTGAAGGGCTTGTCACAAGGCGAACTATCAACGAGATTTGAGAATAAGGGGAGATACACACATATTGGACGAAAAGTAGGATTGATGACCATTCCATATGATACTCCTGCGACGGCCTTTGAGGAGTTTCGTTTTACGGTCACTTCACCTTCGAATTTGCGACATTAGATATCCGATGCAACTTGGAGGTAGACACCCAATCCATCTACAAAACCGATGAAAGTGACCCGGAGGCGGACAGACCTTGAGCAAGATGATGGAACCAATTCTGGAAGAATTAAAGTATGTAGCTTCACTACGCACCATGTTCGTATATGAAATCTAAGTATAAATTTTTAGAAAGACCAGGTCCACGTGTTGGAAGAGGACTGCGAAGTCTCACATTAAAGTCTCAGTAAGTCAAGAGGGGAGCAAGAAGTTTTTTAAAAAAAGGTTTCGAGACCTCATAAGTTTTGAGGACCCCGAGGACCTATGGGAGGACCGGGGGCGGGTACTAAGCGACGTCAAGTTGGTTCAGCGCCTGCCTGCGCTCGCGCACATTCATTAGCCAGACGTGCCGTCTCTCTTGTACAATTGTGTAGCAAGATGCGCGTACACAGCCAAATGATATTAAGACTGCATACTTGCGCAATGAATTATCTATACACTCTTCGGAACTAAGTCATCTTCGGGCAATACCAATTTATTAAATAATCATGACTTATAGTGTTTCATCAGGAAAACAGCGGGTTGATTAAGCCTTCGCTAGCTGTAGCAGATTTATTATCCTGATCCTTACAAGATTTCTGGTCTCCGATGGTTATAAAAAGCTACCGATGTGAACAGTATACACGATTGCTCGATAAAGACTTAAGACAAATATGCACTGAGACTAAAGCTGTCTCAGTGAGACAAGCGTCCGTCTTCTGTAAGACCATCGACGTCTCTATGATATTTTTGCCATCTCACAAAGATTAAGCACCTCCCTTCCGTGAGACGTCGCGTCTTGACAGCTTTTTAGGCTTTGGGTTTCCCACAAAACGCGTAAGGCAGTTAAAAAATAAACCGACCCGCCGTTTCCCGATGTAGAGCGTGTAGTACTAGTAAGTATGCTTGAATAATAACCCACAGGTCAAGTAATTCAAAACGCTAGTGTATCCCAATAAATCATCGGGCATATATCCGACAGCGTCTGCCTGGTGCCGCACGCAGACTTCAGTCCCACCTTACGTGCCACTTCAAGTTGGTCGCACGCTGGCATGGTAGACGCTGGTTAGCCAACGGCGTCAAACAAACAAACAAAATTCACCTTCCTAATTTATATCTCAGAACATTTATGGGAGTCTGGGAGAATAGCTGGTCTAAGTAAGAATTTGACTTACGACTCCGAGGCGCCTTCGCAAGTCTCTGCTTCACGTGATAGACGCCCAACCAACAAAACCCTTTGTTTCGATAACTTAAATCTCAGAGAAAGCTCAAACTTTTCTTACATATTCGAAGAACTGTCGATTTTCTCGGTGATTTCGTGCAATATTGAGGGTGAGCACCCAATATTCAGGAACCTATTGTTAACAACGCGTAAAAGTCGCCAGTGTGAATCAGTGCTCGACCTGTCATGGTGTCTGACGTTTGACCGCAGTAAGTCTAGATCTGGCAGGGGGAAGTCTCAAAAAATAGCTATTGGAGCCGCGATACACCCGCATCTTGGTCATTTTGTAAGTTGTTAGTAAGTACGGTCTAGTACGGCGGCAGTGCTGACGCGGTGACCCGGCGATGAGACATCGTGGCGCTTTGACGGCTTTCGTATCCCTGTATTCCAGTACCTAGATGGTGGATGCTGTCTATAAAAGCGGCTATTCTAAAACTCCAAGGACAATTAATTCCTAGTCATGTCGCTCTCTACTACACGCAAGGTTGGTGATCGTGAAGTTTCGGCAATAGGCTTTGGTGCCATGGTCCTTTCTGGTGCCTATGGGGCAGCCGGTGATGAAGAAGAGAGGTTCAAGGTGAGATGACGATAGAGAATAGCAGTCGCAGTCGATGCTCAACTGAACGCACATAGGTGTTGGACATTGCGTTGGAAGAAGGATGTACTTTCTGGGATACCGCGGACGTCTACTTCGATTCTGAGGATCTCATTGGAAAGTGGTGCGTATTGAATTGCTTTTTTGTTTTGTTTTTGTGAATAAGCACATTGACTCATTGAACCGTCGTTCAGGTTCAAACGCACTGGGAAGCGAGACGAGATTTTCCTCGCTACTAAGTTCGGGTTTTCAAGCGATTTTAGCAGCTTGAGCGGCAAGCCAGAATACGTGAGGTCTGCTGCCGAGAAGTCTTTAAAGAGACTTGGTGTGGACACGATCGATCTCTACTACCTTCACGTAAGCCTCTCTCAGGAATTCAGAGGTTCTCAGCGTCTGATTTCCATCCAGCGTGCCGATCCTACGGTTCCAATCGAGGTATGCATTTTGGTCTAGTTTGTTCGTCAGTGGTGACTAGGCACTATAGATTACTGTTGGAGCTATGGCAGAACTTGTCAAGTAAGCTCTCTCTCCCGTATATGATGACAAAATCTAATCATATTGTAATTTAGGGAAGGGAAAGTTCGATATCTCGGCCTATCAGAGGTATCGGCTACCACTTTACGTCGAGCCCACGCCATTCATCCTATCGCCGCTGTCCAAGTCGAATATTCGCCTTTCTGCGTCGAAATAGAGGATCCCAAGATTGCACTCCTTGAAGCCTGTCGAGAGCTTGGTGTCACCGTGGTAGCATACAGTCCTCTAGGAAGGGGTCTCCTCTCTGGGAACTATGTATGTGGATGTACTCTTCAACTCCTGCCATACTGATTCCGCGCAGAAATCCAGTGCCGATTTCCCGGACAACGACTGGAGAAAGCTCATCCCACGGTAAGAGTTTTCAGCTACTATTCCACATGGCAACTTTTGAAGTTTTATTATTATTATTGCGTCAGATTCAGCGACAATAATTTCCCTAAAATCCTGGACCTCGTGGATGGGATCAAGAAAATCGGCGAGAAATACAAAGCGAATGCCAGCCAGGTCACTTTGGCATGGCTACTTGCACAGGGGAAGGATATCATTCCCATTCCGGGAACGAAGAACCCGAAGGTTTGTATTACACCCTTCTCCCTGGAAACATCACTCACATGTCGCTTATAGTATCTCGAAGAGAATATTGCGGCATCGAAGATAGCTTTAACTCCCGAGGAGGTCGCACATATTCGCAAACTTATTGTAGACATGGACCTTGAAGGCAACCGATATCCAGACAGCATGATGAAGCAAATATTTTCGGAAACCCCCGCGCTTTGAGGAGAACGGCGAGACCAATGAAATGTCAGCAAGCACACTGCGCGGTGGCCAGAATCGCCCGCTCCTCCAATTTGTAGTGTACTTGTTTAGATACGGAATCCTTCTTTGAAAATTGAATGCATTATTACTGCGAGCAGTGACGGTCTGTTCTGAACTATTACTCTGAGTTTTAGGTCCAAAAGATATACATGTGTCACGTACATAATGTTGACCAACAATATATGTGGTTACATCCTACTTGACCTAAGGTAGGCCCGTAGGGCTCATGCACGACCCACACGGTATCAGAAAAAATGTGTGCTGAAGGTTATGCCATGCCTTGCCACTTATAGGGCATACCATCATGATGTTCAAGACCTACTTGGTATTCATCACCGGACAATAAACGGGACAGGACTCGGATTATCGCACTGCTCCGAATTTTTTAAATCCCTTCGCAAAGGGCTCTAGATATTAATGATAACTACCAGAATGTGCAAAAAAATTGACCATGTACGTTTGCTATAGCTTTATGGCGAAGCTAGACGTGGATCCTTGCAAGATCCTTGAAGGAGTGCGCATATTTTCTCAATAGCACCCGAAAAATACGGAAATAAAAAAACTTTCCCCACAGGAACCTCGAGGGAGTCTCTACACAGAATCCTATGTGGCCCAATAAGCGGATTTTCTTGCTCTACGAGTGCGATTAAGAATCTAGTCGGAATCTTACCATTACGCATGTCATGCGACGTTGGTGGTCGCAGAGCCCTACCTTGAATAATACCCACGTCATTTATGATTACGACAAACCCATATTAGACATTGCCTGGTATAAGAAGCCCCAGTTTCCGATTGAAGACATATTTCTTCTTCACCCACAATTGCAATCATGTCCATCATTCCGACTCGAAAGATTGGCAACGACGATGTCTCAGAAATTGGGTTTGGCGCGATGGGAATATCTGCATTCTACGGCGCAGTCGAGGGTGACGAGGAAAGGTTCAAAGTACGTTCTTTGAGTTTTACATTATTTCTACATGCTGAAGCTTCTTAGGTCCTGGACGCCGCATTCGAAGAGGGCTGTCATTTCTGGGATACTGCAAACATATATGGCGACAGCGAAGAGTTGATCGGAAAATGGTGAGTTGCTGAAAACAATCTGTAGAAGAAACTGTGCAAAGTTTATGTATTTTCAGGTTAAAGCGCACTGGGAAGAGAGATAAGATCTTCCTTGCCACTAAGTTTGGAATCACACCGGGTACTGGCAATGGAGTCAACGGTAAACCTGAACACGTCAGATTATGCATCACTCAATCTTTGGAGAAACTTGGTGTATCGACTGTCGATCTGTACTATCTTCACGTGAGTAGTGCAATTATCTCGACCTTACTGAGCTGATATGATATTTAGCGAGCAGACACGACTGTACCGATTGAGGTAGGCAAATCATAGATTTATCTTGACTTATCATACTAACTGGCTTTCAGGAAACAGTAAAAGCTATGGCGGAGCTTGTGAAGTAAGTCTTAAATTTTCAGAGTGCGGGTGGGCCAGACTAACTCAGTGCCTCTATCAGAGAAGGGAAAGTTCGATACCTTGGGCTCTCAGAGATATCGGCCGCGACCCTTCGCCGTGCACACGCAGTCCATCCTATTGCGGCAGTGCAGGTCGAGTACTCACCTTTCTTCCTCGACATCGAAGACGATAAAATAGGCCTCCTTAAAACTTGTCGCGAGCTTGGTATTACTGTTGTCGCCTACTCGCCTCTTGGACGTGGGTTACTCACGGGCGCCTATGTTCGTGGGCCTATCTATATACAATACGGCATTGAATTGATCGTCACTTTATTTACAGAAATCCAACGCCGACTTTCCTGAAGATGACTTCAGGAAGAAAGTTCCCAAGTAAGTGGACTCTAATCAAAGGTATCCTGGCGGCTAAGTAACCACGAATCGTCATTTGCAGGTTCAGTGATGAGAACTTTCCCAACATTCTGAAGCTCGTAGGCGATCTTGAGGAAATCGGCAATAAACATGGTGCAACCGCTGGCCAAGTCAGCCTCGCTTGGCTTCTTGCCCAGGGGAACGATATAATCCCTATTCCGGGGACAAAGAAGATAAAGGTGTGTCTTTCATAGAGAGAAGCCTGTATGGTACTAATCCGCTGCGAATAGTATCTGAAAGAGAATCTGGGAGCTGCTAAAGTCAAGCTCACTTCTGAGGAGGTCGCGCAAATCAGGAAGTTGGTGATAGAAGCAGACGCCAAAAGCCAAGGCGATCGGTACCCAGCTGCAATGATGGCTTCTCTTTACGCCGACACACCTGAGCTTTGAATCCTCCGGAGTGATGCAATTGATTGTGGCTGGATGAGTGTTCGTGGCTGGATGAGTGTTCGTGGCTGGATGAGTGTTCGTGGCTGGATGAGTGTTCGTATTCAAGGTCATGTAGAATAAATCAAATGCTTATTACTCAAAAGATTCAATCTCAACACGACAATGGGCATTGATTTGAAATTTGTCAAATTGAGGTTGGCAAAGCGAGTGGCTAATTGCTACAATAGGTAGGGATACTATGCTAAACGAGTGTGATATACAATATATTTATGAGGGTAAATGTCGCAGACGATGGGAAAGCAATGCAATGTGGTTGATAGCATGAAAAATATGTGCAGAGAACGACAAGTCAGTGTTGGTGAATAAGATAACGTGAAAACAATGCGTCTATGGGTAAAATTGTGTGCGTTAAAAGTAGGAAAATGCAAGGGATTAAAACGAATGTCATGAGTTGTTACAATTGATAATTTTGAATCAGAGGTGGATTAAACCGCACTCCTCAAGAACATCTCCACAGGAATGGGCTTCCTCCGCAAGCCGCTGCTCGAGGAGCTGGAAGCGCTACCCTCGCTGCCGGCATCGCTGACGGTCGCCAGACTGCCTCGCCTCCTCACACCAACACCGTTTGCGCCGTACCCAATGACAAGAACATCCGCGTTTGAGTTGGACGAGCTGCCACGCTTGTGGGTGTGGTAAGTCTGGTGCTGGTGGTTACGAGCGGGGGAAGGAGATGTGTTGGTGTTGGTGCGGGATGACTTTCTTGGAGAGATCAAGCCGAAAGGCGAGGTTGGGGTAGGAGGCACCTTCAGATTGCCAGCGCTCTTAGTCGATCCAGAAGCGCGCTTGGTGGCCTTGTTGGGCGAGCCGAAGTAGAGCTTGAGCTTGGAAGACGCGCCTCGGCGCTCGTGTTCTTCGCGGATGGAACCGAGAGTGGACGTGCTCCATTTGGATTTGAGCATCTTCTCCTCGTTAGCGTATGGAGAAGGCGAAGGGCTGTTGGGATAGTAGGCGTATTGCTGTTGGTAGAACGAGTTGGAGGGTGAAGGCGAGGGCGAGAAGGAGAAAGAGGAGCAAGTTGGAGAAAAGAGATCGTTGACGGATTCATGAGAAGATTCCGACGATGCTGGTGCAATTGGCTCCTCAACCGGGGTTTGCTCTTCCTGAACTGGCTCTTCAACTTCCTCCTCAATGACAAACTCTGCCTCCTCGAAAATCGCCTGTTCCTCCCTGCTCCTCAGCCTCTGCAATCCCTGCGCAATATCCGCCTCAAGGTCAATGGGAGTGTTGGGCAACGATAGAGGAAGCATGAGCTGGTAGTCGAGCTCAACCGGGAAGTTCTGCTCATCGAAGGAAGGCTGCGAGTACGCGCTGACGGGGCTCGGCTGGGCTTGTTGACTGTCTT
>Ga0247741_1000819_pt1 | contig 17092 bp, 21 predicted proteins | sample UWRJL213509R2_FD_180945 | JGI IMG/M metagenome (GOLD analysis project Ga0247741, IMG submission 180945) | Plant litter microbial communities from Arlington Agricultural Research Station in Wisconsin, United States - UWRJ-L213-509R-2 | ecosystem: Environmental > Terrestrial > Plant litter >... | reverse complement strand
CAAAATCAGAATGATTCATATATGACTGTCAACTCACGTTCGGCAACCTGTAGTTTCATTGTCCTCCAATAAAAGGGATTCTGAATCACCAGTTGCGTCCCGAATCATCGCCTTCATTGCTTCTTCAAGTCTTGTCGCTTTGAACTTTCCTTCTCCCATCCATCGCTTCGGATGAGAGAAAACGTGTTTTGCCAAGGTATTATAGTCTTTTATTGCAGCGTCTACGTCCATCTGAAGACGCCCAAGCATCAGAGCGACTATACTGTAATGTCAAAATCAGCTACGGTAAGTGACGGTCACAGCATAGCGCACCCTCCTGTACTGGTACCACCGATCAGATCAAAGTAATCGCACGGCTTGGGCAGACAAGTAAGAGGAGGTTTGCCATTCTGCTTCAATTTCTTGTTCTCGTCTACCATGACCTTGTGCATAAGTCCTTTGATAATGAGCAGCTCCGAAAGTCCGCGAATGCCACCGCCGTCTGCTCAAAGGTACAAGTCAGAAAACTATATCTGCGAGCTAATATTATCAAGGCGTTACCTAATGCGAGTAGCTTGACAGGCCTTTCTTCGTTAGAGGAGTTCATCGTTACCGCATAGGCGATGGAGTCGAGGTCTGAAACTCGATGGGACAAAGCCTTCGAACTTGTTCACAGAAGTACATTCCACACAGTAAGTCTATCCCCACCAGAGCACTGGCACAGCCATACTTCTTACAGCAGATTATTCACCTGAACCTGGCAGGGTAATGCAAGAAGTACTATACCTTACAAGTTAAGTGTGATGCACGAAAGGCTCTAATCGTAGCCGAGAAATTGATGCAAGACATCGCAGCGTTAATCAACCTAGCATGCCCATTGTGGGTGCAATGCTCCGTCAGCCTGTGATGCAACACTCACGCTCCACCTTGAACATTCTGCTTTGAGATCCCGCCCTCTTTGATGCGCTCTGCTCTGCCTGTTAAAGATAGCACAGCTCGAAAGGTTCAGTTCGCCCCCAACACGTTCAGTTCACATTTTAAGTCGAGTTGAGCTTAAAGCCACTCTGTTAAAATTTACTATCGCTAACCTGCACAGTATCGTCCTACGACGTGGCTATCCATCCTTGAGTCAATGAGACAATCTTGGTTCCATCTCTCTCAGCTTTCTCAGTAGACCTTTGGGTAGGGGCGACGAAGCCGCCCCCATTCGCCTTGAGTAAACGCACTGTGCGTAAGCAGCGCGCGACTCGGTAATGCATGACTTTTCTCGCATATGACCTCAGTTTGTTAGTAGGTCCGAATAATGCAGTATTCTTATATCTGGTACAGGTTATATATTACTTCGAAGCTCATGCATGACTCTTGCATAGCGTGGATTTGTAGGTCCAAGAGTAATGCATGACTGGTTGAATAAAGTGGCTTCTGGCTTGAGACACGTGTCCGAGTCGTGCATTACCCCTTCACGCATCACCTCCAGCCTCATGCATGACTTTTGTATAATGTGGACTTCCGGCTTGAGATACGTATTCGAGTCATGCATTACAATTTCATGCATTATTATTTCCAGCCTCATGCATGACTTTGTATTATATGGACTTCTGGTTTGAGATACGTACTACCCTTTCTACAGATGCCACCACAGCGAGTGATGCACAATGGGGGAATTGGCAGAGTCATGCATGACTTTTGTTGACGCTGGCACAGTTGCTCGATTATAACCTCCATTACTTAATCACATTTCATGAAGACAGTTGAGGCCGCTGAAGCAATAATTTCAATATTCTAGTCGTACATGGTTGAAACAAGGTCAAGATGTAAAGTATATTAGGAATCGGTCAAGATGGTACTAAACGGAGTCAAGAAGAAGTCAAGTATAGAGATCAAGTAAATATTATGAAAATAAGAGATCAAGAAAAAGATGAGGCTACAATGCATTGCAGGGTGCTCGTTCGGGTAGCACGCTAACGGCTATGGGGGTATCGACTAATTCACGCCGAGATTTTCGCTCTACAGAAGATAGTCATTAGATGACCATATGCAAAATTGGAATACATACCGCTTTGCGTTCTCCTTCCCCCCACCACCCGATTTCCTCTTCTTTGGTGCCCCAACTGCCTTCAATACTTGTAGCACCCCACTGACATCGCTCACCATAGTTGTCCACAGCTCCTGGCTATCCTCCTGCCAACGGGTGCGAGACTCGATCATCTGACCCCACCAGACCAGCAGCGTCATCACAGACACAAGTCCATTAGGACCAGCTCGTCGAAGGGGCATCCAATCTTCTGCGGGGATTGTTGGGGTTGAACCAATGGGCTGTGGCATCCCTGACGGAGACTGGCGCACTGAAGGTTGCATGCCATTCCACCACTTTACTAACGCGATACCAAACTCGGCCGGGTCAGTGATAACAGGCGTCTGGTGGTAGTTGCGCTCGCCCTGGCGACACTTGCTCACCCAATTCATCCACTCTTCGGGGCGGAGGCTGATGGACGGTAAAGCGGACTGTAGATAGTGGGAATTAGGTACAATGCCGAAAAAGAAAAATAAGTTACTCACTTTGGTTCCCAAGACTGTACCGTAGCCAAGGATATCCTCAACATCAAACCACAGTTTGACACACGAACTCCACTGTATACCCAGATCACGCCAAAGGAGGTGGTCCTTTGCGAGGACAGCCCAAGTTGGTGGTACACCTGGCGGTAAGTTTTCCTTTTCGGTAGAAGAGGAGGGGGCGATGCTCTGGAACTTAGCACCAATGTTCTGCATCTGTTCGATACATTTTGATGGTATGGGAGCACGAGACCTTCTCTTTTCCACCTCTGAAGAGTTGGTCGATGTTATTGGGCCATCTGCGTTGGTGAAAGCTGTACCCAGGGGCGTTGGTATAATCGCCAACAACTGGGAAATAAGATTACTCGACCCCAGCAAGATGCCGGAGGCTGCAAGCGTGGTCTTGGTCTTCTTACTAGCCAGTAGCTGCTCCTGATCTGGAAGAACATTGGGCGAGCAAGACGCTGCAGAAGAGATTGGCGGTGCAAAAGTTTGTTGTGTATGAGGTGATGGCAATATGGATGGAGCGGCGCTCAGGTCCGTGCGATCAGAGATTGTACCTTCAAGTATGGGAGAGTGCTGGGAGAGGGCGGCAGGGTTTTCCATCATCAGATCGGCACTTGATGTGCCGCTGGTCTCCGTCAAAGCCGAAAAGTCAAAGGCGCTAGTCGAGGAGGAAAGGCTTTTGGTCGGCTCTTCTAGGAAGTAGTACGGCATGAAGCTGGTATTGACAGTGGTGGAAGGTTGCATAAACGGTTCTGTTGCGTGCTCAGAAGCCTCGCGATAAGATTCCCCAGGCCTGAATTGAGCGAAGTCGATGTCGAGCAAACATAGGCCGTCCATCCAGCTGTGATCATCAGGTCCAAGGTTCGGCACAGTGCTTCCAAAGGGATCAAACGGTTCAAGGGGAGTTTGAGACACTAAATGATGCATCAATAATGGTTGCTTTGTTGCTAAAGATGGTACCTACTGGCATGAGATGACGGTTGTAGTATGTTTGAAGGCGGTTGTAGGCCGGTAATCTGCTGCATGTCGCCTGTGGAGTATAGCGTGAGCACACGAGACATTGTATGAAGAGAAGCACGACTCACTGTCATGCATTATGGCTCCAATATTTGGGGTTCCATATAAGATGGCAGAGTTGACGACTGGTGTAGCCGCACATAAGTGAGGAAGGGGCCGAAGAGAGAATGTGATGCATTACTTACTTGTAGCAGTGTTGGCTACCCTAACACCGTCAGAAATCGGCGTGATTGGTTCATGAGCTTTCTCTTTCGGTGGCTGAAGTGTCAAGTCTTCGATTGACGGCATGTCTGTTTCAAATTGGTGAATATCTTTCGCAAGAAGGACAGTGATGCATGACTTACTCAGCATTCTTGTTGTGACAGAAATAGGTGTGATCGGTCGATTGGCCGTCTCTTTTGGTGTTTGTATAGAGGGCAGATCTGTTTCATACCGGTGAGTATTTTCCGCGACAAAGACGGTAATGCATAACTTACTAGGCATTCTGGTCGAAGGACCACCATCATGTACAGGCCCTACAAGATTCTGGACATCTCCAAGAGGTGGATCTTCTTTGGAAGACGATGCTTTTGGCGAAGAGGGTTGACTTCTTGGGCGAGCTAAGAACTGCATGAGATGCAAAGAAGGGAGGAAGATTGAGATACCCACCGTACACGTCCTCCAGAAAGTGGGTGTAGGGTACGAGGCATCGTTTCTCAAACTCCGAATATGCCTGACCGAAATTGAATGAGAAACGGTTCTTGCCTTCGTGAAAGCTGCAGATTTAGTGAGCAATGAGTCGCATAATGTGAGAGATTGACTGACCTAGTGACAGCCACGCCTCCTTCGCCGTTGGATGGTAGACCACCCATTAGGACTGTGAACGACCATTGAGTCTCCTCATGTAGCTGTGAAAAGACAGTGCCGAGGGTGTTTGGAAGGTTCTCGATTGCGCTACAATTATTTGAGATACAGAGGCTAAAGGCCATAACGAAGACTCACCGCTGGCGCCGAGCTTTAGGGTCAGTTGTCTCTTTTTCGGAATTCTCTTTCGATCTCTCGAGCTCCAGTAAGACTTCCTCCTTCACTTTGTCGTCTTCCTTGTCGTAAAGTTCCTGGGTGACGTGCTTTGTGATAGTTAATCTGGTCCCAGCGTCGATGGGTCCAGGTCCACCAAGTCTTTCTATTTCACTGAGGACGACTGGCTTGATCTTACTATCATAGAATTTTTTTGAGTACATTTCATGGGGCTTAAGTCCACGCGTTCTTGTATTTGAAATGGCAATTGTGGGGAGCCACGCGGCACGACGGCCAGTATGAGTGCCTGGGTTAACGCGCCACCAGTACCACGACTTCAATTGCTGAGAACATGCATAAGTTAGTCAGATTTGAATCGAGAATAATATCACTTGACGTACCTTCAGTCTCAGCTTAATAGCATCAGTGATGAGCTCAGCTTGGCTGTCTGTCAGCTGCCACTGCTCCACGCCGGGGAACACCAGGGGAAGCTCAGGGAATTTGTCGAACCATAATTGCTTGAGTTTCGCCCAGAAGTCGCGATAGTCTTTAGAACCACAATTAATGGCCATATAATGCTCGAAATGTGACTGAAGGAACGCCGTTTGCTCGGCAGTGGCCCAAGTAGATGAGACCATCTAAAAAAAACCTCCGTCATTGTGTCATGCCAGATGCACATGGAGACTTTTACCTTTAGGCTTTCGGATGTAATGCAACACGATCGTACGATTTCAGGGTCCTCATGAGTAAATCGGGTCTTATGTAGTCGAATATAAGGTTCATAGAAGCTCAAGAACTGTACAGTTCTACCAGCAGCCAATCAGATTATTCCCTCACACCTCACGCCACCCATCTCAACGTCCAGCTGACTTCAGCTGACTTCTTTTCGTTGAGTATAAAGTCCGTCTTTCAATTGAACGGTAGCTTTAACCTCGCTTATTCTTGTCCCTTGATCACCCAACCTTATCCCCTTTCAACATGACTGACACCTCCAATGTCCTGCGCAGTGCTGTCGTCATTGCCGGCACTTCCATGACCTTGGAAGACCTGTTGGCTGCCCTGTCTCTGATAGGCATCGGTAAGTTTCCCCCACATCGCATGATATTTCTGTCTGATCACCGAGATTCTCAGACCTTGAACCAGAGACGCTTAACGCCACCATTCGCGCTAGTGCCCGCTGCCGAGCTAGTAAGTCTTTCTATATATAACTCCAAACTCTAACTTACTTTACCCCAGTTATCAATGCCTTTGCTGCTGCTGATGATGCTGCCACTGCCGACGACGTTGCTCTTGAAGATGTCTCCCCTTCGGATGATAATGCTCCTGCAGACGACAATGCTCCTGCAGAAATGGCCGCCCCTTCCAACAACGCTGGTACTGCTACTTGTGACGCCTCTAGCGGTGCTACCACCGCTTGCAACACCTCCCCTGCTGGAGATACCGTCTCCGTTGTCCAGGCTGCCTCAGGAGGAGAGGCGTCGACTAGTACTTCTGGCACTGCCTCCACTGCAGGTATTCCCATCAATACTGGTTCTGCCGCCGCTTCAGTGGCCATCGCCGCGGGCGGGGTTCCCGCCACTCCTGTCGCTCCCACCGTGACCACCCCTCCTATCGTCCCCATCATGCATACTTCTTTTACTGGATCTTCCACACGATGGTATTGTATCACAGTTGGCTGACGAGTTGGCATTTTTGGTCACTGGTGAGCGTTATTTATGTTTGGTTACCCTCACCCTCTGACTTTACAATTCTAGGATGACGGTATCGCCACTTGTTGTTGGTGTCAGTGGCGCCACCTACACCCGTTACGCTACCCAAGAAGACGCAGAGGCGGCCTACCAAATGGCAGTTGCTGCAGGTGCCGTGCGTGTTGTGCAGTGAGTAGAGCTGTGTTACATAGCGAGGAAGACTCCTGTCTAGTGTATGTTCAGTATTACCTACCTCCTCATATTGCTCCTACATGTATACCCCGTTTTTGGACGCTTATCATATCCCGGACGCTTATCATATCCCCTCATATCTTTTACCCTATCTACCCCTATCTTGACCTCATCTATCGTTGCCCTCTCTGATTGTACTGGTCTGTTCTGTGTAACCATTGACTGAAATAAATTGATGCTCTGTCTTGTTTGTCTAGACCCCGTATGAACATTTGAATTGTCGAAGTATGGAAGCCGTATGTTATGATAATGTGGAGAATAATTCCGTGTGACTTTTGGGCCTGGTAAATGTCATGTCCCCTCTGGCGCTAAAACCTTGGATTGGATGAGACGTGTTTGTATAAAAATCAAATATACAAGTGCTATAGACATGACCGATGAGCTACACATTTGAAAAGGCAATAGATGTGTGGCAATGGCATTGAATAAGTGACAGTGTGTATGCGCAAACACGTACATTATCCTGGGAAATATGTCTAAGCATGTCCTTGTCTTATCTTGGGCGCTTAATCATACATGAACGCAAAAGTTGTGGACAAAAAGACACCCCTCTTGAAGGCCACGAAACTGAGAAAATGAATGGACAGTGTATACAAGCAAACTTGTACAATGTTTCATAAAAGATATGTGAGCGCGCTCCAATCTTATGTCAGGCGCTTATCATATGACACTTAAAAACTTAAACAAACGAAGATCAATTGGCGTGTGCTTAATGTATCACAGTGCCATGGTAGATTAGACCCAATATAAATTGAGATATGGAAAGAAATCTATAACTTCTTTCGAACAATAGTTGGATTGGAGAAGAACCTTAGTAGGAAACCAAGCAAATTTGTGGTAAGAGGCGCCTTTCAATGAGCCGACTTTAAAAACAGCTCATTGGGCACATACAGGGCTAAAATTAAACCACAGATTCAATCTAATACTATTCAAGAATACATTGGCTAAATTACAGATGCCACCGAAGCCTACATGCCAGGTTATTGGAGAATTACATGTTTCATTCAACCAGTTCAGCAGACTTCTATTCGCAACATGATTGGATAGCCAACTTCAGGAATGTCATTTTGAACACACTGAGGACACTATCAACATTATAAAGCTCCAAGGTAGTTGATAAGCCGAAGAAGATTCTGATTACTCAAAATGAACCGCTCAGCATTTATTATGAGTGAGTTAGAACAAGTTTTGCCTCTATTCAGTAGACAATTATACGCCTCAATTAGGGCACGGCTCGTCGGCATGAATGCATTCAGCCACCGCTTTGATTGACTGTACAGTTTTGCCCAGCATATTTGTTCATGCGCAAGGCACAAGTGCAGGGTCCACCGAAACACGTGTGAATTAGCCGGTAAGCTTTGACAACCACTTTCCAAGATTAGATCATTGATTCCGCTATCTAGATCATGGTCTTCTCCTCCGAGCAACAGTCATTCCTAGTAATGCTGGTACGCGAATACAAGAAAGGCAAACCGCAGAAAAAAGCGAAGGAAGATTACAACATTTTTACCGAACGAGCATGCCTCGCGTACCTCACCAACTTCTCTGTCGCGCATAGCATTGATATGGATGATGCTGAATATCTGTGGGTCCTCGAACAACATAAGAAGGTGTGTCTTTCTCGCTAGTCGACTCTTGAGTTTTTCTGACAAATTTTTAGAATATTCGCAAGAGGTTGAGGTGGATTGTCTGGGGTTTCAAGTGTTGATATGTACATTGCGATATTGTACTCTACCACCTATCTCCATAGACAGTTACGAACTTGAATTGATCATGTTTCAACGCCTTCCAATCCACCACTAAATCCACCACCCGACGAGCCTTCCACTGCAATAAATGAGTACCCATGATGTGGTCAGTACTCAACGCCTCGAACTGGTTGAGAAGTTTCCTCAAGTCCTTGCACTGGGTAAGATGGTCAACCAAATCACCGTGAATTTCGGCCATGAACTCCTCTCGGGGAAGCCTATTGAAATGGGCCAGCCTTGAGTTCTCCAAATCGAGCTGGAGGCGCATTCGACGACCATGAAGCTGAGTCGACGTCTCTTCAAGATTCTTCTGTTCAACACATCGCGGGTCTGAATATGGGGGCGGATGTTCCCATATTACAAGTGTGTCATCTTCAGCGATATCATCCTCATCATGGTAGTGCATCCGGAAGAGAGGCGAGGTCCGTGGAAGTGGGAGAGCAGCAAGGGCAGTCACAAATGTTGGAACATATGGGAGGCGCAGAGAGCCCTTGTAAGGTCCTTCATGACGATTTTTGTACGCTCGTCGATTCTGTTCTGACCGTAACATTTTGCCTCTGTATTCATTCATGAGTTGAGCATGAGACGATTGACAAATCGCATACCGTTCACTCTTTGCATATTGAGATTTCCACTCCTTACGAGCGTCCTGGCGCTCCTTTTCAGTGTCGTATTTTGCTGAGCGACCCATGAGGCAAAGTAAAGGTAAGCAATCATTCAGATGTAAAGGAGTTGAGGCACACGTGTGATTTAGCTTAAAACTCGAACGATCTTGCTTTTCAATATCCTCTTCAATGTCCTCTGCAGCAAATCCCCCGGCCAAAAAGAAAAGAAAGACTAATGAAAAGAAATTTCAGTTGCATACTGCGCCTAAAGTAGATGCCAATGTTACGCACCATCGACATGTTCAATACTCTTCATCCAACGGCAATATCTCTACCTTCGTATCCAGATTCCAAACATCAAAGCGTGTAATGAACGATGACACGACAGGTGTAATGCAAGACCTGCAAGGTGTAATGCAAGACTTGCATGGATTCTCAGAAGAACCTAATCACGACACAACAAATCATGAACATCCATTGGAGAATGAGGGCGTAGATGAAGCATACCTGGCGCATCTGGCGGCAACAGCAGACGAAGAAGGTATCAGGTGCTTGAGGCCAAAGGGGGTATGTACGATGCCTTTCATCAGGAGTATACCTGACACATAGTTCTAGGATGAGTCGCTCCGACAATGGGAACCTCACTGCGACATGTTTCTTCACGAATTTACGCGTCTTGAGGGACGTGGTGTTTGGTTCACAGAGGAATGTGTCGATTGTGGGGAGGGAGTTGGAGAATATGAGTGTATAAGTTGCGGTGATCGCGAGATGAGATGTGGGGAGTGCATGAGAAACGCGCACTGCCGCCTATTCCTTCACCGAATCTGGGTGTGTTTGTTTATTTTCCACAAGGCAAATCTGATGGCTTTCCCTTATTCTAGAAATGGAATGGCACATTCTTTGAGAAGGCCTCACTTCGCGAACTTGGTCTTTGTAAACAACTTGGACATCGTGGGGAAGAGCGCTGCCTAAACCCAGAACCATGCAAGAATAATGAATTCTGGATTATCGACTGTTTTGGAATGCACAATATCACCATTGATTTCTGTGGTTGTGGACAGGGAGACCAATGGCATACCGTCCAGCTGCTGAGAGCACGCCTATATCCTGCAACTGTGATCGACCCTCAGTCAGCGGCCACTTTCGACGCTCTCAAGTCATTTGAGGTGCTCTCGTATGAGTCCAAAGTCTCAGCATTCGAGTTTTATCACACCCAGAGCCGCCTTACGGATAACACCGGTATCAAGACGCCAAACGTATGTTTTTTTATTCAGATCTGGGAATAAGATCTAATCGATCTCATCTTCAACTAGGACCGATATCTTTCATTTCTCCGTATGGTTCATGAGTGGCGGCACCTGCGCATGCTCTTGCGCGCTGGCCGAGGACATGATCCGAAAGGGGTTTCAGCAACCAAAGAAGGTGAATGTGCTGTGGAATGCCCAGCATGTCCTCACCCGGGAAGAAATATGACGCCAGGATGGGAAGATGCGCCTAAGAAAGAGAAGTATGTTGCTATCGTTATTGGGAATCAGCACATTTTTCACGATTCATTCAGATATCTACATGCACAATTTATCGCCATTGACGCCAACTTCCGCCTGAAACGGAAAAATGTTTCAAGTCACCAAGCTGATCCAGGTTTGAGTAAGGGATGGGCATATTTTGTTGAGGAGACGGCATATAAAAAACATCTGGCTGATTACAAGTCAGAAACTGAGCCAGTACGTTCATATTTGAAAGAATATACCAAATTTTGACGACATGGTGCAGAAATCTTCATGTTCTCGTCATAATGCGGTGACCCTCTCTGATACCAAACCCAACCAAGGACATGCAGCATCGGGAATGGCGAAAATAAATTGTGCTCGCCATGATATGAATTTGCCCAATTCAGTGGGCGACCTTCAAGTTGGTGAACGGTATGTCGACTGGATCCTTATGTCTCCCTGTATCTCACAAAGGATCTCAGCTACTGTAATATCGACTATTTATTCCACAAGAGCATCTGCGACTCCAAGTTGACAACATTTGTCGTCTCATACGACATAGCATGCCAGTGGTCAATTAACCTTCAGCAACGGATGTTTGCCCTGGATCACGAGTTCTTTATGTTCAATGGGAAGACTCACGTCCGATTTTTGGTCCCAAAATTCCACCTTCCGGCTCACATAGCTGCTTGCCGAACAAAATTCTCTTTCAATTATACTGCTGGCGTGGGCCAGACAGATGGAGAAGCCCCCGAGAGAGGGTGGAATGACATTAATCCTTTGGCTGGTAGCACACGGGAAATGGGACCGGGCTCACGTCGAGACACCCTCGATTACCATCTTGGGGATAGTAACTGGTGGAAGGTGATTACAATTGGTAAGTCAGATCTTGCTTCTCCTCTATAATAATGCAATACACAGGGAGGCGAGTACGCTCCCCAGCATTGTATTGCATTACAACGCTGGGTCTTGCATCACTTACTCCTTATCTCTCAGGTACAACGATGAAACGGAAGGTTATGGCAGCGGCTATTGACATGGCTGAGCACACAATCGAACACGATGAGTTTGTCTCAACGCTCCCTGATGAGAGCGTGACAGCTTGGACAATTCAAGTGAACGAATGGGATGAAGACTCCTCAAGGCCGAATCCATTTGAATACACGGTCGAAGGTGAGAGGTTTCGAAGACCCATTGTATACATTTTAAACAATCTTAACCTTTCTCAGGACCCACACAGGCAGCCGTTCGACGACAGCTCGCCGAAGACGAGGCCAAAGACTTACAGGAGGGTCGTGACTTTGCGTTACATGATAAGGTTTCCCCAAGTGTACTTATCGCAACAGGTCTTGAACTTGAAGCAGAACAGTGGGTCCAGTTATTCCATCTTTCTTTCACTGCTGATACGATCTCAGATGATCTCTCCGGACTGGAGCTAGCTGGCTATGGGAACACACCTTGGACCGTCAGAAGACAAAGCTCCAGCTTCGTAGCAATACTCTTCAGCGGAAGATTGATGCGTGGTCAAAAATTCAGCTTCTTTACTGTCCATCAGTCTCACGTCTACGGAATGACTTGTCAACCGAATCTCACAGTCTTGTGACAATCAAACCATATGATGTTCCTCTATGGCTACCATCGCAGATCAAAGGGCAGACAATTGTATTGAACCAACTACAGCAAATTGAATGGAAACTGCGGCATGCCCAGGCATATGAGGCTCTAGATACCCTCCGTCATCATTTACAAGTACGTGCTCACCTTTACAAATTCAAAGATCGTTTCGTTCGCGGACAAGGGGCCAACACGAGAGCAAGAAACGCCATTAGTGGTGCCCAAGGAAGGATAGATGCAGCCGCTGCGGAGTATCGAGCGGCTTATGATGCACTCCTGTCCCTAGGTTCAATACTACTGGAATTTGGATGGAAGGCTGAACTTTTACCTCTATTACCCGGAGATATTCGTGATCTCTCTGAGGCAGCGTCAGGCGAATCAGAGGGAAGGCGGACAATGTCATGGATATGGAGGACAACTCCTGCTGAAGGGGCAGGGATTGACGCTGAGGGGTATTTACGCGAAAGTAAGTGCTCCGATTTCATGTAGTATTTCTAGGACTGACCTTTCCAGGGATTTGCATTGAATGGGCAAAGTCACGCGCGCGAGCACTTCGCTTTACCGAGGAGGTTCAACTACTTTTTGAGGAGATGACACACACCCTTCGCCACTTTGAAGACAAGTCAGCCCAGTGGAAGCTTTGGGGTGAGACTGGGGCTTGGCCGGAAGACAAGGTCGTCTCATCTGAATGGGTAGAGGGTCACCAGGCATATGCTGAACGGCAGTCAGCTATGTATCTAGATCTCCGCAGACACTGCGCTGATCTATGGCAAGATGTACCTTTGCATGTTACCCGGATGCAGGCAATCATAGATAATCCGAGCATTGCAGAACCTGGGGAATTTGACAGCTCGTCATCGTCGAAGGCAAAGGCGAAGGAGGCGAGAAGAGAGGCACGGAAGGTGTAAGCGGGGGAAGAGGAATGGACTTAGGATAGCAATAGTATTAAATAGAAAGCGGAGGAGTTTTAGTAGGTGTAATGCAACATCCTGACGTTCAGAGATGATGCACAACTGGTGCATCCAGAGTTATGCAAGACTTTCGAAGTCGCCCATTCACTGGAAAGTAATGCAAGATCGAGTCTTGGTAGGAGTAATGCAACAACTGATGCGTCTAGAATCATGCAAGACTATCAAAGCTCCTCACTCGGTGTCACTCTAAAGCAGGATTCACTTCTCTTCGCCGCAAGTAATGCAAGAGATTGACTATGCTGGTGATGCATGACTCTGAGCCACTGAGCCAAATGATGCATGACTCTGAGCCACTGAGCCGAATGATATATGATGGCTATACTACGCATTGATGCATGACTGTCTGCTGTGGTAGCCAGACAAAGACCACAATACTGTCATTTAATTAGTATGCTCGAGCTGTTATATCATACACCGTAACTTGGTTATACATGTTTTTATCACTGGGTACTGGTAAGATTTTTATGGCCACCCGCGAGTCGATTTCCAGGTTCTGAAGCATAGCGTGTAATTGTGGAGATTTTAAGTAAAGAGCTAACATTTATAGAACCATCATTTTTGCTTGCAGTATTGCATTAGTGGACGGTTCAGTTGGCTCAGCTCGGTGACTAGACGAGCGTGTAAACGAGCCAGAACTCTGGTCTATTATTGGTACAAGAACATAAAGCGGGCGGCGGGGTGCAAGGCGGAGGCACGCAGGTAATGCAAGACAGACACGAGGAGGCATGGAGAAAAGTCTGTAGGCTGCGACGTCGTGCATTAATCTAGACACTGGTATTACAGAGCTTCGTGCATCACACTTAACTTGTAAAGTACAGTATATCTTGCATTATTGTAGCCGTATAGGCTGGATTATTTGTAAACAAACCAGTGAGCTTCGTGGGACAGGGCCTCGGGAGAAGATTGGGAGAAGGGAAATCGCGCTCATGATGCATCACAATAAGTAGCACCACAAAAGCCTAGATAGCCATGTCATCCTGGTTAAAAAGTAATCAATTTTCGTACGACATACAAAACTTCAACCAATACCCAGACGAGAGCTGCAGCCATGAAAGACTTTTATTTTTGAATGGAGGTTGTGGTCAAAACCAACATCAAGTCGGAATATCATCGGCACGACAGTTCTGTCTTATTATAGACCAGCGCTGACGACAGCCTGCTTCATCTCATCTCAATATAAATCCTATACCTGCTGTACTCTGGAACTCACAGAGAATCACATTTTCTCTGTTCTCGCCATCAGCATTCAAGATCTCTTATGCAACCCCCAAGCTATATGCCGCATGTAGGGCAGTCGATGGAGTTTGGACCTTTGCTAAAGACCAACGCAGCTCTATTTAGCGACTCAACTCGAACACAGAAGTAGAAATTTCTCAAGGGGTACTGAGGTTAAAGGTGTCTCTTTGTGTGCTCTCGCTAGTCCATTCATATGGCGCTATCAGGTGCAATTGGCGAATGCTGGCTTCAGAGTCAAGAAGGTCCTCCATTTATATGGACCGTACGACCATCTGACATACCAGAACACGCGCCTGTGCAGTAGCATTCTAAACATCGAATCTTCCAGACTCTTCCAGCGCCCACCCCTCCAGTCTCAAAGACTCCCTGGATCTAAACATAGAATCGAGATCGCTCCCTCGACGATAATTGACTAATTGGGAATAACACTCCTAGCTTAATCTGCCCTGAAGGCCAAAGGCTTCATCCAAATTTGCTGGGAAAACTCCTGCTGAACATTGGAAGTTTCGGTTTGGGTAATCAGCTAGTTTTACTGTTCAAGGTTAGATTATATTCCACCCTGGGCTCATTCCAATCCGTCCATCAGCGCTCATACTTCCATTTCATCATTGGCGAAAGTCAAGACCCGGCTTATCTGCACTTGGGGCAGTGTATCAACTCAAAGACGGAGCACTCAGCAAATATGCTAGGTTCGATTAGTCGTAGACGATCACCCTCCTGGAGATGATGTATAGTGTTGGGAGATAGACTTAGTAGTCTTCACCACTCGTCGTTATAAAAATACAAAATAGCTATGTGCATGGAATTCATCAGTGAATTCCCGTGATACACCAAGTCTGTTCCCAAATATCCTACTCATTTTGCATTAGTCTTCGCTACCGCTTTCCATTTCTCCAGGAACCAAATTTCTCAGTACATCTCAAAGGCTGCTTTGAACTCCGCGCAGCCAATCACCATAAACATAATTCAACAGACTAAATTACATGCGGGCCACTCCATAACACACTCGACATCTTAGTGGTTCCTTAGGCTTAATGAAATTGGATTTGTCTTTTGACCCCGACTTCAAGAGCGACTCCTCAACGACTCCTTGCGACTTAGGATCTCCCAGAAATAAGATACGGGATACGCATACATATTCTTATTGGTCTTGATACCTGAATATGAGTTTTTTTAAATATGATGTCTCGAAGGCCGGAGCCTTATGGCAGTCAAAGTGGGTAAAAAATGCCTGCAACTATCTTTCGAGTGCCGCAACTATTTTTTGATGTCCCGCAACTTTTTCTCAATGTGCCGCAACTTTTTCTCGAGTCGCCGCAACTTTTGGCAGGGTCCAAGTGTCTCAGCAGGGTCGGTTCAGACCGGACCGTCAGCGCCTGCTGCCACCTGCACGTGCAATCACTGCAATGGACATCCGTCGATACAATAGCAGGTTCTGGCTGCATCTATGCTCAAATAGCGAGGTCGTACATAGAATAAGAACTCCATTGAACTAGAGTGCTCAATTAAAGGTAGAGTTCAATTAGCAGGTCAAAAATCAGACGGGCATGACCCGACCTAGGTCAAAGGGTATTGTGTACACAATATCGTTATTCTATACTACTGCCTATAGCTACGAGACAACATCTATGTACATGCTACTGTATCTTTAATGCTTACTTGCTACATATGTGGTGTGACCGGAACACCCTCATCGAAGGTTACATGCGAACGAGAGCTGATGGCTGGCTTACCCCCGCCAAACGCGACATGCGAGCAAAAGATGAAGGTGACTGGCAAACTCATCGAACAAGACCCACGGATGAGTGGTGGTGGTGGTGGTGTTGATGCTGGCACATGGAACGCGAGACGCGAATGGGAGGCAGTGGCGGCAGTCGACTGCCATATGAGTGCAAGAAAGATGATAACACATGCATATCCTCGTCGCATGCAAAACACGAAAGAGAGGTGATGCGGCACCCGCATATCCTCGTCGAACGCGAACCGGACAGGTGCTTCCCTCCATCACCCCTGCGATCCCGAGGACGATCATTTGCAAAACAAGGCGCCAGCCCCATCTGCCATCCTGCATGCACCTTCTCCCACTACCCCTACCCCAACGCACACGTGACTTCGCAACATCATCCTCCTTGCTATGCGCACCTGGTGATTCAATGTTTGGTCGAATTGTCAACTTGCAGTGGCGTGGCTGGAGAAAAGAAGCCACCTGCTCGTTTGCACAGGTGGTGGCACCGACTTCACAACTCTACGAGAGGGGAGGTGGTGGCAGCAGCTAGGGTTTGCGTTTGGCACCTCTGATGGTGATGGAATACCCTAAAACCTCAGCTAGAGGTGGGGTGATGTCGCAGTGGCTCATACAAGCTGCCGGAGATGTCTAGAGTTAGTATACACCGTTAGTAACGCATATGAGAAGACGTAGAACTAATTACTTGCCTGTTTCTGAGTCCAGGACGGCATATACACACCTTTTCGGCTCAGATGTCGAAATTAGATCCAGGGATTGACATCCTGGAATAAAGTGGCTGATGTCGGGACATATCCGTGGCAATATCTGTCAGATATGATATAGTCATGTCCGAAGATAGTCTACAGAGGGTCATATCCAGCAGAGCTCCAGCGGAGAGGTCTGACGGATATCTCGTCCTGGATGCCAGCGCGACCGCAGGCAGGCAATCCAGAATTATGGCTTTCGACAATTATCAGCGGTCTTACAGTTAACGTTCTTGGAGAATTGTCATATCACTTTATTTTCCGCGGACCCAATGTTACACAAAATAATGAAGCACCATTTTTTTATAATACGCTAACTAGTTATACATGAGGTTTACAGACAAGTGGACTTTATGGTGAGATACTCGATCCTTGCATATCCATGACCCTGCCGACTATGCCCGAGAACAGTTGCCGCAAGTTTGTAAGGCAAGTACCAGTTATATT
>Ga0247741_1000818_pt1 | contig 17118 bp, 22 predicted proteins | sample UWRJL213509R2_FD_180945 | JGI IMG/M metagenome (GOLD analysis project Ga0247741, IMG submission 180945) | Plant litter microbial communities from Arlington Agricultural Research Station in Wisconsin, United States - UWRJ-L213-509R-2 | ecosystem: Environmental > Terrestrial > Plant litter >... | reverse complement strand
CGTCTGGTTTCCGCGGAGGAGGGCTGGTTTCAAACCCGAATCCTTTGAAATATGCACGCCACGCCTGGAGCGCTGGGAGTCTGGCGTCCTCATCCTCATCGTCTTCCGAGGATGAAAAGCACCCCGACACCCCCCAAGATGACCACTCTGCAACAGCTGATATTGTTGACCCCGAAGATCTGGCTTCATTCATTTCTGTCCCACCCGTTCTTGTTAGAGTCCCACTGGCATATGGACCTTCTCCGTTGAACTTTGCCAAAAGTCGCTGGAACGCTCCTGTTATTGTGAAGACTGTACTAGCACAAAAGGTCACGGTACCCAGGGCTTTGAACATTGCCTATGCTTCTGATGGAGAGGTTAGTTCCCGCATTGATTACCAACGTATGCCTTCAGCGCTGATGCTTCTCTGATTTTGGCAGGTTTCCGACGTTACTACCCATGAGCACGATATTGTTCATAGCCCTCCTGCCGATGACTACCCATCCGAAGACGAATCAATCCCGATTAAACTTCAACATACATACCCAATGCTTCCACCTACCGCAACACCTATACCCTGCATACCTAAAGGAACCAAATTCCACTCGGCCAACTCTGAGACGAAACCTAGTTTCATCAATGCTGGTTGGGATGATACGTCTGACGCTTCAGAATCATGAACTCTACCAAGACACTAAATTAACCATTGTATCATTCTCATGACTCTTTGTCCGGCTTATCGACTTACTTCTCTTGGTCTTCTTGCTATCATCTCGTCCAGTGTTGTTTATCATTATTGTCTCATTTGCAAATTTCACCAAGTTATTAGTAGTTCTTAATCCTAATGTACTTAATGCCTGATCTGGGTTTCCAGAGCTCTCATACCACAATCACATCCATCATGACGTGTTGGTCAGATTACTATATCATGGAATCACTACAAAGACATTCGGGTTGATCTAAACGTAGACTATTGAGCGCCATCTGGTTTTAACGAACTCCGTCCTGCTCGCAGGATTTCGTCGGTAGAGAGTAGATTGACCGCGATGACAGAGCTGAAACAGTATTAGAATGACTGCCGTTGAGTACGATGCTGCGGCTTACCATGAATGCAACATCTGCCGTTTCACCCTATAGTTGTCCCAGATGCCTTCGACTGTAGGATCAAAAGGTTCTCCGGTCTGCAGATCGATGCCAACGACATTGCCCTCCGAATTCTCATCTTGCAGTGCCACCACAACGTCCTGGACGTCAAAGCCTCCATTTGACGCCAAGGTTTTGGGAATGATGAGCAGGGCGTCCGCGAACGCTTGAACACCCATCTTGACACGTCCTTTCGCACTCTTCTTCACTGGTCCACTCAGATGCGCAGAGCACGCGACTTCGAAAGCACCAGCACCAGGGATCAGACACTCGTCTTCGATGGCATTCTTCACGGCGCGGAGTCCATCCCGAAGGGCGTCCTGTATCTGCTGGGTCGTGTGCGCGTTGGGTCCTTTAATGAGCATTGTCACAGATTTAGGGTCCTTTACTTCCTCCACGAAAGTAAATTTCTCCTCTCCGAGGGTGTGCTCGTAAACCAACCCAGCCCAACCAAGCACTGAAGGCGTAAGATCGTCGACGGAATTTTGCGCCGTGCCTCCACAAACAAGCTGCAGTCTAATTTGATGTCAGAATTTCATCCGAAGATCGGATATAAGAGCCCACCTCTCCATGTTACGCCGTTTGGCTCTTCGAAGAGCGAAGATACCATGCTTCGCAAGAACATCCAAGCTCATGGGATCGATTCCCTTTTGATTGATAATGACAAAGCTTTTCTTCTTCTCTTTTGAATCCACGGCTTGATCGCAGACTTGGTTTTTCAGAGCTACAATTTTCTGAAGTTTGGCGTCAATGAATTTGCGCTCCGATTCGACAAGCTTTTCTCTCTGTTCGGCGGAAGAGTAGAAAAAGCCAGAGTTAACTTCGCTACAGCAAAGTCAGCAAACAGCGAAATAGCGACAATAGTGAGAGTTCTTACGTTTTTTCGTACTCCAGGCTGACATTGAGGGTGAGAACGAAGGCATTCTCGAGGCGTTTGGGCATATCTGGGTGCCGGGCACCATGATCAAGAACAAGCCCACGGATTAATTGTGTTTCCGAAGCAGTTCGATGCTGCATTTTCATGATTTCCACCATATGAAGGTCAATGGGCTCTCTCCATTGATCCTTGGCATCTGAAGCCGGCTAAACTAAAGATAGGGAGGTAATAACAAATGGGACATACCTTTGTCCGCTGGACGGGGCTGAATGGCCAAAACAGAATCAACGACATCTGCAGCCAGCTGCTTTGCAAGAGCACCGTTGAGCTTCGTTGATAGGGATGTATTCGCAATGTTGATCAGAGTCGCTCGGTCCATCTTGACTGTCATTTTGAACGTGTCGAGGAACTATAGAATTAAGTCAGCTATACCGCGAATGTTCCGATACCATACGGCACTCACAGCCAGAGCCTCCTTCTTTGCAAGGTCGAATCCTTCACCAATAACCGTCGGATGGACTCCTTCTGAGATAAATCGATCCGCCTGCTTCAGCAACTCTCCGACAAGTAGCACCACAGAGGTTGTGCCATCTCCTACTTGATCATCCTGAGCTACAGCGGTTTTCGCGATCATGGCAGCTGTAGGATTTTGGATCTGCATTTCGGATAGCAGCACTTTTCCATCTTTCGTCATTTTGATCTGCCCTGAACCATCGACGAGCATCTTTAGAGTTCCCCTTGGTCCTAGGAGCATATATTCAGTATCATAAAAGTGCTTGATTGGTGCCAGACTAACCTAGATTCCCTTTCACAACATTCGCCAACCCCATCGCCCCAGTCGTGTTCACCTACAAAATGAAAGGTGAGCATCACCATACACAAATGAATCTTGAAGACCTGCCTGAAGAGCAGCTGCCCGCCGCACGCTTTCAGCTTTGGGATTGATCAACTCAATGCTCGACATTGTAGATTATGGAAAGCAGAAAAACGCGTCCCAAGGTCAGACTCATTCAGTGACATCTGCGGACGCGTCTCGCAAATTTGATCGGAGCCCCAAATTAACGAAGTTATCTCATCAGCCGTCTTAAATTCGACTACTAATTACAATGCATGCTGGTAAATTGTAATTATGTGAGCTGTCCTCATTGCCAATCACAATAGATGTGTGGCAGTGGAAATATAATGCTTGATGTGAAGGATAGAGATCTAAACGTCCGCGTCATGACGGAAATGATGTGAAAGAATTGATGCCAGAAAGAAAACGGTTCATGAACTATTGGACAAACATCCCTTTACCTCTTGACCCATAACGAGCAGGATCCCCATGCCCATTGCTATCTGCTGATGAGGGGGGTGGCGGTATAGGCGGTGGATGAGGGTATTGATGCGAGTTAGAATGGGGATGAGGGTATGCATTTACACTTGCATGAGGGTACGAGGACGGATTAGTGTACGACCGCGAGCTGTGATGTCGAGAAGGAGGAGGTGGCTGGGGGTTGGTAGAATGAGCATAATTGTGTATTGCATGAGGTTTCTGAGGCCCGCTACGCGGTGGTCCATCGGATGGATGTCCATGAGTAGGGGGGGCTGGCGGGATTGGTGGGGGTGTGCTGAACTGGTTCCTAGGAGGCGGGTTTAAGCCATCCAGCATCTCATTACCTCGGTTGTTTTTGAACATGTCCTCGATCCCTCTAAGCAAACGCAGAAGCTTTTTAGAGTGGTCGACATTAGGCGCAGGAGGGGTCATATCGTTGAGCATTTCCATGACTCGAGAATTTTCATTGACGCGTCCGTTCCTTCCATATAGCTCCAAGAGTCGCATAGTTTCTTTGCATCTGGAAAGGAACGCCTCCCCGTTTTCTATTTCCATCGCCCTGACTATGTGAGTCTGCCAAAGTATTAGCCACTAGACTTTAAGGGTGATAGCCGATTTTACCTCTTCAATGGGTTGATTGAACCCAGGAGGACTTTTACCAACCCATGTATTGCATTGACGCAGGATGAAGTCGTACTGCTTGACCACATCACACGCTCTATTACTAGCGCTTGCGCGAAAATATCCGTGCCAGCCATCGTGGTCCTCACGCAATAATCGATCAACAGCCCTGATGAAAGGTTCATCAGGTGGTGTAAGATCGTCCTCCTCTTCACGCCTCGGATAGGCCGGCCTTGGCTCATCTCGGCGAGGGTAAGCTGGAACTGGAGGGGTGGGCATCATAGGCGGTGGAGTACGAGTTAGAGGTGGAGGTGGAGGTATAGGAGGTGGTGGAGGAGGCAGAGGGGGGGATGGTGAAGGGTGCGGGTATGCAGGTCCGTAGGATGATGGCGGATCTTTTGAGTGATCACCTCTCCAAGGGTCGTGTTCGAGAGCAGTATTTATAGATCGATGAGGTCCACCGTAGGGCAGTGGGTCGTGGCGAGGGGACCTTTCCCAAGCGCGGTCGTGCCTAGGAACCTTACTCGCCCCAGTATGGGAACCACGAGCAAGGTAGTTGTCCTGTTCAATCAGGGTTGGAGAGTTGGCACGTTTGCGTGTATCGGGGATGCTGCGGGCTGGGTCGATATCCATTCGTTCCACCGAATGACCATCATTATCATCGTATGTCGGTCCATACATTTCTCTCGGAATTGCAGGAGGGCGTGGGGGCGCACCAGGGGGTTGTAACTGGAACCAGAATATGCAGTGTGAGCGAGAAAATAGAATATGTGTCACCAAGTTGCTTTACCGTTTCAATTACTAGATTTAACGTCTTATCTGGCTGGACGATGACGTTTGTTGAACCAAACTCATCTACATTCTCTGCAGAAACCCTCAGGATAAATTGTCGGTACGCGCCGCGCAAGGTGAAAGCTCTTGCGGGACCTGAAAGTGGGTATATGAGATACTCTCCTTGAAAACAAGAATAAAACCCAACCATCTACTCTCGATGGACCGGACTGCAGTTGTTCGGCCTTTCAAAATGATGAAAAGAATGTGAGACGGTCAAGGATCCCATCAAAGGAGAAAGTGATTTACTATGTCTTTTGCGTCTGCCCAAAATCCTTGTACAGGATCTTCGCTTCGTCGTAGAGGGACGCTCATTTCTGCAAGTTGAAGATCTGAGGTGCCACTACGGATATCATCTATGAGGAGAGTTATCAGATGCAGAGGTGCCTTCTTCCTTTTCTGAGCCGCTGGATCACAAATACGGTTCGTCAATAAGAGACCGCTTACTGTTAGAAAAGCACCTACATGGACTATCTTTATCTTGACCTGAAGACGACGAAGGTTTCGCCCCAGAATTTATTGAAGACCGACGACGTTCTCGAGTAGGCGAAAAGCCTTTGTCATCGTAGTGGCGTCGGTAGTGTGGCCCTGGAGAAGGTCGATCAGGCATGTTTAGGCTCGTGTCAGTAACGTGTACTGAGTGACCCGAAGAAGGCGGAGGTGGAAGAGGGGAGGGAGGCTGGGAATAGGAATGAGGTGGTAGCCCGACCGTCTGGGCGTGAACTTCGGGGGTAGCATTAGAATGGTCTCGAGAAGTAGAAGCCCTTGATTCAGGAGGAGCAGACACTGGTGAAATCCCTAGAGGTCCAACCTCATCCTGTGTACCAGACGATGGCCCATTCGAGAGAGCAATTGTTGAGCTGCTTGGGCCGCCCGAAGTAGTCGACGCATCAGGCGAGTCCTGACGGTCCTGAGACGGTGCCACACCGCGGTACAAAGAAGAATACGGCCCGTTTCCATGTGCTATAGGTGGTTCTGAACTGGGTGTCGGATCGTAGGTCTGCAGCCGGAATCGAGTTGTTTGTCCGGGATAGGCATCTGGCCTTCGGGGCCGCTTGATGCCCGTCTTGGTTTTTCTCGGGGCTCTGGTTCGAGGCGGTGCTGGAACAACTTGCCCAGGCAAGAAATGGGTAGTCTTCGGTGCGGGTTCGACACTCGCTTCGTAGGTGCTCACGATTTGCGATGGTTTATCGGATTGAAAGGCAAGTGACTGCCGAAGAATAGGGCGCTCTGCGGGAGGTGGTGTCGTGTCGTCGCCATCCACCTGTGGCACGACAGCTTCATCGTCGTCGGAATCGGGTCCCAGACGGTCAAGTCTCGGTCGAAACTAGAAAAAAGAAATTCTTGAGCCGGGTCGTGTTTTACGGAAAAGCACACGCGTACGGATCGGCCAAGTCCTGAACTCGACGACTCTCGGCTGCTTCTGGAGGAAGAGAGATATCAGATTCAGTGAAACACGGGTGGAGGGTGTGGCATTACGAGGAGGCATTCCCACTGCGCTCGGGCCTTCTGCCGCGACCGATCTCACTATCGAAGCTCGCGACGCGCGCCATGGCACGAGTTTGGCGAGGCGTTGTTGTTGTGGTAGAAGGAAAGAGAAAAAAGGCCGAGCGTCGTTTTGTCAAGAAAGGTGAAATATAAGGATAAGTCCCGCGGTAGGGTGCCCCTTATGCGGATTTTGCCAAGCACAGAAATGGCTTCAACCAGGGACAAGAAAGGCAATTGTGAACTTTGCGTTACGGCGGCGGTTGTTGGGTGAATTTCAGAAAAGACCCGATATTGGGTGTGAGGAAGTCATGGTAGTGGTGGACGAGAGTGTGTAGGCGACTCCTGTTTTGTGGCTGAGCGCGTTCCTTCCTCAAACAAGCCCTAAATTCGAATGAGTTGCGGAATTCTGCTCAACGCTCCCACGGTAACCATAAATTCCTTCATTTGGCAATTTTGCGATAGTCAACTTCACTGCCACTCCTGCCACAGGGATGCCCCTCTCAGCGGGTTCTATCGATAAGGCCGATAACCAGCAGATGCCATCGTGTGTGCAAATCTATTTCTGCGATATTCACGCACATTCCCCGTAAGTAGCTCTGTACCAAAAATTACAAATGCTGTACATAGGACCAAGGTCTCATTCAGCGATCTTCTATTCCCGCTTATGAATTTTCGGCTTTCTTTCCATACACCTTCTCAGCATTTCCATAGAAGACACCGTCCACAAAGGTTTGGTCGATTCCGAGTTCAGCAAGAGATTCTCTCGCGATCTCGTACCAATCACCAGCATTGGAGACCCCTTTCGAGGAGGAGGAAGGCGAAGACCCAAAGATGATACGTTCGTATCCGAACGCCTCCATCACGGGGCTGACTGTTACCAAAATGAGGTTTAATTACACGGTTACAGTAAGCGGTGCACTTACGGTACATCTTGATTCGACGTTTCCATTCGTTTATTTGCTGAGTGTCTGCAGCCTCAATGGGACTTCCAGGGAAGGGGGTTTGTGGGGTGGGCGCATCCCAGTCGGGAGGAAGGAATTTGACGCAAACTTGTGGGATCAAAGACAGAGCAGCGACTTGAGATTGGAAAGCCAGGTATGTCGGGTGGTTCATGAGCTTGACGATAGGGAGATCAAGGTTGAGAGGGGGCGGCAGAATGTTCGCTAGACACAAAGTTAAATCTCATGATACAGAAAGACAACGGAGGGCCCAGCGACGTACACAAAACGATAGGCGGAACGGCCGGGAGATCTGCAGTGGCCTTTGCTATCAAGTCCTCGAACCCTTCCAGCAGCGAATCAGAAAGAGTGGCTTGGATGTCGATGTCAACCGTGCATCCACGTTGCAGAGCCCATCGCAACCCTTCGACACCCTCCGAAGAGTTCTTTGTGAAGATGGTAGATAAGGATGTTCGGACGATGGTGGAGGTCAAGAGGGTTTCGATGGCAGGATCCGGCTTTTCCAGGTCGAAGGGCACGATGAAAGAGACAACCTGAGAGTCAGTCGAAGATGCCTGGGCCCTAAAAAAGGTGATCTGAGCATGACACTGGGGTTTTTACAAAGTGAAACCTACTCTTTCAGGGCGGTTTCGAGCTCTGCACTGGGCAAAGCGAGGACGACACCTTTGATTTTGCTACCCAAAGCTTGTCCGGCCTCTTTCTTCCACTTGCTGTAGCCTAGGTCCTTGGAAACGACATTGGCATCAATGACTTGGGCGGGGTGGAGAGTACTGGGGCTGGGAGGCAAAGAGAAAGATTCCTGTGTTCCAGTGTTCGGCGGGGTGAAGACCGACAAAGGAAGTTTAGGGAGATCCTTAGGCTGCTTGCGACGAGGTTGAGGGACAGACATATTGTAGAGCGTATAGAGTAGTAGCGAAGTAAGATATAGGACGAAAGCAAAGGTCTAATCTCTTCATCAATCACGCTCCTGATTAGGACATCACAGCAACAGCCACCCGCTCCTGCCAGTCCATGGCGACCACTCACACCTTCATGAAACCACTGATCCTGAATCAAGTGGATGCAGCGTCTCTGAATAACCATCAGGATTGTATATAGACTGGGCCCACCGCCGTGTTCGTTCGGACTAAGTAAGATTGAGACATTCAATATTCAAGAGGATTCTCGCGCTGAAAAACATACCCTGCGTTCATCATCTGGCAGTTCTTCCGAGAGGAATCTGTCAAACGCGTCCATCGCATTGCGCCGCTCTTCGTGCTTGCCCTTTTCGATTCCTTCTTTCACACCCTCTCGTCTCCCTTTTTTAATTCCCTCCTTTATCCCTGCCTTCCGTCCAGCCTCGTACCCTTCCTCATAGCCCTCCTCGTGACCATCTTCCCGACCACTGTTGTACCACTTGTTCACCACTGTCTGTATCTCCGCATCTCGTTGTTTTAGTTGTTTCTGAAACTCAGTCACCGACGACTGATACTTGGCGAGTGTCGAATGCGCTTGCGCCTCAGAGTCCTGCACTTCCTCCATCTCCCGACGCGCATCTTCAAGATCAGCTTGTAGACGCTTCATCTGCCTCTGAGCAGTCTCAAGCTGCATCTGAAAGTTCCGCATATCTCGTTCCAGCCTTATTGACGCGTCCTGCAGTAACTCATTTTCCGTTTCTGCACTTTTTGCTCGGGAAAGTGCTTCGCGCTCTTGACGTTCAGCTATATCTGCACGAGCAGTTGCTGCGTCGGCTCTCCGAATCTCGTACTCCAGTCGGTCGCCTGAGCTACGAAGCAAAGATTTCAGATGCCAGGCTTGGCGTTCTTCTTCCGCTAATGCGATAGCAGCGACAGCTTCCGCCCGATGTTCACGACGAGGAGACCGAGAAGGGCGCCTGCGTTCTCTTGGCCTTGGACTAGGATACTCTGATGTATCTGGAGGCAGAATGGTTGGATCCTGCAGAATGCGAAGCAGGGGCGATGGCGAGTATGTCGCCTCGCGGACTTGCGCGATAATATCGCTATTTGGTTGGATTAACGACGGTATTCTGATTCATGCATGGGTAGTACGCACTGAGTGGGGCGAAGTCCCTGCACCTCTTCCTCCAGATCCACGTAGATAGCTGGCAGGGGCTTATCTTCGATAGGCATGGTTATCAAAACTGGGGAGTTCAACGTGTGTGGTGGCAAGTAAGAAAGAGGCTATAGCTTCCTCTGTGCTATGCGCGGCCACAGTGAATCCCTAACGGCGAAGTGACGTCGATGCGTTGCGGAGTTTGTAGGCCAATTTGAGGTGCAATGAAATTCCTGAGAAACCTTCTTTTAAGCGCTTAAAAGTGCTTGCATGCAACCGCAAACACGCAGAGGACACGAGTTGAGAAAACCAGATCCCATTCTGTAAGTCCGAGAGCCCTGTTCGAAGTCACCATAACGGTCAAGTCGAGAACGCGTTCTGCACGACTTCGCCTCGTGCATATGTCACGTGCTCGCATGCAGCCCTAATTAGGAGTGCCGACGAGTGCCGACGAGTGCCGACCATTGGCGGCATCTTCCGTTCAGACTCAACGTCAACGTTTGGCATTTGCCCACTTGCTACCAACCTATGCCGACTTAACTTACTGCCATTTAAACCAATGCCAGTGGGCCCTTAAACAGATCCGACCTCAACATAACCAACATTTAGGATTTTGTCTTCTGTGCGGAGAAATCGTCAGACACCTGGACTTCGACTTGCTCTCCCATTCATCTTCAATCCCCTGAAGGCAGACTCCGAGACCCGTCAATATTAATGGAACATTCTCAACCAGGTACAATGCGTATCCAAGAAACGAACCTACAAGAACCCAGTGTTAACGCCACTCTTAAAGACCAAATCAATGCATTTGTTCATTGTTGGCATCCACCGCAACTGATTGACTTATGATGCAGTGCTACGGACTGGATCTAGATATGAAGCCTCTCTATGCTTGCTCAGGTTTTACAAGTTACTATCATACCTCACTCCGGGGTGACACGCATTCCTCATGTGTGCGGCCAGCTTTGCTCTGTTCCGTCTTCATTCTGGGGTCCTTTCCTACTATCTCAGCGGAAATGGCAGGTACGCTTGGCGGTTGACGTGAATGCCAATCAAGATCACGCGGCAGATTTGCAAACGGAGCGCGTTGACTGGTGTAGACGGTCCCTTGGTGAGCAGTCGCATTCAATTACAATCTGGTCTAGCTGCAGTAATTGAGAAAGCTTCATGCCGACCCACTCTTACGAAATACCTCAGTCTGAGCCCGCTGACTCGTTACGAATATCATAGGCGTTGGGTTGGGACAATATAAATGTGTTCGATAGGCCACAGTAGAAAGTTGAGCTTCACGTCTAGCTCGTCCTCAATGAGAGAAGGAAGGAAGACCACCTTCAAGTTTCGCTACTTTGCTTTCAGCGCAATATATCAGGACCAGAGCCTCGTTGTTTTACAATATGTAAATATAGCCTGGGATTCTCCATGAGCGCTGTTGATCTTACCTGTTCCGGTGATCGTCACCTTGTGGTTTTGGCCAGTGTCTGTCGAGTTGTCTCTCTGATGGCTCCTCTGATTTTCCAAACCGATTAGTGCTGGGTTAAATTGAGGGAAGCAATTTTGATCTAGAACTACAGTCCCAGTCTCGTAGCATGCGTTGCACTTATCGTGTGACTTGACAAGGAACACCGTCTGGTTGCACCTGGCTCGACAACAGGATGTGGCTCTTCCGTTGTTCCAACTCGGGCTCTGTGAGCGCCTGCGTTTCTCCGCGCATAGTATGCACATGCATGAAATATTGCGATACAAGCGCTGCCGTCTCACCCCAACTGATGGTGATATCGACCCATGATGTTGGCCTGCTGCTCGACTAGCATATGGATGTCGGTCACGATGGATCCCAGGTGCGAATTGTCATCTCATAAGCGGACCATCAAGAGCCTGTTCTACCTTGCCAAGTCTCTCATAATTGTGTACAGGAAACAGGTCTATCCCATTTCGCAGATAGCGGCATGAAGCTCACCAAAAACATGCTCCTATGGTGACTTGGAGGGCTCCTTCTGTCGCGCACTAATTCTTGGCGTCCGATCCGTCAAGTAGATAAATGGTAGCTCGTAGAAAAGGCAAGATTGTGGACCTCCTACCCTCGAGACCCTCTCAGAGAATCAATCGTCATGTTTTTTAGCTCAATCTTCAGGTCTTTTGCTGTTACTATCGCACTTTCTCTAGGAGTAGCCCATGCCGCCCCGACGAGTCTGAATGAGCGAAGTGTGACTACATTATCGGCCTCGGATCTGGCGAGTTTGGCTCCGTACACCCAATTTGCGCGCGCTGCATACTGCCCAAGTGGTCTTAAAACCTGGACCTGCGGAGGTGTGTTCTATTTTTCTCTTGACGACAAGAATTACCTCTGACACCCAATTAGGCGCCTGCAAGGCGAACCCTGACTTCCAGGTGACACTTACTGGTGGAGACGGCAATGCTGTACAATACTGTGAGTTATTTCCATCTACAACTAGAAAATCGACAATTGAAATTATCCAGTCTTTGTTGGATTTTCACCCTCGTTGAACTCTGTTATTGTGTCGCATCAGGGCACCGATCCGACCCAGTTGTGAGTTGTCGATAGAACGAGAGTAATAAATTGCAGAAAGTTTACATTTTATGCAGCCTCTCTGTCTTGACAGATGTCAACATACACATGAGCTCCTTGAGCACGGCTCTCTTCCCTGGTGTCTCCTCATCAATACGGGTGCATGAGGGATTCCGCGACCAACACGCTAAAACTGCCTCAAAAATACTTGCAGAGGTAAAGAACCTGATGAACTCGAAAAACACGAAGAACGTCGCCGTTGTAAGCTTTCCTCTGTTGAAAACCCCACAAATCCTGATCAAATCCTATCCAGATTGGCCATTCACTTGGCGGTGCATTGGCCGAACTCGACTCTTTGTATTTGACGCTGAACCTTCCCACTGGAACCTCCATCAAAGCAGTGACCTACGGCACTCCTCGCGTTGGGGACCCAGCGTTCGCGCAACTCATTGATTTGAAGGTGCCAGACTTCCGGAGGATTAATAACAGAGAAGGTATATCGTTGACATACTACTCGCTGCTTTAAAATTATTCTTGACATCCACTGTTCAGATATAATCCCCATTGTACCCGGTCGCTTCCTGGGCTTCTCTCACCCTCATGGGGAAGTCCATATTATATCTACCGGACGAGCTGTTTCGTGTTCTGGTCAGTTACAGGTTATATTCATTGGCACTTAAGAGATATTGACAAGAGCTGAAGGGAATGACAATGCATCCGATTCCGAATGTCAAATCTCGTCAGTTCCAAACATCTTTGAGGGTAATATTTTGGACCATGTAAGAGAAGTCAACTCCGTATATGAGAGGGACTAACGCGTTCGTTCTGACAATAGCTAGGACCGTACGAAGGGATATATATCAGCACTCTTTCCTGCTAATAATGCGAGACGTAAGGAGTTTACCCTTCAGATCTGCAATAAATTTGTGGAAATGGGGGGTTGTTTTCTTTTAAACTCATTTTTGGGCTCTTCCTAGCTGCTTTGTAAATTAAAGTTTTATGTAAATATCATGGGGGCTCATTTATCTGCCAAATCTTGTGAATGTCACAACCGATGCACCGTCGTAGAGCAAAAGTGACTTGATGTGATATCGCTTAGATGATCTACCAGTATGCACTAGCACGAACATGAAGGCTACAAATCCCCATATTCAATGTGGGGACAAAACAAAGAAGATCTGGGGCCCCGCAAGGTACCATCGCTAAAGATAGAATATGTAACCATGCCGTGTTGTTGACTTCTTGACCTTGTGAACGAGAGTTATCACCTTGAAACAATACACAGGATACAACAGAGCGTCAGAAAGACAAGTAAGAGTCATAGCAGCTTGTATCATATGAAACTTATGGCGGCGACACTTGTGGATAGTTAGGCACCTGACCTTCGAGGTCCTAGAGACCATTGGCATATCCATCTTATGGTTATATAATGAGAACGATCCAAACTCGGAGTATCAGCGCTGAGATGCAATGTCCACGCGGTTAAAGACCATGCCCTACTCGAGATACCGCATGGTTAGTACGATGCAATGGCCATGAGACACTTCTTCGCTAGGGGATTGGCCACTACCTGTGTAACTTCCTTCTAACATTTCCCTTACATACAAGGTCCGACAGAGATTCTAAAAAAAAACCTTGCCTTTAAATACGGTAGATATGAGGGCAAAAATGGTGTTGCTTGCTAGCGCTTGAGGATCCGGCACTTTCTACGATGCATTTCTTCTCATTTGCAGCTGCAGCTTTCCTATTTATCGGCAGGATAGTCAATGCCGCTCCGACTCTTCAGGCAAGGAGTGTCACCGCCCTCTCCTCGGCGGACTTGGCAAGCTTGGCACCGTTTACCCAGTTTGCTCGGGCGGCATATTGTCCGAGTGGCTTGAGTACGTGGAAGTGTGGAGGTGAGGTTCCCAAGGCTATTTCATCTCGCATGGGCCAACGATCTGCTCCTAGCTGCCTGTGCTGCCAATCCGGACTTCCAAGTCACACTCACTGGAGGTGATGGAAACGGTGTTCAATATTGTGAGTTGTCTTCAAACTCAGTTGCGTATAATATATAACTTGGAGCAATGCTCGTTCAGACTACGTTGGCTGGTCACCTTCTCAGAACAGCATCATTGTAGCGCATGAAGGCACCGATCCCACCGCTCTGTAAGAAATCCTCTCCCAATCTTCAAGCACTTACTAACATTCAAATTTTTAATGCTTAGGGTCTCTGACTTGACGGACCTTAACGTGCTCATGGACCCTTTGGACACGAAACTATTCCCTGGAGTATCTTCCTCTGTGCAGGTTCACGACGGCTTCCGTAATGAACATGCATTGACTGCCCCAGCCATTCTCGCCGAAGTAAAGAGACTCATGTCAGTCAAGAATACAAAGAACGTTGCAACTGTAAGAGCACTTCCATGCCTAAGAAGAATGCTATTTATCCTTTAATCAGGTTGGCCACTCTCTGGGTGGTGCATTGGCACTCCTCGACGCCCTTTTCCTGACATTGAACATTCCGACCGCATCGGTCAAGTCTGTCACATACGGCACACCTCGCGTAGGCAATCCGGCGTTTGCACAGCTCATCGATTCCAAGGTGATATGAACAACTGTTAATAACCTTGGATTCACATATCTTTATTATTTTATCTAGGTACCAAATTTCAAAAGAGTCAATAATGAAAATGGTGAGCCAAACGCCGATGGAACGCAGTGCTTGATAGCTCAATTTATATAGATCTCGTCCCCATTGTTCCGGGACGGTTCATGGGTTTCGCTCACCCTCACGGCGAAGTCCACATTCTGTCGCCTGGCAAGGCCGTGTCTTGTACTGGTGTGTCTATACCAAAAAAAACATTACTCAGGACCATATAATAATTTGTGATACAATAGGTGACGATGACGCTACCGATTCCGAGTGTCAGATCCAGTCGGTGCCAAATGTTTTCGATGGAAACATTCTGGATCATGTGAGTACTCTACTAGTATCTGGCACCGATAGTCCTAAGCTAATTACGCAAATATAATAGCTCGGTCCCTACGAAGGTATCTCAATTGGTACTATTTATTGCTAGGATTCCGATGATTCCGGAGGTCTTAATGTATTTATAATTTGAATTTTGAGTTGTAGGTCCATGTTTGAACGTCCCTAAACGCATATGACCGAGTATGGCAAACACTTTAAAATCCGATGCATCATGTTCGAGAGGCCGGTACCAGAAAGAACTAGAAAGAACATGAATTGGAAGGTCTCATAAATGTTGAGACCGTGGGACGAATCCGACTCAAGACTTTCTGAGATACCAAATAAGGAAATTACTTACTCTATTACAACCGCCATCGGGGATTCCCGCTCGTGCGTCGGGTGTGCTTCAATGTCAAATTAGCGTCTCCTGGACTGCGATCGTACTTTAAATACATTTCTACATTGGCTTGCGGGCGGTGGTTCTATGCACTGCCGCAATTTTTAGCGTGAACTTCACGCGACAGCCTGACTCGAACAGTCCGTGGCTTCAGTCACCCCTGTGTTTACATTTTATTGACACGCATACCAAGTCACTAATACTCAGACTTCGAAGCGAGCTATCCCCCGCTCACGACGGATACTTAACAACTCACGTTCACAAGAGGTGAATCGAGAACACCGGTACCAGCGGAGGGCAAACATGAAATCGAAACATGCCAAGACCTTTCCTGCCAAACCAAGTCCCTTTTGAGACTGGGTGAGACTTCTTGAGGCTTACTAACGGGACTTTTGACGGAACACGGCGTGCGTCGGGGCACTGCAAATCTAGTCAGATTCGCCGCGGACCCAAGGTCTCCAGAATAAACTTCTGAGACTATACGTACATTAGATGATTTAGTCAAACTTGTTGATTTTTGTGAGTAAGGCAGGATCCAATCAACCAAACTCTATACGTACTTTGAACGCCAACCACCGCGCCAAAAATGGGGTTCTTTCGCGCAATTACATTCAGTCACACTATTCAAAGCATAATAAATAGCACCTGAGAGTTTCTGTTCCTCACAAAACGGCTTCTGAGTCTCGCAAGCTCGCCCTGTCAAAAATGCCAACGGCCGCACACTTTGGCTTTGTTTTTCCGGGCCTCCGAGTCCCACTCTTAGCCGAAGAATGCTCGCTTCGCTCGCAACGATCTGTGCAGTCACAGGATATAACAGAGCGGCCGAAATTTAACTAAGAATCGCAGTAGATTTTATCATATGAAACTTACGGCGGCAATACTTGTGGGACAATACTGTCACAGCACCTGGCCTTGGAGGTCCTAGCGAGTCGAGACCAGCCTTTGGCACACCCATCCCATGGATCATATTTACCTTATAATTTGTAAGAATGGTCCAAACTCGGGGATCAGCGTTGGAATGCAACGTCTACGCGGTTGAAAACTGAGCCCCACTCGAAATACCGCACGGAAACCTCTACCTTTAAATATGGTAGACATGAGGACGAAAACAGTACTAAAAAATTCAGCACTTTCTACGATGCATTTCCTCTCAGTCGCAGCTGCAGGTTTCCTATTTTTTGGAAAGACGGTCAATGCTCAGGCAGCTCCGAATCTTCAAGCAAGGAGTGTCACCACCCTTTCCTCAGCGGAATTGGCAAGCTTGGCACCGTTTACCCAGTTTGCTCGGGCGACATATTGTCCAAGTGGTTTGAGTACGTGGAAGTGCGGAGGTGAGGTTCCCAAGGCTATTTCATCTCACATGCATTAACGATCTCCTAGCATCTTGTGATGCCAATCCGGACTTCCAGGTCACTCTCGCTGGAGGTAATGGAGACGGTATTCAACACTGTGAGTTGTCTTCAAACCCAGTCGCGCATGGTATATGATCTAGTGCAATATCATTCAGACTTCGTCGGCTGGTCACCTTCTCAGAACAGCATCATTGTAGCGCATGAAGGCACCGATCCCACCGCTCTGTAAGAAATCCTCTCCCAATCCTCAATGCACTCACCAACATTTTAATGCGCAGGGTCTCTGACTTGACGGATCTTAACGCGCTCATGGACCCTTTGGACGCAAATTTATTCCCTGGAGTACCTTCTTCTGTGCTAGTTCACGACGGCTTCCGTAACGAACATGCATTGACTGCCCCAATCATTCTCGCTGAAGTCAAGAGACTCATGTTAGTCAAGAATACAAAGAACGTTGCAACTGTAAGAGCACTTTTATATCTGGGATAAATGATGTTTATGTCTTATGGTCAGGTTGGTCACTCTCTGGGTGGTGCATTGGCTCTTCTGGAGGCTCTTTTCCTGACAGTGAACATTCCTACCGCGTCCGTCAAGTCCGTCACATATGGCACACCTCGCGTAGGC
>Ga0247741_1000817_pt1 | contig 17122 bp, 14 predicted proteins | sample UWRJL213509R2_FD_180945 | JGI IMG/M metagenome (GOLD analysis project Ga0247741, IMG submission 180945) | Plant litter microbial communities from Arlington Agricultural Research Station in Wisconsin, United States - UWRJ-L213-509R-2 | ecosystem: Environmental > Terrestrial > Plant litter >... | reverse complement strand
TGTTCTACGCCTCTTCTTCTCCTCCAATCCCAATTTCAAAGAAACTAAGGCGCTATCAGAGCCAACACAGAACTCGCTCGAGATCGTAGCAGTGTCATATGCGATCCCAGTATGCTTTGACATTATCTCTCTTGTGTTTATTTTTCACCAGAACACATTCAGGAAACTGCATCATTATCAATGTACCTCGTCGATTACCTCCTACAATTTCCTGGAGCTAAAGTAGGTGCAACACCTGGGATTGAATGATACTCAAAATATTCACGGTATACACCGGTAATAAACTACTCAAATAAATTGACGTCGAATACTCATTACTCCAAACGCAGGTTAATGAACTTGCAGATTTCGTATCAAATTTTATCGGAAATGCTCTCTTTGAGAACGAGGTTCGTCTCAACGAATCCGGTATGCTACACATTTTAAATGCGCCTTGCCGCAAGTACTAATAATGGCCCAGGTGTCGCGTATTTCCATCAACTTCCATCGTCCTCCGTGATCTCAGCTAATATTGCTGCAAATTCATTGACTCCTTTGTGCTTAGCACTGGTGGCTCTGAAGTCTGCTCACGATATGATACCTAAAGTTGGTGTCTACAACAAGAGATGTGGATCGCTTGTAGACCGCTGTGCGCAATTGATGGTAAATGCGTGTACGCGAATAGAGGTGGATTCACCCATACTGTCCACTAGTGACCTGGAGCTTCTCCTGAAGTACGCAATCATTTTTAATGTTTACTTCACGATCTTTGGCTGATATGGGTCACCCCGCTCACCAGTACCTGCACTGCTGTTCGGAGTATAACAATCAAGCTTTCTAATGATGCTCCTGTGGACTCCTTCAATACAGATGAGATCGAACAAGAAATTCGAACTGGAGAGACTGGCTTAACGCCGCTTTTACGGTCTTCATTGTGGATGTGAGGGTTCCAACTCCTGGTTTCACAGGAACTAATTAATAAAATGCAGGTGAACGCACGTGCTATCCAAAATCGGACACAAGAAAACCTTCTCTGGGCACTCGAGCAGGACATGCAACAATTTCTACACTACCTTGATTCTCTTTCGAAAAAGGCAGAGAGTAGAATCAACTCAATCCCTGGCCTGAGACCTACGTCGCCTGTGCGTGACAGCGACGAGCAAGGGGGTCCACAAACACCTAAACCCAGTGACAATGTTGTGGTTCATGGAGTTCTATCTGTGGATCTCGCGTCCAGTGATGGGGAACCTTTGTCAGGTAGTGTTTATTATAACTCTGACGCTGTCTTCGCCATGCAGGAGGCAGTCACAGTTGCTCCCGATGAGCCTCTCATGGAGAATTCCAACCTACATCTGCCATCCAGTACTCAAGGTGATACTGTATGTTTTACTACCGAAGATACAGACAGTTTGATAACTGGTGAGCACGATAAAATTAAAACTGCTCCATGACTAATATTGTGTTATCAGTTGAGGATAATGTTTCATTGTTTGATGTAACGTCATATGAGAGTTCTGAGATGACTTTCCCTTCATTTTCCCTCATCTCCATCAATGCACCCCCTGTCGCACGCGTGAAGTTCGCTCTCCTCATCGGCATAAACTATGGTACCAGCCCTCACCATTGGCTGGTGGCACCACATAAAGATGTGGCCAGCATGAAGCAGCTATTGATTGGTATGCCTATGGCTCACCTTTCTACTTTTCATTGACCCCAACTGCATCTAGAATGTTATGGGTTCGAGGAGAAGAACATCCAAGTGTTGATCGACAGGGAAGACGCCAGTCCTGACTCGCTGCCTAACTTCAAAAATATCGTGGACGCTGTCAAAGGTTTCATTCGACCTAGTAAACTCAATGCCACATACTTCCTGGTTTGTGCGTATCACTGATCATAAACGAGTCCTCCATGATACGATGAACACCCTTCCAGACTCGGGACATTCTTACCAACAACCCGAGGATCTGAGACAAGGCCCCATCAGAGAACCAGAGGAGGATGGGTTGGCAGAGTGTATGTCTTGGCATCGCATTTATCTGGCCGCTTCACTTACGTCAACGCAGATATCATCCCCTGCGACGCCTTGCTCGATGCGGAAGACTTCACAGTCGATCCGGAGAAGTTGATCTTCGACTACGTATGAGTGCAGTCTACGTCTCAAAGACAGATCGACTAGATTGACCAATTATCTTACAGGATTTGCATGAGAAGCTCGTCGAGCCTATCAAGAAGTTGAAAGGATGTCAACTTATCGTACGACCCCGTCTACTGCGTCACTTGCTCCTTATAACTGACCATTCCTTCAGGCTCTCTTCAATTCTTGTCACTCAGGAACAATCCTCAGTGAGTCGCTATATTCTTCTCACTGTAAGTGGAAAACTAAAGGGTGTAATAGACCTTAAACACTACCGGTGCAACCGTGTGGGTGACCTCAAGAGCCACCGTAGGTACACAGTATTTTCCCTCCTGGTCATTGATAGGCTGATCATCAAGAAACTAGTTCGTAGTGCTAGTCGATCCAGTGAGTTTATGATCAATTACGTTCAAAGATGCACAAATGCTGATAAATTGCTTGCTGGAAGTGATTCAAAATCATTTTGTTCCAGCTACATCTATGCCTGTACGGGAGGAAGTCAAGCCCTGCTCTGGGCTCTGCCCTCATATTCCTACTTCAGATCGCCCCCCAGTGGTATGTTAACACTGAATCTCTCGATGTTCATGACACTAAAGACTGGCCTTCGCCATCATAGATCTGCATCTCGGCTTGCAAGGATTCGGAGCGGACGATCGAGTGTGACGGGGGCATGGTTGCGGTACGTACCGTGTCAAACGAGGACGCTATCCTTACTGACATCTTATAATAGGCCATAGTAGCCCTCTTGCGCGTTAATCGTAACCCTACTTACGAGGAGATCATGCGTGCCGCGCAAAAGGATGTCGCGGAAACCTGTGCGACAGCCCAGGCCGCTATTAACAATAAATTCAAGGAACCAAGGTCTTCTCTGCGCCAGTCTTCCCTGTCCTCCCTATTTCCACGATTTAAGAAAACCGAAGCTTCAGAAGCAAAGAGGCAACTAGAAGATATGCTTACTAAGAAATGGCATCCCCAGCTGTCTAGTGTGGAACCACTGGTGAGTTTCCCGGCCTAATCAAACTGAGCTATCTGACTAACCGGAACGCAGAACATGCACGCGAGGCTCAGACTTACTTGAGGAGTTGGGTGCAACGCAGATAACGGCTCAACCAAGTTTAAGTGATCTTAAACCGACTTGCTAATTTTTTTCATTGACGGCAGACTTTTGTTGATTTCATCTTTTCTTACACTTTGATCATTTATCGCCCACCTTTCTGCTCTAGTACGCTATGTGTATTCCTTCTCCTCTTGCCTATTGTGCACCAATGCTCTAGCTTCCTAATTTTAATACCCTATTCCTCATCGTATTGATCGTCGTCTGCTTGCTTCCTCTTTTGCTTTAATTCTTGGATACTGCCACGGGATAGAACAATAGATCCTTATAACTCTGAATATGTCTCAATATTGACCTATATTGCGGCTTCGAAACCAATATAGCATGCGCTGGATAAACCCTTGAGGTTTTAAGACCATTGACGACGGCAGGCGGGTCAAGCCAGGCGCCGAGATTCAACCGTTTTGGTCTCCATTTTTGCCTGCCAACTGTAATCTCCAAACACAGAATTCGAGAATCCGGCTCTTGGAATGGAGCGCCCTGTTGCTTAACTCAGTCGGCGCAAGCGCGGTCGCGAGGAGCATGTTATTAGGGAGTCGGTGTGAGTGTTTACACGACTCCTAGCTTTCAAGGTATCTAACCCTCTGTATCCGTAGGTATTAACTTGGATGGACCCTACTAAAAACGGTTGTGTGATCACCGACCTGAAAGGAGAATGACTACCTGACATGTGACGCACGTAGCCAATGAGTGTTCCACACCCGCGACGCGACGCGACGACATTACTGACGTCATCCCATACCCCTTCTTGAATCCATTCTGGAAGTTTTCTGGTCATGGGGTCGACATTATAAGAAGGTTGCCTTTCTACCACCACATACCAGCAAAAGCCAGACGACAACGATGGTCCCAGTAAACCGCACAATCATCCGTATATCCTCTCGATCGCGCCTCGTCGCGCCTCTGAGCCCTTCGACGTCCCTCCCTAGTCGCGCGTTTACCACTACTGCCCCTAAATCCCAGCCTCCCTCTCAATCCACCCAAAAAAGAGCCCATGACTCCAAAGCTACCACCACCACCAACCCGCCTAAAGACGCCTCCCTCTCGCAAGGCCACATCGCCGATTCGTCCAACTTGCATGAGAGGGACGTGTATAGTCAGTCGGCGAGGGGCGGGATGGTTACTAAACATAACAAGGAAGGAGGTCCGGTGGATGCTGCTTCAGGGAAGGGCGTTAAGAAAGCACAGGAGCCTGGAGAGAGTAAGGGGAATCCAGAGGGTATTGGCATGGCGGATCAGGTGGGGAGTGCAAGCGGCAGTGCGAGGAAGTGAAGTGCCATGAGGGGATAAAATGAGGACGAGAACGTGTTCTCCGTAATATTGGTGTACATACTACTCGCTGGCATCCACAATTGCATGTATCCTTATTATTCTTTCTTTATCTCGTCCACTGAGTCGGCCCTACTTCGTCACCACTTGACAAACTCGATCAATTTCACATGTTTGGGTTTCCCCAAGCCTTTGGCAATTTCTAATAGTTTCGTCTTCACAACCGCCGATTGTCGACTGCCCATTTTCAATTGCAAGCTTGTATCATTTAAAATCCAAGTCAGCTCAGTGACTACCACATCCAGTCCACCCATATCTACGCTGTTCGTAGATATAGCCAAGCTGTATGCCGACAAACCCTCAACGTGCTGGGAGCTCCAAGGGGGTATATCGAAAAAGGAAGTATTTCCTAAAAAGGTCCAGGATTCAGGAACCAACTAAAAGGCAATCTATGGCGGTCAAAATGTGTAAAAAATACCCGCGACTATCTTCCGAGTGCCACAACTATTTTTCAATGTGCCGCAACTATTTCTCGAGTGGCAGCAACTTTTGGCAGGATCCAAGTGTCTCAGCAGGGTCGGTTAAGACCGGACCGTCGGCGCTTGGTGCGAATTAAACCGCTCACCACTCGAACGCCCAGTCCACAGTCGTCCTTCTCGTTCTCCAAATCTTAAATCTTAAACCCTCAAGTTATGTGTGTCGGGACTCACGTACTTGAACTCAACGCACTTGAACTCAACACACTTGGACTCGGACTCAGATACTGTTGATGACCCTGAAGCTGGCCACCCCAGGAAGTTAGCCATTCACCTTCTGTAGCTAGAACGAATGCAATTTCAGTTGGTTTTTTTGTGGCATTAAAAATATTAGACTATTAGCTTGAGATTTCACTAAAAAATAGAAACCTACAGCACGGACTCACCTCAAAAACGAGCTCGCAAGTGGTGCTCGGCACGTCACGGCACGATTTCCTAATGCAGAATCGACATCCACAGTCTTGGAGGCCTCCGCGAGCTCCGGTTTTGGTGGTTCTGGACAGAGTCTTCGCTCGTAGTATATTTATGGCACAGAATGTATTATATTCAAGTCTAATTGAGGACCTTTCATACCCTACTGCCTGTGGATACCCTCCACAATAATGGGTTGCAGCAGGTTGGCCCAATTCGGCACTGTGCACGACAATGCAGCTATTCAGCAATTGAGTAATTGTACGCTCCTCGTAATATTATTCCTGCATCTCTAGAGGTTAAGGAGCGATAATATAAACTTTTTTTATTTTCTGGTAATTTTTTATAAGCTACACGTAGATATGAACTGAAATTGGTGGTTTTCGGTACTCTGAAATAGCAAATGGAGGATTTTCGGCCCATGAACGAAATATTGGCTGAAAATAAGCAAGATTTGGTCCCCTCAATTTACCTATCAATTCAAGGTCTTAATCACCCAAATCTACCAAGTATTCGTTGAGTTATGGGCAATTTAGTGTCCGCCTCAGTAGTTGGCCAACTCAGTGATTACATATTAATCTAATCAACTTACTCGGCATCGGTTAATAAATGTAGGGTGGCCAACTTCCCGGGTCAGCACCAAAATCGCGGTTGCTCAAGGAAAATATTCATATCTCAACGATAAGCCATTGTAAAATCGAGAAAATTTGAGGAACTTATATTTGTAAGGTGGGTGTTAGATTTTTCAAAAAATTTTGAACATAGAGCTGTCTCGGAAGGAGTAATTGGGTATGCAACTTTCAGTGGCTACGTTCAGGGTCGTCAACAGTAGTCACAACCACAAGCGCGGGGTGCATAGACCGTCAGTATTTCAATATCAGCGTCGACATGGATGCATACGCCAGTAGTGCATCCAAACGCCAATTCCTGGTTCAATTCTGAGCAAACTTATGAAATGGAAGTAACGACGACTTTTACAACCACCAATCTATATGTAATTCAATGAACTACCTCAGGCTGAGACCAAGTTTTAGCTGGGCTGATTAACAGGCCACATACCTACGTTTATTTGGGCCTTCTTAGTACTTGTGTGATCGAGGCAAGTCTTGCTGAACTTCGAAGACAGACGACTGATTTTATTTCGATATCCGAGTCATATCTCGCATAAGAGGTGGTAGTATATCTGGTGGTTCACCCTCATTCGTTTTCTTGAATCACAGCGCGTGTGGTCTACGAAAAAAATTGGGGCAGCTCCCGAATGTATTTTAACCTGGCTCCTCCATTGTACATGACTTACCTCAGCGTCGCTGCCACTTATTCCATTTATTTGAATTGAGTGAGTTCAGCCCAGAGCACCCCGTTTTAGACTGCCACAACTGGACAATTTGAGGTCTTATCAATGGTTCTCTTTTCACTCTTCAGATAAATACGCTGAGAGTTTTTTCTGGTGATTTTTAGGCGCGTGATTCATGTAAAAGTGGAAAGATTCAAGATCTGGGGTTGATTTCTCAATAGTAACATGAACACTTGACTATGCACGATCTTAACGCTTGTCATCAAGCCTCATATGACCTTCGCTGAGTCTTACGGATGGGACCTTTTCCTGGATTACTCCAATGCTTCGAAATGAAGTCTTTAATCCAGGACCAGCCGGATTTATGCAAAAGTGAGGCTCTACCCATTGCACAGGGTTGGAGAGGTTCAAAATCCCAGCCTCGCAACCGCATTCAAGGGTTAACTGCACGACGGAGCCATTCATGTGTGCTGGAGCAATTGAAAAGTCGTAAGGCATGAGACAAATGGCGTCACTATTGCTAACATAAATCTCCTGATCCACCAGAGCTATGCAGTTTGGATGTAAAATATGGCCATAGAAAGCTATTAGAGACATGAAACGGGGTGATTAACTATTTTTTTTTTAAGTTCTCGAACTATACATGAGTAGGGACAGAGCGTCAGGCTTAAAGCCCCATAAGCCCTTGTGATGGCGAAAAGGGGATAGTGCTAATAAAATTCACGATCTTCGAGGTGTATGGATACTGGGTTCAACCAATTGACAGTGTGAACTGCTCAAACGATTGCACCACAAACGTGCTATAGTATTCATGAACGTTGGTAAACGAGCATGTGCTTCACCTTATTCGCCAACCAAGCATGAAGACTAATTGACGAATTCTACAGTTTGATCCCAGAAAGAAGGAATCATTTTAAATTTTAGGCTGCCATGTGACTGTCCATCGGATACTTGGCCCAATTCACAGTAAGAGCCCATATTCAACAACTCGGCCAATTCAAAGAGCACTAGTAAAATGGTCACCACTCTAACCTTCTGGAATCTTCTAACGGCAGTAGCGCCCCAGAGCAGAGCTTCGAGTCCCACTTATGTAAGGCGCCTACTCAGTATGTCATGGAACAGGATCTTATCAGTGATCGATGATCACTCATCTTTGGCTCCAGTGAATTCGCAATGATCTTTGTCGCTTTGGGGCTTTGGAGCATTTCCAAGAGACCCCCATTCATCCTCAGGCCGAGATGAACCTTCTGTGCGAGAGACAGATGAGCTAGTATAAATAACTCAAATCCAACGGCATCTAGATGCCCATATACGGAAGAAATTAGGGAAGTCTTTTAACTTTGCACCCTTAGTCACTTGCGCAGTTAGGCATGACGTTGATAGGGACTCTACCTCAAAATATAAGTGGCCTCGCGTGACAACTGAGTAGGAAGCCATGGAATGCGAATCGGCAAGTTGTGATATTGGGGTGGAGAGAGTTTTCCAGAGAAGTCGTGTAAATGGAAACATTTTGTGAAACTTGGACTTGTTCCATTAAATTGCAGAAGGCTATCCGTTGTAATCTATTCTATCCTTTTGATAGAACGAGTCTCTATCGATATCCAATGTCCATCTGAGCCCCATTGTGGATGGTCCAGTGAGACGACGCACATCGAGAAAATGGGGTACTGTCCAAAATGAAGCTTTCACAGCAATAGCCCTCTACCTTGACACCTTTGACTCCAAGAGGAAGGATGGTGACTCGCGGGGACCCTCCAGTTTTCTGGCTCAGCACAACATCTCTGCCGACGGGTGGCATACCTTGATAGCGTAGTCGCCAGCTGGGAGAGCCATTTCGATCTATTATCCTGGTTTTGAGACTTCACCTTTTGCAGCTTGCTCCAACCCAAAATCGCAACTGAGGTTTACGAACAAAACAGTACGCGGAAGCCGAATGGAAGTAAAGTGTTGGTAGAAAACTGGTCTGGAACCTTCGCAAGAGTGTCACTTGAGATTGATAAAAATGGCAACGAAGTGCGTCTTGTGCGAAGGGGCGGAGGGAGGTTAAAATGAACTGAAAGGGCAGATTTGAGATGACAAGGTGAAAGTTTAATTATCCAGGCGTCGAAAGTTGAAATCATCCATGGTTTACAAAATGATTGGTAGATAAACCGTTAATCAGGTTCATGGCGCCTAGCCCAAATCTAATTTAAAGAGTCTCATATAAACACCATCAGCTGATACCATGTTTGACAACACATTATGGTGTTCATATTTATCATGTGGTTCTCCAAGGAAGTTTTAGAAGCATTGGACGCAATAGCCAGAATGGACTCACAATATAAAGTGTTTTACTAATCTGTGGAATGTTGGAACGTAAGCTCAAGGTCCAGTGATCATAGGCTCCATCCAATTCTGCGAATGCCTCGAAGTACACCGCTACTTTTTGAATTGAACGGGTTGTTAGATATAGCATCTTACTGTGGATTGCTCCAATGTATTAGAAGCATCTGACGGACAGTCTAGAGGCTTGTCCTTGACAATATTTGTGCTCATGCTATAAATAGATCAACCCCAGATCTAGCCCTGTGCGCTTTCCCTTACCAGAACGTTATACACAACTCCCCCCTCCCGATTATGACGGAAAAGGTCACAAGGTTGTATATTTGGTTGGAAATTTTGGAAACATGACTCTGTATAAAAGCCAACCGTACTTTTCTTCGATCCCCAACTTCTTTGCGGCGCTCACAGTTTCTCAAGACACCAGTTTATCCTATCCTCACCTCCTCGAACTCTGAAGGCTTGCACTATTATGTCACGACAGTGGTTTCAACCGACCTTCAGGAACCGGCTGTCGCAAGATATCCTATTGGCAAATTTTTCCATTCAATATGGGAGATTCTATGATATCAGTGATTATCTGACTCACTTTTGCTTCCCTCACTCCATTGACAAAATATCTGCACTAGATAATCCGTACAATGATACCTCCGAAGCCGGAGGCACAAGGATCGCGAGCATGGCACAGCATGGATGGGGTCACTGTGGTCGAGATGGCTCTCCCAGTGGCACGGAAGGCTCCTTCCAAGTGCTCCTGCATGGAAATGACGAAAAGATTGCAGAGATCTATTGGGAAAGTCCCTTCAGTGGCAGTAACAAACTTGAGAAACGCTACGTGAAGTCGGGTTATAGCATCTCCTTTGACGGCTTCAACTTCTCCTCTGGCCCCTTGCGTGATGGGACCATCAGCATCCGAGTGGATTAATATTGATGTATAAAATATTTTTATTATCGCGTGTCGCTCTGGCTGACTTCTTTTGAATTTCCTTAGGGCGTATTGATGGATATCTGTGGCAATCGTGACCACTACCTTCCGTTCCGCCTGGTCCCCTTTTCCCGCTTGAAAGTTCGATTCCTGTACCACCAACGTTCGCCCAGTCCGTTTCTCCCATGTACATTAGTGTCTCGGTGCCCCTATGACTTAATATCAGTTCTCTTCACTGTGATTTGTTATGATTAGTTTTGCCTTATATCTGACACCCCATTAGTGTAACTGCGGTTTTGTAGTACCTTGCTACTCCTATCGGTGTTAGTCGACGTCACAATATCAAGCAGGAGAAAATTATCACTGTACAGAATGTCAGAAACCATTAGGGTTTTCACCAAGTCACATATGGTTTTATTTCTTCGTCTGTTCCTTATTTGATATTTGTATACATCTCATGTGCTTATTGAGCTTTGGCGTTATAATGAAATCACGATTCGTCATTGTCAGCAAGATACATTTCGTGTCAGTAATACATACAGTAGGGAGATGACACCAGTATCAGTGAAGGGATCACATCTCTCACCTTTGCCTTAGCTTGTATAACCGCACTTGTAAGCGTATTCCGTAATTCTATGCCAATGGACCTCGCCAGCGCTTGTAAATAACAGTGGCAACGAATACAGGTTGACAGTGCCCACAACGCCGGGAAGCCACTTCCTGGCTCATGCATATCACTACACACCTTATCCATTATAAATTAGAGATAGGGCATTCTTTGAACGACATACTGGCCTCATCATGGATGAGTAATACCTAGGATTATGATCGACCGGATGCACACTTGGAAGGTTTAGGCCAGTGCTAAAGCATGACAGAAACGAGTTCCGGTGTATGGAGTGCGCCAAAATAAGGGCCGATAAATAATATTTGACCTGAAAGCATTAAAATCAACTGAGGACTGTTGTGAGGAATAGGTCCTGAGAGATTTTCTACAGGTGGATTTGGTACGTGTCGAATTTGGGGTAATAAATGAGGATATGTTTGCGGGATTGGTATCCCCTCCACACGGGCAGCCCTCATCCTTCTCTGGGAAGAATCGGCGTCGAAATTCGTCTGTGTACACATGGCCCGTCCTACATTGGATGAGCCGGCCGAAGCTTTCACGCGAGGGGTAAGACAAAGCATTTAATTGGGGGTAGAGTGTGCGACAGAGTAAGTATTTGATATCGCGAAGTTGCCAGTCTGGGGTGTGCTTTTCCAGAGTTTTACCCAGGCTTTCTAGGCGGATAGTTTGGCCCGTCGTAGCACATTAGCCCGGGTTGTCCAATAGGTGTAGATCATGCTAGATCATTGGCATCTTTTGCGAATTTGTCAGCCCGTTCGTCCCCTTTGGTGTCGTCGTGGAATATGCACCAGGATAGTGACAGTTTACGGAATTGCGGTCCAGGAATGGTAAATTAACACTCCGTCGTTCAGTAAAAGGTGGGTTTGCAAAAGCCGACTTATTCGGCAATAGAAAGCGAACAGGGTACTTAGCTACACCTAGTTTTTGAGTGATACCAGTCAGGAAATGTACGGAGCACCAAGCATTTTACCTGCACTGGCAGATGACGTGATCGTCGGTCACCTTACCCTGCCCAGTCACCATCTATCGCCAGTGTCCTGGAGCCAATATGTTGATATTGTTGAAGTAGTGATGCTGATGTTCGGGTCTATCGACAGGTTCCTTTCGACACCTTCTCATAGACAGCCGGTCACTGGTCTAAGTACGAGGGTCCAGAATGGCTGCCTGTCGTTTGACGCACGTGGTCACTGAGTGCTCCACACCCGCGACGCGACGCGACGACATTACTGACGTCATCCCATACCCATTCTTGAATCCATTCTGGAAGTTTTCTGGTCATGGGGTCGACATTATAAGAAGGTTGCCTTTAAGTTTCTACCACCACATACCACCAAAAGCCAGACGACAACGATGGTCCCAGTAAACCGCACAATCATCCGTATATCCTCCCGATCGCGCCTCGTCGCACCTCTGAGCCCTTCAACGTCCCTCCCTAGTCGCGCGTTTACCACTACTGCCCCTAAATCCCAGCCTCCCTCTCAATCCACCCAAAAAAGAGCCCATGATTCCAAAGCTACCACCACCACCAACCCGCCTAAAGACGCCTCCCTCTCGCAAGGCCACATCGCCGATTCGTCCAACTTGCATGAGAGGGACGTGTATAGTCAGTCGGCGAGGGGCGGGATGGGTACTAAACATAACAAGGAAGGAGGACCGGTAGATGCTGCTTCAGGGAAGGGCGTTAAGAAAGCGCAGGAGCCTGGAGAGAGTAAGGGGAATCCAGAGGGTATTGGCATGGCGGATCAGGTGGGGAGTGCAAGCGGCAGTGCGAGGAAGTGAAGTAAAATGAGGACGAAAACGTGTTCTCCGTAATATTGGTGTACATACTACTCGCTGGCATCCACAATTGCATGTATCCTTATACTTTTCTTTCTTTATCTCGTCTACTGAGTCGACCCTACTTTGTCACCACTTTGACAAACTCGATCAATTTCACAAGTTTGGCAGGTTCCCCAAGCCTTCTACCAGTTTCATCTTCACAACCGTCGATTTTCGACTGCCCATATTCAAGCTTGTATCATTCAAGTCCAAGTCAGTTCAGTAACTACCACATCCATATCTACACTGTTCGCAGATTGAGCCAGGCTCGACAAAACCCTCAACGCGCTGGGAGCTCCAAGGGGGTATATCGAAAAAGGAAATATTTCCTCAAAAGGTCCAGGACCCAGGAACCGACGGAAAGACGATCGTGATCGAGATCCCAACTCCAAATCCCGAGATTGGCGCGTTCCTTGTCCCTTTCGTTCCAAGTGAGCAGTCGATCATCTTCATAGCCCTCACCATTTACCAACCCAGACTCGGAGCACGAGGTATGTGGCGTTCTGCAAGAACGACATCGATGGTGGATGGGGTAAACATAAACTACACTTGCCTTACACAATCCGAGTCGCTTAAAGGATACATTTATGACCTCACTTCATGGCTGCGGGTACGTATACCACATATGGTGACTGTTATGTAGAGCAGATCCATTTATGCGCGGTAGTCTATAAACAACGACTTGAGCTTGGCTCTTTATACGGCAGGTGGATATGGGCCATGGCCAGTAACTTGAATGTAAGGTGCCCTTACTGGCTGAGCATCGAAAACACGCGCACGTCGTCGTTCATCACGTACGCGCTCGTCGCCTAGGTAGTGTCAATTTATTTTATTGTTCTCATTTCCGTAGTTTTATTATTTCAGTCTCTCAGTCGATTTTCTATCCCCTATACCATTTGATTTACTATGAAACTCATGAATTGACACCCCCACTCACTTGTCTTTGTCGTCGCCCAGTTTTGTTCAGTTCGCCTTTGGTCGTCGTCGAGTTCCATCCAGTCCGCCAGTCGTCGCCAGTCCAGTCCAGTCACGCCACGCCCAGCTCATGAGAAGCTCAGTTCACACTCACGAGAAATGTTCCAGTTTACGTCCAGCTCACGAGAGCAACCCAAATTCACGTTCAGTTCGCAAAGCAATATTCACGGCCCACACCATACTTCACCGTTCACAGATTTCGTTTAGACCCATCTCAGACGCCCGCTGAGATACTCGCCCCGCCCATTGCGCCTCATATGATTCATCATTTAAATTCTATACTACTACAATACACAAAAAATCCAGTCAGATCCCCAGCTGGTTTGAGCCCCGTGTAACAGGTCCTAGTTAGACTATTTGAATAGACCGTCCGAGTCCGAATCTGACTCTGCAGGTGAATTCGAAGACCTGGATGAGGTCGAGGCAGACACTCTGGATGGTGATATTTAAATGGAACCAACAGGATGATGTTCAAAGTATGGTAGAGGAAGCATTCTTAAGTACCAGGGCGTCAAAAAATTCGCCGCTTTGACTTCTAGAGCTTGAGCGACGAATCGCCTCTCAGGGCGAGCTTGGATAGTTTTGCTTTGACCGAGGGCTCCAGACGCTCTGATGCTTTCAGTGAGAGTGAGTTAAATTATAACTGGCAGCGGAACCTACGTACCCGGATATCGTATTCCGAATCGAATCATTGAATATCTGAATCTGAACAGATTTATGAGAGTCAAGTCCCGCGATTTGGCATTCTTCTCAAGTTTTCTCAACTCTGCATTTCGAGGCAGAGTATTCAAGGTCGTCGCATAACACGCGCCACACTTCCGACTCTACTTTTCTGAAAAGCCGCGAAGGAGTCCCCAAATACGCATCTCTGACCAAACCCGAGTCAAACCTGAGTGAGCGATGCAGCCGTATTTATGTATGTACCTGATCTATGACAATAGTAAGCGACACTTCCACGAGGAACCAGCTGCTTGAGGTCCTTTGAGGGCATATAACTTATGTGCAGATGAAATTGGTGGGTTAGGTGCTTTAAAGTCGGTTATATACAGGTCAAGGAGAGCAAAGGCGCGCGGATAAAAATAGAACAGACGCGGACGCAAGAAGCCGAAGGCTGTGTATACACTGAATTTCGTCGTTCTAGCTTTCTCAAAGATAATTCCTCGCAGAGACTGGTTGAGCTGACAGCGAATCCACGGATGGACGGTTTCAGTCACCTCCTGCTGAGCAGACGACTCCATCCCAAGCATCCAATATGCGCCCCGGAAGCTCTGTCGGCGTTCAGACCAGCGCTGAACCCTTTTGGTGACACCTGTCGAAAGCCTCGTTGCTTTCAACTTCGGACTCTCATCTTCATACCGGAACCGCCTCCATACACACTAACCACCAACACGAAACCATGTCTCAAGCACAAGAAACACAACAACCTAGTGATCCGCCCAAGATCGCGGCGGAGGAGGTGGAAACTGAGGTGCGTCTCACGCCGAATGCCCGCAACCCAGCACACGTTGTTGAAGAGTGGGTTTAGATTAAATCCGCCAGGAAAACATCGCTTCCCAAGATAGACGATCCATTTTTGCAGCTCTTGGAATCTCAGAGGAAGAAAGAGAGCGCAAGATGCGAGGCCTGGAAGGACGAGGTTAACAACTTGTTGATCTTTGTGAGTTTTGTATCGATATTGCGGCTAGGGTTTTGAGGTCTCATCCGTTCGAAGGCCGGTCTCTTCTCGGCCATCGTTACCGCGTTCATTATCGAATCGCACAAGGGTCTCAAGCAGGACTCGAGCGACGTATCCAACGTCTTCCTGTTGCGCATCCTCGCACAGCTTGAAAGTGCAGCAAATGGAACTACCGCAGCCACTCCACAGAGCCTTGTGAATCCCACCTTTACCCCTTCGCCCTCTGACATCCGCGTCAACATCCTCTGGTTCCTCAGCCTCATCTTCAGTCTTACAACCGTTCTTATAGGGATCATCGCGCTCCAGTGGCTGCGCGAGCATCTGCGCGTTCACAACCTTGAACCACAAATAGCTATTTCACTCCACCATCTCAACGTCGATTCTTTTAATCGGTGGTACCTACCACAAATCTTCACCGCACTTCCACTCCTCCTCCAAATTGCTCTTGTGCTCTTTTTGATTGGTATCCTGGAGTTCCTCAGGAACCTCAACCATATGGTCGCTATTCCCGTCGGTGTTGCGGTTGGATTCAGTCTATTCTTCCTTCTGCTGACGACAATATTGCCGACTATGCAGGCTCTCTCTCTCTTCCTTCCTCGCTGGCGGATGGGATCGCAGCCTCGATCACCGTGCCCTTATAGGTCACCACAATCTTGGGCATTCCATCAGCTTGTGCGACCCCTGGTTAACACCATACTAAGGATTACACGACCCAACGTATTGGGGGACGGACGTAACCTAACGTCCCATAACATGATTTCTGAGAATGCCCGGTTCTTTGTAGAGGGTTTCAGCCGCCAACCCACCAATCTAATTTTTCGCCCCAATCCGAGGGATAGCTGGGTCGAACTGGGAATTGCCTGGTTGTTTCAGAGAGATCTCGATCTTATGGAACACTTATCAAGGTTCAAGGAATCTGATTCCAAATTTCGCATTCAACCAGTACCTATATATGACACATTCAAAATCCTCGTTGAAGTGCTTGAAAATGGTTCCTCACAGGATGTCTTACTTGCGCACTACTGTGATGAACCCCTCGTGCAAGCCAACAAGACGGACATGGACTATATGAGATACCTTGCTTATCTAGTGGCCGATAAAAGGTGGTGTTTTGATGGGCCAATCGAAAGAGCATCCCTTGAAGCACTGAAGGGTCATAATATGCTGTTTTTCCATCTAGTACGGGGCCCCCACCAACCAATTGACATAGAAAAGCATATGTTCAAGGCAATTGCGGATACCACACGTGCTATGTTTGCGAATGGCGCTAAAACTCTGGACGACATTTGGCTAGCAAGTATGTGCCCGTACGCTTACTCCGACTTTTATCATCGTCATCCAGGTGAGCACAACTATTGACCGTATTCAACATCAGTACCTACTTTGCCTCCCCAGACACCCAAGAGCAAATACTCGACGTTCTCATCAGCTACTTTGACAACGCTGCAGCACATCACCCCAAGCCCGACGAAGCTGGAACAACCACATACTTCTCTACGGTCACACTAGCCTTTGTTCATGAATCGGCATGGGCCCTGATCGATCTGGAACCCACGTCCCCTCTTTTCTGTAGACACAACAACCTTCTTCAAAATTTGGCAACTCGCCTTCGAGATATCCCTGAAGACCTCACAACCTCACCCCCTCCTGATTACTTGTTCTTCTCCTCGTTCACCTATGGTCATTGGCTTCTTGAGTGGAGCTCGGACATAATCAAAACGGAAACAGGCAGAGATTTCATTGTCGCCTTATTGAAGTACCGCGCTCGCATCCCTCAGCCACGAAAGGATATAGAAGTTATATTCTGCGACGCTGAAAATGGTTATACCACCAACTGGTTACAGTTCGTTGAGAAAGCCGGAGCGAGTGGTGTTGTGCTGTCTCAACTCGCAGAGGAGCCGCCCGCAGATTCTATGACAACTGATGGGGCCAAAATCGCTGAAGGACCCAGTAGAGAAGCCGGGGATGCCACCATCGACGTAGGTGTACTTGGCGCCCAGCCCTCATATGGTGATACAGCGATCCACTCCCCGTTATGGACAGGT
>Ga0247741_1000815_pt1 | contig 17143 bp, 14 predicted proteins | sample UWRJL213509R2_FD_180945 | JGI IMG/M metagenome (GOLD analysis project Ga0247741, IMG submission 180945) | Plant litter microbial communities from Arlington Agricultural Research Station in Wisconsin, United States - UWRJ-L213-509R-2 | ecosystem: Environmental > Terrestrial > Plant litter >... | reverse complement strand
TCGAGGGTCGCCCGCCTCCGCGACGGTCGATTCGTACCAGGCCGCGATCTGCGCGCGGGAGGTGAACCCCAGCTTCACGAGGATGCGCTGCACGTGCGTGTCGATGGTGCGGACCGACAGCACGAGGCGCTCGGCGATGGCGCGGTTGCTGAGACCCGCGCGGATGTCTGCGGCCACCTCGGTTTCGCGAGCACTGAGGACGGTCGAGGGTCGCCGTGTGGATACCGCGAACGAGACGGCCTCGCTCGGGGCGAGGCGCCCGCCCGCCGTCATCAGCCGTTCGTAGGCGCGCTCGCCGAGGCGCTCGACGATCACCGCTACGCACCGGTCGTGGTGCTCGGTCATCTGCGGCCCGTGCACCGTGATGTCGGAGCCGATGCGCCGCCAGCGACTCTGGGCTGCCCCCAGCAGGATCGCGGATCGCTCGGTGGGTGACCGAGCAGCGTCCACCCAGCTGAGCAACTCGAGCATCAGGCAGTCGCCCACGGGGTCGTCGATGCCCTTCTCGGTCGTCAGCGCCTGGCGTGCCATCTGTTCGGCGCCGTCGAGATCGTTCTCGACGAAGGCCGCGAGCGCGAGCGACCAGAGGGCGAGGGAGCGCATCCATTTCTCGCCGATGGACTCGGCATGCCGCAGCGCCTCGCCCGCGGGGATCGAGGCGTCGCTCTCGCGGAGGTGACTGAGGGCCGTCGTCAGCTGGAACTGGGCCAGCATCGCCTCGTCGGGCCGCCCGGCCTCTCGCGCGCGACGGATGGAATCCTCGAACTCGGCGCGGGCGTGTTCCGGGTGTCCCGAGAACAGTGCGTGCGTGCCTCGCCAGCGATGGAACTCGATCTCGAACAGCGCCGAGTCCGCGAACTGCGCAGCCGCGTCCGCGAGGGTGCGCCCCTCCCGCAGGTGCTGCTCGCCCTCCGCGAGATCGCCCTGCAGCAGGCAGAGCCAGGTGGCCGTGATCAGCGCGGGAATCCGACGCTCGGTACTCGCCCCCGGCAGCGCGAGCACGCGGGTCGCCCACGCCCGACCCTCGGGCAGGAAGCCTCCCACACCCCAGTGATAGCGCAGGTCGGAGAACAGTTGCAGGGCCGGGTCGGCGCTCAGGCCGACCGCCGTCGCGAGGGCGGTCTGCAGCTCGGCATGCTGTGCGCGCTGGGCCTCGATCGTCTCGGCCTGGCCCGGGCCGTACCAGCGCCGCGAGTCCTCTGCGGCGACGCGGTGGAAGTGTTCGAGGTGCCGCCGGAGCAGCTGGGGCCAGAGGCCGGCCTCTTCGGCGCGCTCCTTGCCGTACTGCCGGATGGTCTCGAGAAGGTGGAACCGTCCGCCTTCGCGGTCCGCCTCCACCACCGACTGGCCGATGAGTTCGGCGAGGGCGTCGACGACCTCGGCCTCACCGCTGCCCGCGACGGCGACGGCGGCGGCGAGGTCGAAGGGTCCGGTGAAGACGCTCAACGATGCCCACAGGGTCCGCTGCTCCGGCGTGCACAGCTCATGGCTCCAGTCCACGACCGCACGGAGCGTGCGCTGGCGGGCCACGGCGGAGCGCGACGCACCCCGCAGGAGCGTGAACCGGGAGGACAGGCGCCCCGCGAGGTCGGGGATGCTGAGCGTGCGTAAGCGGGATGCCGCCAGCTCGATCGCGAGCGGCAGTCCGTCGAGCGCACGGCAGAGCTCCACCGCGGCCGCGTGATCTTCGGGGCCCAGGACGAACGAGACATCGGCGGCCCGTGCACGCGCGACGAGCAGCGCGACCGCCTCGGAGGACTCGCCCGCGGGGGCGTTCTCGACCGCGGGGGGCGGGTCGATCGAGAGGGGCGGGACCGCGAACGCCTGTTCGCCGTCCAGTTCGAGCCGCCGCCGGCTGGTGGCCAGGATCGACAGCTCGGGCATCGCGTCCAGCAGGTCGTCCACCAGGGCGGCGACGGCATCGATCAGGTGTTCGCAGTTGTCGAGCACCAGGAGCGCCGGGCCCTCGCCGAGCACATCGACGATGAAATCGAGCGGATCGCGCGCCGATTGATCGCCGAGCGGCAGCGCGCGCGCGACGGCGAGGGGCAGCAGGCGGGCGTCGTGCACCGTGTCGAGCGGAACGAACCAGCACGCGATCCCCGCGTGCTCCGCGTGCGTGTTCGCGGCCCGCTTCGCCAGACGGGTCTTACCCGCACCACCCACGCCGGTCAGGGTGACCAGGCGCGACGTATCCAGGAGCGCCGCGAGCATGTCGAGCTCCCGGCGGCGACCCACGAACTCGCTTCGAGGCTCTCTGATCATCGATTTCCCGGCACCTTCGCTTCGGTGTGGCCCATTATCCTCCGCGGTACGAGCGCGTCCGGACGCCGCCGATCCCGCGATCGCACGACCGACCGGAGCCGTCGGCCGGTGTCACGAGCCGGTGTCACGAGCCGGCGCCACAAGCCGCAGTCGCGACGCGGTGTCACGCCGCGGTGGCCGCCGTGCGTCGCCGTCCGACCTCGCCGCTGATCAGGCCGATCGCGGCGAAGCCCGTCATCGCGACGAGCGCGGGAACGGGTGTCTGGGTGCCGAGGATCCCGCCGAGCGGAGACGCGCCGGCACCGAAGACGAACTGCGCGAAGCCGAGCACGGCCGATCCCGCGCCGGCGATCCCGACCGCCGCGCCGACCGCGAGCGCCGATGCGGTCGACATGACGGCGCCGCAGCCCACCGCGAAGATGCACACGAGCACGATGTAGACGGGCAGCGTCAGGACGCCCACCACCGCGACGGCGGCCGCGGATCCGGCGGCGAGCAACACCAACAGCTGGGCGTAGCGCAGCGTCCGTTCCGCGCCGATGCGGTCGCCCACGCGGGCGGTGGCCGCCGCGCCGAACATGATGGCGACCGAACTCAGCGAGAAGATGAGCGAGTAGCCCAGCGGCGAGACGCCGAAGACCTCCTGCGCGAGGAACGACGACGAACTGATGTAGGCCATCAGGGCCCCGTACCCTGCCGCGAACGCGATGGCGTAGCCGAGGTAGCCGACGTCGCGCACCAGTCGGCTCACGTTCGTCGCCAGGGCACGGATGGTCAGGGGGTGCCGCGACGTTCGCGGTAGCGTCTCGGGGATCCGCAGTATCGCGGCGAGCAGCATCCCCGTCGCGATGATCGCGAGGCCGAGGAGCGCCGTGCGCCACCCGCCCCACTGCGTCAGCCAGGCGCCGAGCGGGCTGGCGATGGCGGGCCCGAGCGCGATGAAGACGAACAGGGTGCCGAAGGCGCGGACGGCTGCGGCGCGGTCCGCCAGGTCGGAGACGATCGCGCGCGCAAGCACGACGCCCGAGGCGCCCGCGACCCCCTGCACAGCGCGCACTGCGACCAGTGCCTCGAGGGTCGGGCTCATCGAGGCGAGGTAGCAGCACAGGGTGAAGATGGTCAGCGCGACGATGAGGGTGCGGCGTCGACCGAGGGCGTCCGAGACCGAGCCGATCAGCAGCTGACCGACCGCCGCGCCGAGCAGGAACGCGGTCAGTGTGAGCTGGACGGCGGAGGCACCGACCCCGAGGTCCTGCATGATGCCGGGGAACGACGGCAGATAGAGGTCGGTCGAGAGCGAACCCGCCATCGCCACGTACCCGAGCACGACCATGAGGCCCGGCCGGATGCCGCGGGCCGTCGGCGCTGCGGCGGACGTCACCCGCGTGACTGCGCCACGGCGTCGTCCGGGCGGAATCCCTTCTTCGCCAGCTGGATCTGCTCGTAGACGTGGTGGCGGAGCTCGGTGAACCGCTGCATCGAACGCGTCTCGAGCTGATCCCGCTCGTCGGGGAGGTCGACGATGAGGTCCTCCTGCACGATCGTCGGCGAGCTCGAAAGCATGATGACGCGATTGCCGAGGTAGACGGATTCGTCGATGTCGTGCGTGACGAAGAGCACCGAGATCCCCAGCTCCTTGCGGACCTTGCGCACGAGGTCCTCGAGGTCGGCGCGGGTCTGCGCGTCGACGGCGGCGAAGGGCTCGTCCATCAGCAGAACCTCGGGCTGGTACGCGATCGCACGGGCGATCGCGACGCGCTGCTGCATGCCGCCCGAGAGCTGCCAGGGGTAGGACTTCGGTACGTGCGAGAGGCCGACGTTGTCGAGCGCCTCGGCGACGAGACGCGAGCGCTCGTCCTTCGGCATGCCCGCGTTCCTCAGCGGCAGCTCGACGTTCTCGGCGACGCGCAGCCAGGGGAACAGCGACCGGCCGTACTCCTGGAAGACGACGGCCATCTTCTTCGGGGGCGACGTGACCTTCTTCCCGTCCAGCACGACCTCGCCGCTCGTCGGCGCGAGCAGGCCCGCGATGCACTTCAGCAACGTGGTCTTGCCCGAACCCGACGGCCCGACCAGGCAGGTGAGTTCGTTCTTGCCGAGGTCGAAGGTGAGGTCGCGGACGGCCTCGATCGGCCCGCCGTCGGTCTCGTAGATCTTCTGGAGCCCCCGCACCGAGAGGAGCGTCTCCTCGGGCGGCAGGGTCCGGCCGTGCGAGACCGTGTTGAGGGGAGCGGATGCGTCAGGAAGCATTTTCGAGGTCCTTCAGTCCGTGATACCAACGCAGGATGCGTCGCTCGAAGATTCGGAAGACGACGGCGACGCCGTAGCCCAGGAGTCCCAGCACGAGGATGCCCGACCACATCTCGGGGATCGCGAAGGTGCGCTGGAACTGGATGATCGCGAAGCCGAGGCCCGCGGTCGTGTTGAACATCTCGGAGATGACCATGAGGATCAGGCCGATCGGCAGGCACTGACGGATGCCCGCCATGATCTGCGGGGCGGCGCCGGGCAGAACCTGGAAGCGCACCCGCCGGAAGCCCTGGATGCCGTACGAGCGGCTCGTCTCGTTCTGCACCGAGTCGGCGGCGCGGACGCCCTCGACGGTGTTGAGCAGTACGGGCCAGATCGAGGCCAGCGCGATGATGAAGATCTTCATCGCGTCGTTGGGGCCGATCAGCAGCAGCAGCGGCGGGATCAGCACGGGCGCGGGCAGGGCGCGGAAGAACTCGAACGTCGGCTCGGTCAGCGAGCGGAGGTCCCGGTTGAGTCCGACGACGACGCCGATGACGACGCCCAGCACCATGGCGATGACGACGCCGACGCCGAAGCGGAGGATGCTCGGCAGCACGTCCAGCCACAGCCTCGGCCCGAACCACGTCTCGAAGAAGGGGACGAGGATCTCGCCCGGGTTCGGGAAGAAGAAGTTGGGCGAGATCGCGGTGACGATCCACCACAGGGAAATGAGGATGGCCGGCAACCCGAAGGTGAAGGCGATCCAGACGACGGCTTTCTTCACTGGACCGCCTCCCCGCGCACGGACTGATGCCACGACAGCGTCGCGCGCTCGAGCACCCGCGCCCCCGTGTTGATGAGGATGCCGAGGAATCCGGTCGCGAGCAGCAGTGCGTACATGGTGGAGTACTGCCCGCCGTTCTGCGCCTTGAGGATCTCGGCGCCGAGGCCCGGGGTTCCGATGATGAGTTGGGCCGTGATGGCGAGGATGAGCGCGACCGCGGCCGCCAGGCGGAGGCCCGTCATCAGGTAGGGCAGGGCCGTGGGGAACACGATGTCGCGGATGCGCTGCCACTTCGAGAACCCGTAGCTGCGACCGGTGGCCATTGCGACCGTGTCCACATCCGCGACGCCGTAGAGGACCTGGATGAAGATCTGCCAGAACGCGGCGTAGACGATCAGGAGGAGGCTGGCCTCGATCCGCAGGCCGAACAGCAGCACCGCGAGCGGGATGAGCGCGACCGACGGCACGGGGCGGAGGAACTCGACCGTCGAGTTGGTGAAGCGGCGAAGGAAAGGCGACAGCCCGATGACGACCCCGAGCACGGTCGCCAGCACCAGGGCGATCCCGAGGCCGAGCGCCCACGCGCCGAGGGTCTGTCCGACCGCGATCCAGAAGTCACCGATCGTCAGCACCTGGAACAGCCGCGGGATCACCTCGGTCGGAGGTGGCAGGTATCGCGCATCGGCGATGCCCGATCGGGAGACGCCCTCCCACGCGAGCAGAACGATCAGGATGCCGGTGGCTCCCAGGATCGCCCGTCGCGGTCGGTAGCTGCGCTGCCGCGTGCGGGCGCGGGCGATGGCGACCGTCGTGGTGACGGTGTGGCCGTCGGCGGGTGGTGCGGTGGTCATGACCGTCCCTCTCTCAGCGGCTTGCGAGTTCGTCGGCGAAGCGCGTCCGCAGGTCGGCCTTGCGGACCTTGCCGCTGGCCGTGCGGGGCAGTTCATCCACGAAGACGACCTGCTTGGGGATCTTGTAGCGCGCGAGGCGGCCCGACAGGTGACGCGTGACGGCGTCGGCTTCGAGCGTCTCGCCCGGCTTGAGGGCGACGATGGCGAGCGGCACCTCGCCCCACTTCGGGTCGGGGATGCCGATCAGCGCCACCGCGGCGATCTCGGGGATCTCCATGATGCGCCCCTCCACCTCCGCGGAGTAGATGTTCTCGCCGCCCGAGATGATCATGTCCTTGATCCGGTCGGAGATGAAGATGTATCCGTCCTCGTCCACGTGGCCGAGGTCGCCCGAGCGGAACCATCCGTCGACGAACGCCGCGGCGGTCGCCTCGGGTCGGCGCCAGTACTCGCGGATGACGTTGGGGCCCTTGACCCAGATCTCACCCACCTCGCCCGGCGCGACCGTGCGCCCCTGATCGTCGACGATCTTGACGTCGGTGAAGAAGTGCGGGACTCCCGATGAGCCCATCTTCGCCAGGCTCGCCCGCGGCGGCATGGCGGTCGCACCCGGCGCGGTCTCGGTCATGCCGTAGCCGCACGAGAACGCCAGTCCCCGCTCTTCGTAGGCCTGGAGCATCCGCTCCGGCATCGTCGAGCCTCCGCACGTCAGGTGCTCGAGGCTGCTGATGTCGGTGCTGTCCCAGGCGGGGTGTTCCTGCAGCATCTGGAAAGTCGTGGGCACGCCCGAGAGCATCGTGATCCGCTCGCTCTCGATCGTGGCGAGCACGGCGCCCGGATCGAACTTCTCGTGGAGGATCACCGCCCCGCCCTGCAGGAGCACGGGGAGGGCCCCCATGCTGAGGGCCGCGACGTGGAAGAGGGGAGAGATCAGCAGCACGCGCTCATTGACGGTGACCCCGTAATCGACGAGGGCGTTGAAGCAGTTCCAGGTGATGTTGCCGTGCGTGAGGACGGCGCCCTTGGGATGCCCGGTGGTGCCGGAGGTGTAGAGGATGATCGCGGGGTCGTCCAGCGTGACCGGCTCGTCGCGCGCGGTCAGGTCGCCGGAGGCGAGGACGGCGTCGTATTGCTCGACCGCCGAGTCGGCGGGGCCGTCGACGACGATGCGGCGCACCACCCCGGTCGGCCAGCTGCCGGCTCGGGCGAGGTCGCGGAGGTCTTCGTGCAGCACGAGGGTCGTCGAGCCGGAATCCTCGAGCGCGAACTCCACCTCGGGCGCGGCGAGGCGCGTGTTCAGGGGGACGAAGATGGCGCCGAGTGTCGCGGTGGCGAAGAGCGTCTCGAGGAACGACGGATGGTTGTTGCCGAGGTAGGCGACGCGGTCGCCGGCGCGCACGCCCCGGTCCGAGAGGGCGTTGGCGAGGCGCGTGATGCGGTCGGCCAGCTCTTCGTATCGGATCCGCTCGTCCCGGAACGTGATCGCGATGTCGCCCAGCGAGCGGTCGCGGCGACGCGACACCCACGGACCGATCCCCTGATTGTGCACGGCTGCTCTTCCTCGAGTGTGGTGGACGGAGTGAGTACCCGGCGCCGCCGCAGTGGGCGGCGCCGGGCATTCGGTTACTGAACGGCGATGACCTCGTCGAGGTCGGGCTCGCTGCCGAGGAATCCGAACTTCAGGGCGAGCGCGGAGAGCTCCTCGATGATCTTCCGGTCGAGGTCGCCCGAGAGCACCTCGAGCGTGAGGTCGCCGACGACCTCGGCGGGCATGCCGGTGTACGCCACGATCGCCTCGCGGTTCAGGTCGTCGTTCTCCATCGCGAAGGCGGTGGCGTCGGCGACTCCGTCGGCGAAGGCCTTGACCACGTCGGGGTTCGCGTCGGCGTACGAGGCCGAGGTGAACGTGACGGTCGAGTAGAGGCCCGGGATGACGTCGAACGTGTTGCCGAGGTACTCCATGCCCTCGGTCGCGAGGGCCGCGCTGATGAACGGCTCGGGGATCCAGGCCGCGTCGATGTTGCCCTGTTCGAGCTGCGCGAGCTGGTCGGGGAACGCGATCTCGGTGAACTTCACGGCCTCGGGGTCGCCGCCGTCCTGCTCGACGAGACCCATCGTGCCGAGGTCACCGAGCGTGTTGACCGCGTTGACGGCGACGGTCTTGCCCTCGAGGTCCTTGAAGCTGGCGATGCCCGAGTCCCCGCGCACGACCAGGCCCGAGGCGGGAACGCCCTGTTCCTGGTGCGAGTAGCCCGCGACGATCTTCATCTCGAGGCCCTGGCTGGCGGCGACGAGCACCGACAGCGGGTTGCCGACGGCGAACTGGATCGATCCGCTCGACACGGCGGGCAGGAGGGCGGCGCCGCCCTGTCCCAGCTGAATGGTGACGTCGAGCCCGTGCTCCTCGAAGATCCCCTCGTCGATGGCGAGCTGCATGGCGGCGTGCGGCGCGATCTGCAGCAGGCCGACGGTGACGGGGATGAGCTCCCCGGACGCCGCGTCGTCGGAGGGGGCGGCGGACTCGCCCGAGAGCGATCCCCCCGAGCATCCGGCGAGCATGAGGCCCGCGACGGTCAGTGCTGCGAGTGCGGAAAGACGTGACTTTCGCATATCAGTTACTCCTTTGTGACTGTTGGTGGTGCGGTGACTGTTGGTGGTGCGGGTATTCAGTTGTGTTGCCGGTCTCAGGCGTAGAAGCGCTGCAGACTCCGCGCGACGACCGCGGGCTTGGTGCCACCCTCGGTCTCGATGACGATGTCGACGACGAGCTGGTACCCGCCCGCGACCTCGATGACCTCGGCGATGGTACCCGTCAGGCGGATGCGAGCACCGACCTTGACGGGAGAGACGAATCGAACCTTGTCGAGGCCGTAGTTGACCTTCGTCGACACGCCTTCGACGTCGAAGACCTGGGACTGCAGGGGGATGATGAGCGACAGGCTCAGGAAGCCGTGCGCGATGGGTCCGCCGAAGGGACCCTCGGTAGCGCGCTCCGGGTCGACGTGGATCCACTGGTGGTCATCGGTCGCGTCCGCGAACGTGTCCACGCGCTCCTGGGTGACCTCGAGCCAGTCGGAGGGTCCGATCTCGGTCCCGGCGAGCCCGGCGAGTTCGGCGTAGGTGGCGGTCAGTGTCATGGCGGATTCTCTCCTGGATGTGCGGCGAAAGGGTGGTCAAACGAACGCGGACAGGCCGGTCAGGCCCCGCCCGACGATGAGTGCGTTGATCTCGTGTGTGCCCTCGTACGAGTACACGGCTTCGGCGTCGGCGAAGAAGCGGGCCGCGTCGTTCTCGAGCAGGATGCCGTTGCCGCCGAGCACCTCGCGACCGAGCGCGACGCTCTCGCGCGCCAGCCGGGCCGTCTGCATCTTGGCGAGCGCCGCGTTCTCGTCGTTCGCGGCGCCGGCGTCCTGACGGGCCGAGAGCTGCACGGCCATAGCGAGCGACGAGACGGCGTTGCCGAGCATCCTCGCGAGCTTCTCCTGCACGAGCTGGAATCCCGCGACCGGACGGCCGAACTGCTCGCGGGAGCGGGTGTAGTTCACGGCCGCCTCGAGCGCGCCGGACTGCAGCCCGGCCGAGATCCAGGCGACGTCTGCGCGCATCGATCCGAGGATGCGGGCGACGTCCTTCCACGAGTTCACGTTCTGGAGGCGCTCTGAGTCGGCGACACGAACGCCCTCCAGGTGGATGAGGGCGTTCTGCATCGGCCGCAGCGAGATCTTGCCGGTGATGGTCTCGACGGTCACGCCCGCCGCGGTACGGGGAACGAGGAAGGCCTTGACCTGACCGTCGGCGGTGTCGCGCGCGAAGACGGCGATGACATCGGCGGTGATCGCCCCGCCGATCCACTTCTTGGCGCCGTCGATGACCCACTCGTCGCCGTCGCGGCGAGCGGTCGTGGACAGGCCGCCGGCGATGTCGGAGCCGTGCTCGGGTTCGGTCAGGGCGAAGACTCCCCGCAGTGCGAAGGAGCGAACGTCGGCGTCCAGGCGCTCCGCCTGCTCGGCGGAGCCACCGAGGGCGACCGCGGCGCGGAAGAGCCCGGCCTGGGCGTTGTACGCGGTGACGACCGAGACATCCGTCCGCGCCAGCACGAACGTGCGGAAGCCGGCGAACATCGACGAGGCGGCCTCGTCGGCCGAGACGCCGTGCGGATTCATGAGGTCGAGCGGCACGAGGGCGTCGAGCACGCCGTCGGGCATGGTCGCGGTCTCCCACGCGTCGTTCATGAGCGGGGCGACGCGGGTCCGGAGCGTCTCGGCGAGCTGAGCGAGCAGCTCGCGGGCCTCGGGCGAGAGGTGCGTCTCGGCGAACCCGTACGGGTCGTAGCCGAGGGCGGTCGGAGCGATCCTCATGCCGTGCCCCCCAGTCCGAGCAGGCGAGCCGCGTTGTTCTTCACGATGCCGGGCATGACCTCGGGCTTGAGCGTGGTGTGCTCGACGTCGCGGAGCCACCGGTCGGGCGTGATCATCGGGAAGTCCGAGCCGAAGAGCACACGGTTCTTCAGGTAGGAGTTCGCGGCGCGCACGAGCTCGGCGGGGAAGTACTTCGGGCTCCAGCCCGACAGGTCGATCCACGTGTTGTGCTTGTGCGTCGCGACGGACAGCGCCTCGTCCTGCCACGGCACCGAGGGGTGCGCCATGATGATCTGGAGCTCGGGGTGCTCGGCGGCGACGACGTCGAGAAGGATCGGGTTCGACAGCCCGAGGCGCAGTCCCCGCCCGCCCGGCATGCCCGCGCCGATGCCGGTCTGGCCGGTGTGGAACAGCGCGACGACGCCCGCCTCCTGCAGGGCCTCGTACAGCGGGAAGTGAGCCGTGTCGCTCGGGTCGAACCGCTGCACGGTGGGGTGGAACTTGAAGCCGCGGACGCCGTTCTCGTCGATCAGCCGGCGCGCGATGTCGATCGCGGCCGGACCCCTGTTCGGGTCGACCGACCCGAAGGGGATGAGGACGTCGTTGTTGCGTGCGGCTCCCTCGGCGATCTCCGCATTCGAGATCGGAGGGTGGTCGAGGTTCGTCTCGGCGTCGACGGTGAAGACGACCGCCGCCATCCGACGCTCGCGGTAGTACGCCGCGATGCCGTCGATGTCCGGGCGCGGTCCGTCGGTGCTGAAGTACTTCGTGGCCGCCTCGGCGAGGTCATCGGGCAGCGACGAATGGCCGTGCCCGTCGACCTCGACGTGCACGTGCACATCGATCGCCTCGATCGCCTCGATGTCGATGGCGGATTCGTACCGGGTCATGTTCGCTCCATCGCGAGCTGGTCCGCGCCGTGCGGAGGGTCTGTGTGGTCGGGCTACGGGTTCGAGGGGGGCTGCAGCTCCTCCGGGAGCGGGGGGAACGTCTCGCCCACGCTCTGCAGCTGGTTGCCGATCAACGCCGGGAACTGCTCGACGAGCGCGTCGTACGACCATCCGCCGTCGTGGTACTCGGTGACGACGGGCTCGGGGTGCGACCAGAGCTGCAGGCGGTCGCCGCCCACGCCGATAGCCTGCCCGGTCACGTCGGCGGCTGCGTCCGAGGCCAAGTAGGCGATCAGGCCGGCGACGTCGTCCGCGGTCCCGAAGCCGAGGTCATGGCGGAAGAATGCGGGCATCGCCTCGCCGCGATCGGCGGCGGCGACAGCCGAGGCGAAGTACGGCACGGTGGCCGTCATGGCGGTGGCGGCCACCGGGATGACGGTGTTGGCGGTGATCCCCGCGCGCTTGAGCTCGAGTGCCCACGTGCGGACCATGCCCGCGATGCCGGCCTTGGCGGCGGCGTAGTTGGTCTGGCCGAAGTTGCCGCGCTGGCCGGTGGGCGATCCGATGCAGATGATGCGACCGGCCACGCCGTTCTCGCGCATGTAGGTGGCTGCCGCGCGGACGCAGGTGAAGGTGCCGCGCAGGTGGACGTTGATGACGAGATCGAAGTCCTCGTCGCTCATCTTCCACAGCACGGTGTCGCGCAGCACGCCGGCGTTCGTGACGAGGATGTCGAGGCCCCCGAACGTGTCGACAGCCGTGCGCACCAGCTGATCGGCCGTCTCGGTCGATCCGACGGGGGCGACGACCGCAACGGCGCGACCACCGGCGGACTCGATCGACGCGACGGCCTCGGCGGCGACGTCGGCGTCCACGTCGTTGACGACGACGGCAGCGCCCTGGCGTGCGAGTTCCTGGGCGTAGGCCAGGCCGAGCCCGCGCCCGGATCCGGTGACGATGGCGACTTTGCCTGCAAGGGACATGCGTGCTCCTTTGATCTCCCCACATGAAAGCTCACATAGTGGAAAAAGTCAATGATAGGTCGTAGCAAGGAAACGTGGCATCATGGCGACCATGGTGTCGACAGCCGCGTCCTCGGAGACGAGTTCGCGTGTGCGCGCGGCCGATCGCCTGTGGGGCACGATCGTCGGGCAGGACCTGACCTTCGTTCTGGCACGGGCCAACGCGCGGGCGATCGCCACGGTCAACACCGTGCTCGCGGACTTCGAGCTCAAGGTGCGGTCGTACTCGGTGCTCTCGCTCGCGGCGGACGATGCCCGACCCTCGCAGCGTGAGCTCTCGGAGTTCCTGCGACTGGATCCGAGCCAGATCGTGTCGCTGGTCGACGATCTCGAGTCGCGCGGGTTGGCGCGACGCGAGCCGGATCCGACCGATCGCCGCGCCAATGTCGTGGTCGCGACCGACGCGGGCCGGGCGCTGCACGAGCGCGCCCGTCGCGCCGTGGAGAAGACCGAGGCCTCGAACTTCAACGCGTTCAGCGCCGACGATCTCGAGCGTCTCGGTGAACTGCTGCGTCGACTGGCGTCGGACGTGGCGGAAGACGCCTCGGACTAGCCCCGCGCCGACGTCAGGCGAGCGTAGACATCAGGCCGGCGCCGACCTCACGCGAAAGACAGGACGAGGCTGCGTCGCAGCCCACCGTGCTGAACGAGACGATGCGTCTCGGCGGCCTCCGCGGGGGCGAACACCTCGACCGGACGATCCCGAGCGGTGATCCGGGACACCTCCTCGAGGCGTGCACCGCGATGCCATTCGCGCGGCACGGCCACGGCGTGCACGTGGACCTGCCCGTCCGCGGGACCCTGCCAGCCGCGAAGCGTCGCGATGCGGCCGCCCGGACGGACGGCGGGCAGGACACCTTCGTCGAGCACGGCGAGGTCGGCGATCGCGTCGACCGGGCCCCCCGCGGCGGCGAGGATCCCCGCCACGAGGTCGTCGGATGCCACGACGGCTCCGGGGTCGAGAGCCGCGAGGCGTGCGGCGTCGTGGGGACGCGCCGCGGCGATCACGTGCGCGCCGCGCGCCTTCGCGAGCGGGACCAGGAGCGAACCGAGGGCACCCGCGGCGCCGGTCACGGCGAGGGTCGTACCCGGGCCGACCTCGAGCGCGTCCACGATCTGCAGGGCCGTGTGGCCGTTCATCGGCAGCGTCGCCGCGATCTCGAGGGACAGGTCGTCCGGAACCCCGGCGATGGTGTCGTCGGGCGCCACGACGCTGGCGCGGTAGCCGCCCCCGTAGGGGCTCGAGGGCAGGGTCATCGTCATCACGCGGTCGCCGACCGACCAGCGGCTGCCGGCGCCGACAGCCGACACGGTGCCCGCCACCGCCATTCCGGGCACGAAGGGGGGTCCGACCTCGATCGGTCGGATTCCCGCGCGCACGACGAGGTCGGCCGGATGGACGGCGGCCGCGGTGACGCGGATGCGCGCCTCGCCGGGCCCCGGTTCGGCGACGGGCAGCTCGATCACGGACAACACCTCGGGTCCGCCGGGGGAGCTGAACGCGACCGCCGTCGCGGAGGTGGTTGCCGAGGCGTCGCTGGTGCTCACTCCGCCGGTCCGTACGCGAGCATGACCTCGCGAACGGAGCCGAAGCTGCGCTCGACGTCGTCCACCATCTCGGGGTGCGTGAACGCGAAGGCATCCCCGTTCTCGATCGCGCGGACGACGATGGCGCCGACCTCGTCGGGAGTCGACCAGCGGGCGTCCTCGGGCAGCTTCTGAGCGATGTCGAAGTCGAACAGGCCGCTGTCGCCGGCGAGTCGCTCGGGTCGTGTGCGCAGGCTCGCGGCGATGTTGGTGCGGACAGCGCCCGGATGCAGCACCGTGACGCCGACGTCGGCACCTTCGGCGGCGAGTTCGGCACGCAGGACGCGGCTGAGGCCGTCGACGGCGGCCTTGCTGGCCACATAGGGGGCGTACGACGGGGGGAAGAAGAAGGTCGACATGGATGCGGTGTTGACGATCCACCCGCCGCGGGGGTTCGCCTTGAGGCGGGGCAGGAAGGCGTCGACGCCGTGGATGACTCCCCACAGGTTGACGTCGAGGATCCACTTCCAGTCGGCCAGGGTCAGCGAGGCGATGTCGGCCTTCGGGCCGACTCCGGCGTTGTTGACCACGATGTCGACGGCGCCGAAACGCTCGACGACCGTCTCGGCCAGGTCGGCCACACTGGCCGCGTCGGTCACGTCGGTGCGCACGCCGGTCGCGCCGATCTCGGCCGCGGTCGTCTCGAGCGCGCTCTCGTCGACATCCGCGATCACGACCGTCGCGCCGCGCGCGATGAAGGCCTCGGCGATGCCGCGGCCGATTCCGCTCGCGCCACCCGTGACGACGGCCACGCGCCCGCTCCAGTCCTGGATTCCCGACTGCTCGATACCCGGCATGTTTCCTCACTCCCTCGTGCGGCTCGCGCGCCGACCTCGGCGCGCACGTGCTTCCATCCTGGGCGATCACGCCACCGGATCACGTCTCACATTGAGCCGCCGGGCCGGGTTCGGGGCGCGGTGAGGACCGGCCGCGAGCCGTCTCAGGATGAGACCTGGCCGCCGCGCGGGCCGTGGTTACCGTGGTCGAACCCTCGAGCGTCCGGTATGTGAACCGACGCTCTCGACGATCGCGAAGGAGCATCGACGATGCACATCGGCGTGAACTTCGGCTTCGGCCGGTTCGATACGAGCATTTCCGAGTACGACGTGGTGACCAACGAGACCCACCTCGCGGTCCTCTCCGAGGAGCTCGGCTACGACAGCGTGTGGGCCACCGAGCACCACTTCACCGACTACTCCTTCATGCCCGACAACCTGCAGTGGCTCTCGTACGTCGCCGCGAAGACCGAGCGCATCCAGCTCGGCACGGGCGCCGTCATCCTGCCCTGGAACGACCCCCTGCGCGTCGCCGAGAAGCTGCTGCTGCTCGACAACCTGAGCAACGGGCGCGCGGTCTTCGGCATGGGTCGCGGCGTCGCGCGCAGCGAGTTCGAGGGACTCCGCATCCCCGTGGGCGAGTCGCGCGAGCGCATGGACGAGGCGATCCCGATGATCGTCGAGGCGCTCGAGACCGGCTTCATCGAAGGCCCCGGTCCCCACTACAAGCAGCCCCGCCGACAGCTGAAGCCCGGCCCCATCGGCTCGTTCAAGGAGCGCACGTACACCGTCGCCGGCTCCGAGGACTCGATCATCGCCGCCGTCAAGAACCGCGTGCGGCTGATGTCGTTCATCCTGCGTCCCGTCGACAAGCTCGTCGAGACCTTCGATGTGTACAACAACCTGTGGCGCGAGACCTGGGACGACGAGCCGATGCCGATCTGCATCAACGTCAACATGTACTGCAACGAGGACGCCGAGCTGGCCAAGTCCCGCATGTACGAGTACCTGGGCAACTTCTGGGGCCAGAACGTCGAGCACTACGAGTTCTTGGGAAACCACTTCGCCACGCAGAAGGGCTACGAGCGCTACGCCGAGAAGGCGGCGGCGCTGCGCGAGAAGGGCGTCGAGCAGGCCGGGCGCGACTACGCCGACGCGGCGCTCTCCGGCACGCCCGACGAGATGATCGAGAAGCTGGCCTGGATCCAGGGGATCATGGGCCAGTACGAACTCGTCGTGGCGCCCGCGTTCGGCGGCATGCCGCACGCCATGGCGGAAGAGAGCCTGCGTCTGTTCGCCGAGAAGGTCGTCCCCGTCGTGCGCGAGCAGTACGACGTGCGCGTCTCCGACGGCCAGCTCGTCCGCTGACGAGGGCCCCGGCCGTGACCGGCACCGCAGCCATGACCTCCACCGAAGCGCGTCGGATCGTCGACAGCGGCGTTCCCATGACCGCTCGCGACGGCGTGGTCCTCCGATCGGTCGTGCACCGCGCGACCGATCGGGAGGCCCAGCCGATCGCGCTCGTGCGCAACCCGTACGGCGAGCCGCTCACCCGCAACCTGCCGATCGTTGCCCTGCTCGCCGCAGGGTTCGCGGTTGTCATCCAGGATTGCCGCGGGACGGGCGACTCGGACGGCGTCTTCGTACCGTTCGAGAACGAGGAATCCGACTCGGTCGACGCGATCCGCTGGGCGGCGCAGCTGCCCTTCTCGAACGGGAAGGTCGTCACGTACGGGCTCTCGTACTCGGGGATGGTCCAGATGGCCGCGGCGGTCAGCGACCCCGAGGGTCTCGCCGGCATCATCCCGGTGGTCACGCCGCACGATTACCAGACCGGTCTGGCCTACCGCGGCGGTGCCGCGCAGATGGGTCAGCTGACCGGTTGGTACACCATGAAGACGCTGCAGAGCTTGATGTACCGCGCTCAGCACGGCGAGGACGTGCGGGAACTGATGGGTCGCTTCGGGCGCCACGCCGCAGACATCTGGGCGTCGGTCGGATCCGGTCCGCTCGCCGAGGCATCCCTCCTCAACGAGGTCCTGCCCACGTGGGGGCGATGGATGACGGAGGAGACGACCGGTACGTACTGGCCGTCGGTCAGTTACGGCGCGCGGCGCGACGGAGTCGCGGTACCCGGGCTGCACGTCGGGGGCTGGTTCGACCTGTTCCTCGGCGGCACGATCGACAACTTCGTGACACTGCGTGCCGGTGCCGCGAACGAGCGCGCCCGACAGGGCCAGCGCCTGATCATCGGCCCGTGGCAGCACATCGATCAGAGCGGCACGATCGGCGACCTGAGCTTCGGCGCCCCGGCCTCGGCCGCGGGAATCGGCCTCGAGGGACGCGTCGCGGCATTCGCGGCTGCGGCGGCCGCCGGC
>Ga0247741_1000814_pt1 | contig 17149 bp, 18 predicted proteins | sample UWRJL213509R2_FD_180945 | JGI IMG/M metagenome (GOLD analysis project Ga0247741, IMG submission 180945) | Plant litter microbial communities from Arlington Agricultural Research Station in Wisconsin, United States - UWRJ-L213-509R-2 | ecosystem: Environmental > Terrestrial > Plant litter >... | reverse complement strand
GTAGAACAAAAGCTGTATGTTGGCATCTCCACATAAGGTGGAAGATAAGCTGGAAGAATGAAGTGTAGATGACCTCTACAGTCGAAAACACCTGACGTGTCATAAAGCTTACAGAGCCAATCTGCATGAATGACGGTTGCATGTAGGGCTAGGTTGGCTGGACATACCTGATTTGATCTGTGCTTTGAGATACGTATGATTGATGCAACCCCAATAGCTACACTGTTCCAGTACAATAGGTAAAGCGGAAGTTGACAATGTTCCACATCTTATGGACTGGCGGGGGTCCGCGGATGGTGCCAACAATGTTCCATTAGTACTGAGTGAGCTGATGTGCAGCTCATAGTGGTCAAATTTATTTGAATTAGGGCAATTCTCGGCCGAACAATATTGATATTTCTCAAATTTGCTTCTGTGCTAGTTTCTTAGTGAGTCGATTTAGGAGCCTCTGGCCAGACTTGCTGCTTGTTTCATCACTCATCCTCCTGTATAACTACCTTCCATCGTCAGGACATGCTCATTTGAAATTCATATATGAACTTATCAGCTATAAGATTGAGCGAGCATGGCCTCATCTGGCGGCTAAAAGCTCGCTTTCCCTCTGCTCGTGGCTCCTCAGAATACCAGCTGTTTATCTCTACTTGTGATGGTACCCAGTAGAGCAGGGCATCCAGAGCGTCGATGCCCGTCAAAAACGGTAAGCATTAGCGGAACTCGGCCGAAAGTAACATGCCCAGTACACCATCCACCTGAAAATACATAAATTTTGTTCTGCACCGTACACATTAACATTCGATGGTACTCTACTCCAGCATTGCAACCATCTCCAGATCTTCCCTCATAAGTTCGAATTCCTTTGCAACTGAGTCCACCGCACCATCAATAGATCCCAACAAATTTTTCGCCCATTGCACATTTCGAGTCTGGTATACCTCAGCAACTTCAGCCGCTTTCCCATATGGCAATCGTGGGGTTAAATTCGTGAGGAAGGTGTGTACCTCCATGAGCTCCTCAAGCGAGTACCTCACCTTATAGTTATAGATATAATCAGTATATAACCCGCATAGATTCAAAATTTCACATACCTCTTCGGGTTTTGCTTGGCTACTCTGGGGTGTCGGCTGCCCTGGAGTGAGTATCTTGCTGCTAGTGGGCTCCTGCAGGCGGACATGACGACCACTGGCGTCCTCAGGTTATTGAATCCATAATTAGTCAAAAGGCAAAATGGTGTCATCATGAATTCACCTGCAGGAGAGACACTTCAATATGTGATCTCTTACTGCTCTCTGAGCCGGCTCCTGATGAAATGGACGACACTGTTCGCTTGAGAGCTTGTCGTAAGAGTGGACGATCGGCTGAGAGGAGAGATGGCATATCTCCAGTTGGAGACTTATTCGCCTCAGAAGTTGAAACAGCGGCTGATGGTCCTGGTGGATATTTTCGACATAGAATGGGTGCATCAGCAGACAACTCAGGTGCTGGTACCTTCAAGGATGGCGGCGGTTTTCGACGAATGATGGGAGCATCATCAATAGCAGAAGCGGCTAGCGATGAAGTTGATGCCTTGCGTATTCGAACGATGGGAGCAGCAGCAGAGCTGGCCAATGATGATGTCGAATTCTTGCTTTTTCGAACAATGGGAGTATCGTCAGCGATAGAGGTGGCCAATAGTGTTGAATTCTTGCTTTTTCGAACAATGGGAGTGTCGTCAGTGACAGAGCTGGCCAATGATGTTGAATTCTTGCTCTTCCAAACAATGCGAGTGTTATCATCAGCGGCAGAACCAGCCAGTGTCAATGATGATGTTGGCTTTTTGCTTTTTCGAACGATGGGAGTGTCGTCAGCAGCAGATGAGCCAGCCAATGATATTGGCTTTCTGTATTTTCGAACGATGGGAGTATCATCGATGGTAATCGCGGCCGAGCCAACCAAAGCCTTGGTTGTCAACTGAGAAGTCGGGTCAACTGGGGAGGTGTGAGGATGTGGATATTGATTGATTAGCGGCCGACTGCTCACTAGATGAGGACATTGAACCCAGGCGGCTCTGGCGTTGAATGGGTAGATCGGCTGGTGGATCAGGTCTGGAGATGTGGCCTCGGCGACGAATTGGTTGGTCGCTTTCTGGGACCGACATAAGTCAGATAAAGCGATGTGGATGGAGCGCGGATTTGAGTAATTGATTTCAAATGGGTCACATGTGCATGAGAAGGTCGTTCATCACCCAAACCGTTGACAGTGTGTTTCTCTCCTCACGACGGTCATGACGGCTCATAACCGCCACCAGATGGAACTTAAGTTCATTCGCAATCTTAGCGAAGCACTCGAAACAACAATGGACGAAAACGACTATCATGTCTTAAAGCGCGAAGTGGTGAGTCTCCTCTAACTTTTATCAACTGTACAATCTAGCTAACTGATCATATCAGCGCGAGGTGGCTGATGTGTTTGATGACGCCAAGGACCCGAGTTACATATTTTTAGATGGTTGTCTCGACCTTTTCAACGAGGGATTTGGCCCGGGTAAATGCCAGCAGAAAGATCTTCAAAATGCATTGGCGCAATATTTATTGCACGTAGAAACAGTGAGTTCAAGTTCTCTGGTTCTATCCCTTTTTTCTAATTGGTCGGAACTAGTTGAACCCATGATGGGAATGTGATAGCGAACCCGAAGAGCCGGCCGCTCAAAAGGCAAATTTGACAAAGCCTCCCAAGGCCGATGGACCGAAGTTGCCAGTGGTGGCTTCGAAGAACGCGATCGATAGGGTTGGAGGTAGTGTGACTAGTCAGAATAAAAGGGGAGCAAAAGCCATAGAGTACGTCTTTGACTCTCTCTTGCCTGGAAATGCAGAGGTAATTTTGACAGGAGTGGCAGCAGCGAGCAATCTGCTGAACCTTCGACCAAAATATCTTCTCGGCCGGCTCCAAGGCCAAAGGCAAAGATGAAACCTTCAGCAGTCAATCCGGCCGACAGGATGGTTACTCGTACGGTTTCTGGCACACCAACCGGCCGAAAATCAAGGAGCGATGCTTCCACCATCGAAGATGAACCTACCAAGACACCTCGTAAGAAGGCAGCACAGAGCACTCCTGTCACTGTTCCAGCTGACACGGCTAACTTACTGCCATGCGAAGGTTGCGTGTCCGGGAATAGGGCCTGTCTCAGTCTAGGAGACGCAAATCAGGCCCGTTGTAAAAGCTGTTTGGAGCGAAAGATAAAATGCTCGTTGTCGAGGAGGACAAAAAAGGAGACCAACAAGGGAAAGGAGAAGGAGGTTGACGACGATAGTGCGATGAAGGTTGACGACGATCTTGAGTCGCCTGAAGATGACATGGTGATTGTGTCGGCCGTAACACCTAAGGCAAAAGCAAGCGGGTCGGGCCAGGCGGCTAAAGCAGCAAAAGTTATGGTGCCTGTCCAACATGGTCAACGAGGCGAATATAAAAGTGAGTTCTGAGCATTGTCAAAACCAAACCTCATTGACGATGACCAGGTGGTGCAACCAAAAGCTTGGACATTGCTCTCGCAAAGTTACGATCAATGGCTGTTGGAGATGCACCAGATCAAGCCCACCCATTTGACGAGGCTATCGAGATCATGCAGACCGAATGTGCCGATCTGCGTGAAAGAATTGTGGAGCTCAACAGCCAGATAAAAGAGGCGAAATCTTCAACCAACTCACAGGTCACCTGGATGCATAGCCAGGTGATCAGTCTTTGGGAGGCTCAGCGCGAGACGCTGATGAAGGTGCGGGTATCCAAGGAGGTTGAGCGAGACGCTGCACAGGACGAGACTTTGGCCACTAGCACGCTCACTAACTTGCTGACCAAGGTCCTCAATCTGTTGGAAGACAGCAAGACTAAAGTTGGTGGGTCCTCGTCAGGCAAGGCAAAAGCAGCAAATGTCTTGGACAATGATGATGACCAGGAGGACGCTCTGATGCCTATGGCAAGGCTTGCACAGTCCTCCTCAGAATCAGGGAGTAAGAGAGCATACTCGGCAGCTGGAGACGAGGACGAGGACGATGATGAGGTCACGTCGAAGAAGCCGCGGTTAGCATGAATTGTTGTGAGCTATGTCTCGGCCGCTACGTGCCAATAATCCTTGCCTTCCTTACCATTGATTTCCTCTGCACCGTAAATGTCGTCGTTTGTAAATGTAGTTCAAGTATCCGTCAGTCATAAATTCAAGCATGCATCCGCCAATGGCTGAGGAAGTGAATCGAACATATTCTATGAATTTCTGGGACAGAGGGACTCAAATATAAATTAGATTATGAGTTCAGCTAAAAGTTGTTGGTGGGCAAAATATATTGGAAATTTGGAAGCCATGGCCAAGGTGAATTCGGTGAACAACTACATTTTTATTCAATTACTTAGCGGTATCTGGCTTAATGATCTCAATGCTTTGGCTAGTGAGCATCTGGATGATCCTCGGCCGTGGTATATTTGCCAATGGATAGGGCATCGGCCGAGAGACTCTTCGACTGGTGCATATAACCAATGGAGCGATATGTTATGGGTGGTATAGTGTCGGGCATATAATATTGACAAAATCTATTTTCGCTCATATCCAGTTTTCTCGGCCGAGCCATTTTTTGGCCGGGAAACACTTGCTATGAGCTGATCGTGGTCACTTCATCCCATGTAATATTTGCAAATATACTGATACAATACTGCAATCGGAGGGCTGAGCAATCTTCGGCCGAGCAAACAGTGAACATTAACTCTTGCTGACTCGCTTACCTCGGCCGGATGATGTTTACAAATGTATTCTTGTTCATCATAATCCGACAGCCGAGATATCTTTGGCCGATTCCCAATAATGTAAGTGTTACAAATCTTGCTGAACGAGCTTGGCCGTCTAATATTTGTAAAATGAGTCATGCTTATAAGCCGCAATTCGACGGCTGAGCAGTTCTCGGCCAAGACAATATTGACTGATAGCTGTATCTTGTTCATCTATCTCGGCTGTGAAATGATTGCAAATCTGGTGTTATTATCTGAACGACCTCGGCCGTGTAGTATTGAAAGCGTAGCTCAGATTTCAAGCCGTCGGCCGAGTAACATTAGCCCGATGCTGTGCAGCCAGATGTTATAATACGAAATCCATATAAAGACTAAAGGTAACTATTAACGAGAGGTATCTTTGAACATTCTAGGCAGTGGCATGTATTCTCGCTCATGTGTAAGTGTATGTCGGCCGACAGACGATGTGGCTTGGGCCGCAATGCAGTGCTGCCCAATGATTGCTAGCTGTATCTAGCTTAATTATCTCGGCCGTCTTATATTCACAAATCTATTCCTGCTCATATTATAACATGCTTTTCAAAATTCATAATTAACCAAGACTTTTAGGTAGCTTATCCATTATAATGTTTCGTCAGGACGCTTGCTTGGGCGATGTATGCGGCGACCTCTCCCTGTGTTTGGGTCACCAGGCTCAAGCATCTCCTCTTCACGTTTGCGTTTCTTGGGTTGTTTCTTAAGTGGTTCCTTGTCAGATGGAACTGGCTGGGCCGTGATTGGATTATCGTAGGCAGTATCCCATGACTGTGTGGGTCCACCAGGCATTGCCCACTGTGGAACGACTGGGTTGACCATTTGGCGATCTGAGTTTGTGAATCCCAATCTCTTGGCTGATGATTCAGATGTGGGGTTTGGATCGAGATTGATTGCAGCTTGATGATCATCCCAACCAAATAGCTCACTGAGAGGATCGGCCGCATCTTCGCCATTTGCTGCAAGCTCGGTTCCATTGGGAATTTCTTTATGTGATGAGACAACAGATGATGCACGAGTGGCGGAAGGCGTTATGGTGGCTGACGGAGGTGTCAAATAAATTGATGGTGTTGATCAATCTATGTCTCTTCGGTCTCTGACAGCCTCCCATCTGAATGTCCTGGACTCCCCATATAGATGCTGGCGAAGTCGCCAATGGTCCAAGATAGCGATGATTTCATGTTTCTTCATGTCGGATGGCTCACAAAATCTGACATCATCAGGCAGATACTCGTCTTCGATGAGCTCTTGAAATCTTGATGCGACCCAGCCCCAAGGAATTCGCTCCCTCGGATACCCCGATGCAAATCCTTTAAGAGATGTATAAATGTGGGACGGCACAGTACTAAAAAAATTAACTTACGATAATGATAAGTCGCAAAAGCCCTTATAAGTGCCTTCTTGTGGTTGAGTGTCTCTTCAGGCAGTAGCGTTGGCAAAATTGGATAGCCCCCTTCAGTGATGTCCAAAAGAAACGGTGCTTTGGTGTTTTTCACATTTTTCGCCTCAGGCGTTATTCCATCAACGGCCGATTCTGATGTAGCAGTCTTCTTTTCTCTGAGATAACAGACCCAATTATCAGAGAATTCATCACAGATATTGGGCTTGACATCTTGGAATGAAGATGTTCCGTCAAAGTGTCCAGTAAAGTCATGCCTGTAAAGTAATTTTAATCTCTCAGCCGAGTGATGATGTGCAAAATGCATTACCCATCAAAAGCCATTGACCCATTTGTCTGTTGGTGGTATTCCCAGATCATAACATGCATTCCCATCTGCTTGTACAGCATCTCGGCTATTTTTGATAGCACACGCTTGCCATGTGTCGCGGCTCTTCTGTAAATAAACCAATTCAGTAAACACATTTCTCAATGCGGATGCAAAATAATAGACTTTTGTTGGACTTCTGGAGGAGGCTGGTCCAACTCTCATTTTTCCCGTTCTGCGTCGGCCGCTTCACATTCCTTCTTTGTCAATGATTTTCGAAATGTACTGTATCCTTTTGCATATTGCGAGAAGTATTCTTTTGATCCTGGCTGCGCACCATCGCTCAGCTCGCGAACAGCCGCCTCAATGCAAGTCCCATAGAGATGCTTCATGACCGTCTTCATATCTAATTTTTGTATGGTAAATCGCTTGAGGGTACCAACTCTTCGGCCATTATTTGAGAACCAATCTCGAACTTTCTATAGTCGTGGATTAGCGGGTGATAGGCAGATGCATAAATAATCATGACTTACACGTTTGTGAATATCCCACTCAGCCTGCAAAATACCAGGGTGAAGTAGCTTAACCTTAGGTAGGACAACTGTCATTATGAGTGTGTAACGATCGTTTCGAGAAAATCCTCGGAATTGATGAAGGTGTTCTATGAATATGGCCTTCTCCGCTTCCATCCAGCACACTTTAGGAGCATTGGTAGACGGTGCAGGAGCAGGAACACTCATGGAGCAAAGTGATATGGCACGTAGAAGATGGTGGTACAGGAAGAGTGCCAGCAGAGCACCGGCTATCCTATGGCTATATGCCGGCTCAATAGAGTCCTAAGCGAGGAGGGAGGCGAGGAGGGAGGCGATACCCGCTAGGGCCGAGGGGGCAACTAGATTTGGAATACAATTTACCAAACTGGGTGTATCATCTTTCTTATCAACTGCTGCTTCACTTCAGTGAACATGGAACAAGAACCAAGAGATCTTCAAACCCTTATATATTTGCCTTGTTAGCTTGTGGTCTCTTGATGACAATTGGCAAGTATTAATGAAATGGCTGAATCCCCACAATCGATGAGTATCAATGAGCATGTACAATTCCGACATGGTTCTTGTCCAGAATATCTCCAGGAAAAAGGAGTGACTCTATTCTATTATAAGCAAGCTTTGTTTGAGTGATTTCATAGTTCAGAGACTATAAAATCTGATTGGCAATAGTAGATCCCAAGTATTACACCCCACTTGCATCGAAACAATGGTGAAGAATGTAATCTCACCAAAACGACCAAAACTTCGTCCTCACACAGCTGCAAAACCATCTACTAAGACGGTGGAGAGCTATCCCTTCAAAACAACTTCCTCCATCTCAGCCTCTGCACGTTCCATAAATCCTGGTGGTCGCAAAAATGTGCCTCCTGATATTGTTCGAGGGAAGTGGAAGGAAACTATGACAAGCCGTGGTCCTAAGGTAAAACATTATGGGGAGTCAATCAGCACTGGAAGAAACAAGAAACCCACAACCTCAGGCAAGGGATCAAGTAAACCCCATCATGAAGGACATGGGCTTGCTCAAGATCATCCTCATCTTGACTTTGACATGCCCACTGATGATCATATACGAGCAAGTCATGGACAGGTGCGTTCTTTTAGATCTCTCAACAATATCTCTACTCAACACTTCACACAAGACCCACAATGATTACCTCCGAGACTTTCTCAACCACCGCAAAGACTATCTTCATTCTCTGCTAGAGTCTGAGGGCTGTCCATCACATCCCGATTGTACATCATGTGGCAACCTCTGGGGTCGATGGAGGTGTTGGGAATGTTCTGGTGCAATCTTCTGTCGGGCTTGCTGCAGAATTCGGCACAACCTCAGTCCATTACACAAGTTAGAGAAGTGGACAGGAGAGTTCTGGCAGGATGCATCCGTCTGGGAAGTGGGTGTTCGACTCTATGTTGGACATGGAGGTCTGCCTTGCCCTCTGGTGGATCAAACATTCATGCAGGCAGTTGACTCCAGGGATGATGATAATGATCAGGAAACAACATCTTCTGGGGTCATGCCTGACTTAATGGAAGTGGATGTAGAAGATGACAGTGACAATGACAATGACCTTGACAAGGAGAGGCTGGCATTGGGCAAGGGCAAGGCGAGAGAGCTACCAAGAAGAACTCGTGGCTTATCAGGCCACAACACTTTCTCCGAGTCGGGTGGCAACGTCTCACTCGATGATGGCCTTTCTAATGACTCTGATTGGGAAGATGCTGGGGATGTGGACCCATCAGCAGTTCCTCTAAAGGAGTCACCAAGCAAGGAGGATGATTATGGAAACCACTTGCTGTTGATTGTTGATGTAACGGGTCTGCATTTTATCCACATTGTGTGGTGTAAATGCGCCCACGCAAGAAAGGACCTCCAGCTCCTAAAGTTGCATCTCTTTCCAGCCACAACAAAGGAAATAAAAACCGTATTCACATTTCGCTGCCTGGATGACTACAGGATTTCGAGCTTGGAGACAAAGGCCAGTGCTTACCAATACTTCAACAAACTACGCAGGATTACGAGTTCTGCATTTCCCCACAGCGTGACCAATCGTTATGCTGAACTTCGGCGTGTCGCAAGGGAGTGGCGGAATTTGAAATACCTGAAGTGGAATGGGTTTGGGCATAATAACAAGCAGCCCGGCCGTGGTAACCTTGCGTTATTTTGCGGTGTCTGTCCCCAACCCAATGTTAATCTTCCTGTGGATTGGAAAACAAAGTATCAAAGGCATGTCTTTCACATAAACTAAAAATGTGATTCTAATTCAAGTTCATTGTAGTGGAGATCTCACCCGGAGTCTTGTTGTTGATGGAAATTTCACGGCTGATCATATTCGGCAGAAGAGGCCAGCAGATGACGTCTGGTTGAGTGAAGGACATGGGATGATGACTGCTGCACATCCCTTCAAAGATTATATAGCCATTGCAACAGACACAAAAGAGGTAGGCAATTTTTCAAATTAATGATAATAATTGCTTATTGTCCATTCAAATTGTAGGATGAACTTTGCAAGAGCAATTTTCGTGCAATTGATGAGGCCAATCGTACCTCACCACTCAAAGATGCCAATGGGATTGTCGCTCATGCCTGCGCCCGCCATGGCTGTTATGCCCCTGGCAGCGTTGTGGATCTCCAAAAGGGGGAAAGGCAGGCAAATGTCGATTGGTCGCTATGTGAGGCACTCAAAACCATCAATATTGGCCGACTACCAAAGGTCCTTCTAATTTATGACATTATGTGCGTGTGATTGAGGCGCGATAAGCAATCGGACTCGATGGCCATCGTTGCTGTTTCTTCCTCTTGCTTACTACCTCCTTATTGAAGATACTTGCTTGCGACACCGTACGTTGAAAGAAATTACTCTTATGTTGTATTTATAATGTCTTTTAGACTCCACATAGCACCTGTATTCAAGCGGGTGTCCGCTTTAAACTCTTCATCTCCCTTGAAGGCAACCGGCTTGATTCCTGTCAATGATCCCACTTACAACTATGGAAAGTCTGGACAAGTACTCGAAAGTCTCGTCTACACATCGTTGGGTACCTTCTCTCAAATTGTTGCTCCTAGTAATGTTGAGCCGGGAGGCATTGAGGGTCCCAGTGAGCCGAAGACTTTCCATGTACCTCTCGATGCAGAGGAGAATGGAACTGAGTTGACTGATGCGGCTGCGGCGAAAAAGGAAAGGCAGTGGTTGAATTGGAGCAGGAAGGTCATACCAAGCATGATTGTGCCATACTTGACTCTACTTCGTGAATCTGAGAACCTGAGCAAAATGGATCAGTCTCGACATGATGACTGGTGTCCTGGCTGTAATGTTGGATGCTCTCTTAGTGTATCATGCATCTACTTTGAACGTGAGTTGATCAACTACCAAATCTTTGGTACCTACTGATGATTGTTCTTCAGGCATTGAGAAAATAGTTCTATGTACATTGCAGCTTCTTGGTATGGGTTTATTCCCATGTGCTCCATTAGAACCATCCCTTGCTGTTGATCTTAACATGCTTGGGTTTGTGGAACGACTTTTCGTGCATGCTGCGCCCAATGTTACTGCATGGTGCAAGACATTAGAGGCTTTCTTGAGTGAGCGTAACTTTAAGCTTGCAACAAGAGTAAGTAGTTACAACTATATAAACCAACCAGTTCTAACATTTGTTATAGAATAGCCTCCGTGGACGCTTTGGCAATACTCTCCACTGGTATGCAGCACTTGCTGATACCAAGAAGCTTATCATCAAAGACTATCTCAATGCTGTTCGCTATGAAGTCCTAGGTCTAGGAAATGAGCATGGGAATCAGGATGTAGAGTGTGACAATGGTAGGTATATTGGTCTCTGTTTATGAGATCGATATAATTTAGTGGATGTAGGTGTCCAAGATAATTCTAATGTGGATGAAAACCTTCAGGGAGACAAATCTCCTACACCAGAGCCAGCATACTCTAGTATGTATTTGTACTGTTTTATATCTATGGTATTATAACAGAGTTGCTTTTATAGTTGATCGCCCAAGTGAATACCTCCGTGATCGCTGTCCTTTGTGCTTTGGCGGGGAGAATTGGAGCAAGCCAGACCAGATGTAAGCCATTATTAAAAATAGGGCACTAAAACTAATATAAGGTTTTAGCGTTGATGCTATTGTCTGTGTTGATGCTTGCTTTACGCAAAAACGGCGTAAGTCCCGAGGTAATGCATATGCTCCTCCACGTAGTCACCCTGAAACAACCTTTGTCTCTCGTGATGAAGTTCGTGATATGGAGATTACTGTGGAAGAGGCTCGTTCCTCTACTCACAAGCATGCAGGGACAAGAGATGCTACAGAGCCAGACTTTGAACCTGGCATTAGAGTGCCTGCAGTGGTGTTGAATGAGTGTAATGACTCTTTTGTTGCTGCCAATGACAAGCATGTCAAAGCCAGTACTCAATTCTTTTCTGATACTGCGCTGATGGCAATGCTCTGCCAACATGATCGTGTTTTATGGCTGGTCAACATGACATCAGCTGGAGAGAAGCAGCATTATGTTCTATCTTTGATTCAAAACCTGTTTGACCATATACCAGCTACTATGCGAATAGGGCTGCTATATGATATTGGCTGTCAGCTTCATCGGAGCTGTATGAAGTTTGACTTTCTTGATGCTTATATTGATCGAATTGTTTTTGGAATTTCTGTTTTTCATGCATATGGTCATCAGTGGCCATGCCAACTTGTGTATCACCCTCAAAAATGCAAAGGCTTTGGCCTGAGTGATGGAGAGGGATGTGAACGGTTCTGGAAGGCAATCAAACCTTTGATACCTTCATGCCGTGTTTCAGGTTACTATAATCAAATCTACACAATTGATACACAAGTCAAGCACATTGATGAGCAGTCATTGATGGGTCTTGGAAACTGGCTTCGAAAGAAATGGATTTCAATGTGCGAGAAGCAAAGTGACGCACTTGGAGTGTTGGAAATAGTTAATGCAAAGGGTTTTTCTGTTGAATTTCTTCAAATCCAGTGGGAGGAGCAGGTAGTGGAGCAGACAAAGCCCTTAAAGAAGCAATCGAAGAATATTGCTGATAGGGCAATTAACGAGATCTTGGCACTTACCAAGAATATCGATGAATACAAGAGGGAGATTGGAGAGCTGGAGAGCATGATGGAACTTAGTGAATATCCAGAAGGATTGGATATTTTTATAGTTGATGAATCATTGGTGGATTTACGGAGCCGTCTTGCCAAGGCTGTAAATGCAGTCTCAAACAAGCGAACAAAGCTTGGTGTTGATGCTCGCCTTGTGTTGCAGCGATTGATAGGAAACCAGTTCCTACGATTGCGACTGAATGCTCTGGCTGTTAAGCAGCGCATCCGTGACCGGCTTAGGCAACGCAAGTTTGAGCTCGAGAATCTGGAAAGAGCATACCGTACAACGGTTAACCAGAGAAAGCTCAGTCAACATGCGGAGCAGCAGATCAAGCGGAAGGAGCCAGGAATTCAAACATTGGCTCGAAACTATAATAAGATGTGCTTGGAGCTCAAGGATCTTATTGCCAAGAAAAAGGCACCATCTGGTGCTGTTGCTCCTCTGCTAATGGAATCTGCTGGCCTCTTTCGCTTGGATGTTGATGACAACATTTGGCAGGATATTGGTCTCACAGATGAGACTGATGGTTATGAGGCAATTCCTCTATGGTTGGGTAACGAGGATGTTCAAGAGGGGATCAAATCTCTCTTATTATATCATCGTTGTCAGGAGGAAGAAAAACACCTCATATCTGAGCGTATTTCTATGCAGCAGTGGATGAGGGAGGAATGGATGATAATGCTTGCAGCTTTGGATTCCACTCAGGATCATCCTGACTTGCATTATCAGTTCGCACTGCGAAAGAAATATCTTATCCGGTTATGCCTTGGTTGGGAGATGATGGTGCACTCTATTCCTAACGAGTCTGGAGATAGTTGGGGCCCATCTGAAGAGGACTTGGCTTGGGGAAGAAAACTAGAGTTTCAGGAGAGTGTTGTTGAAAAGGATGAAGAAAGTGAAGTAGAAGACTGGGCAGATGATGAGGAGAATGAGGATGCTGAACTTATTGATGAAATGAAGGCACGAGCATGGGCAGATCAGTTTTAAATATCCTTGATTGACTTGTAAATGTACATACAGAGAACCTTACACTTATAAAAATGCTTTGAAAGACTGAAAATGACTTTACTAAGTCAGAAAATGATTTTATAGTACTGGAAAATGATTTTATAGTCCTAGAAAATGATTCTATAGTCCTGGAAAATGATTCTATAGTCCTGGAAAATGATTTTATAGTCCTGGAAAATGATTTTATAGTCCTAGAAAATGATTCTATAGTCCTGGAAAATGATTCTATAGTCCTGGAAAATGATTTACAGTATTAGAAAATGATTTACAGTATTAGGAAATGATTCTATGGTACTGGAAAATGATTTACAGTATTAGAAAATGATTTTATAGTGCTGGGAAATGATTTTATAGTGCTGGAAAATGATTTTAATAACTGACTCTAAGCTTTAAAGCCATTATAAACAATGGTCATAAAGCTAACATTATTGCTGTAACTATTATCTAAGATAATAAAGATAAAGAAATAGTATTGATGATCAATAAGAAAATACAAGAACAGTTGGATTAGGGGTCTTTGATTTCATAGATCTTTTAGGAGTGTCTAAAATAAGAAGATAAAGACCTTTGAGTTCTTCTAAAGCAGATATCAAGTAGAGCACTTGTCTTGAGAAAACTTTGAAGCCAGAATAGAAACAATAAGACACAGAACTCTACAAATTCTAGCTTTCATGATTGGCTTACAAGTTTTAGTAAGCTTGTAGAGAATATATGTCTTGAGAATAGTAATTAGCAATATTGGAGACAATATACTGCTCTATAGACTCTATCTTGAGTCTACTATTTCTCATAGCATTAGCATTGGCATATATAGTATATAGAGTCTACTTTCTATAATATGTTCACTATCTGTAACATTTATGAGGTTAGATCTTATAAAGAAGATATAGTATATATATATCTAAGCTTTCTAGATCACTCAGTAGATAGCAGCAGATAGTAGTAGACAATAGCAGGCTGCCTATCAAATATAAATATTTGAAATCTCTTAAATTAAGCCAGTACTTCTACACACTATAGCCATTATCAGTGTCTATAGCTGTGCTAAGTTATAGCCTCTAAAGACTACTATAAACCAAGCTATAGAGCTATTAAGAGTGGGACCCCTGACACCCTAAAAATAAATAGAAAACATTTTCTACAGCACAAAACAATAGCTATAGCACAAAATGTTTTTGATATGTCGGAAACAATTCAGAAAACATTTCAGTAAATGAAAACATTTCCATAAATTAATGAAATCATTTTGGCAAAAACATTTTCTAGAAAACAATTCCAAACAACCTATCGGGTTACTTCCACCCTATTACTTTTACAACCTGATAGGTTCCATCAGGGGGTCAATGAAGTGGTGATACGGTCGACATTGTCTTCGAGACCCAGAATCCAATTTATTCGATTAGCGAGGCATTTATTTAGAAGCACCAGCCTCCAAGTTACACAATGTATTCAGGGACTGTGGCCAGCCGCAACCTTAACCCTGATGTCAGAAAACATTCATCAGTAGCATACGTCCGAACTGTTATCATTTCAATATCGGATCCAGCTCAAAGGGCAGGTAGGTACTTCTATTTTTTAATAAGTATTTGTACGGTGTACCTGGCCTCGCTAACGAGCACTAACCTCCTCATCACAATAAACTTTGCTAATTCGATAATGAGCGAAACATTGGCGAAACAGTGAGCATGGTAATCTGTTTTACGGCTTTATACCTTAATGACACGGCTCAATACAAGCTTTGCACGGTTCAGCACGCCAGATTTGTGTTGGCCACGGTAGTATGTACTCATGCCCGTCAAAAGTATGGAAACACGTGGTTTTTTGATATAACTCGACAACAAAAAATGGCGAAAACCTGAGAGTAGGATATGTTATGAAGGCCTATTCAACGGACCTTCTGTAGAAGAAATCGAAAATTTTGCCTCCTCCTGCATAGAGAAACAGGGAAAATAGTAGCTACTGCCAAAATGTAGCTCATTGAAATTATACCCGTTTGCTCTATAATTCACCAAATATGCTCCTTTGCATTTCAAAATTCCCTGTAAATATTTTCAGATTTTTTAGAACAGCGGTTGAGCTACTATTCACCAACAAAGATGCCTACAAGAAGTGCTTTTGATGGGGTTCACACGATTTTGAGGCCTTTTCGGACATCTTGAAACACTTGTAGCTTGCTCATTTCTGAGTCGATTCTCTTCAAAAAAACTGTGTCCGAATCTATTTCTAAATCCCTTTGTTTCTGAAAAAAAAAATTCTCCAAAAGATGATTCTGTAATGTGTTACATTTTCACAGTAACTGCTATTTCCCTTATCACGGCTTGTCATGGTACTGCCACAGTGAAAAACTAGTGCCCTAGACGAATGGACACGAGTGAGGGTGAGTAGCGTCGAATGTTACCCGGACATACATGTTCGATTCGTCGAGGTATGGATATCAATGTGCGGGTGACACCTTGGGTGTAATAGAGTACCAAAGTCAAATTCTAAGACAGTGCATACAATCATTACAGACGTACTTTGGCCCATAGTTACCTTAGTTTCAGGCAAATTGCAATGTCCATGACCTCCACCGTGCTCTCAGTCGTTTCTGTGGCCTTCAATGGTGCTGTTACCGCAGGAGCGACCGTTCATGGCCCAGTGCTAGCCCGGTTGACGGCTATGATAGCCTTATCAAGGATTGGGGTGAGGAAGGGAGAATGGGTTGGTGATAGAAGGAATCCTCACCAACGAGCACCGTGGACAAGATGTGGGTTCGGAGCCAGGCCCAGGTCCGGAACGGGCTTGAAAAGACGATGCCGCGAACGTGTCCAGCTACCTCCAGAGCCGGTTCTCACTGTCCAGCTTCGTCTGTCATCGAATCACGGTCACTACAAGGTGTGAGGTTGGGCTGGAGCTGAGCGTTAGCTCAGATCGGAACACGGAGCAAATTGGGCCGCTGGGTGGGCGGGAACAATTTGCTCGATGAGTTTACTTGTAGTGATCAGTACGACAACAGACTAAATTCTTTACAAAAGATAGAGTATTTCCTAGTTCCGTAGAACAGCATGCTAATGGGCAATTATATCTCCTTTGATTGAACAAGCTTCAAACTACTGTACTATTACGATCAGTTCGGCTGGGGGTGGGACATGGGACAGGCTGGCCGAAATTTGGACGTCGGCCACCTTGAGGGTGGACAGGGGACATGTTTGGATTTCGTTCAAAGCAAAGGTTCAGCCACTTGTAGTATGTTGCTGTGTGGTACGAGTACCAAGTCACTGTACACCTTGTGACCTATCAATGGCCAGGACGGACCTGAGGTCGATATAGTTAGGACCCTTTCCGCACATAAAAATAAAATTGTAGTGAAGTAAGGCAGTCATGGTTTGCAATAATAGGGATTTGTGGCCTCTGTTTCTTGCTCTAGGACAACCTTTGGCGACACAACGACGAGTAGGTCTTCACTTGTCATATATCTCTAGAAATGTACTACAGGAGCGCTTTTTGATAAAATGGGCCCGTTTTGACCTATTTTTGAACCATATTCTGACGCTGGCCAGATGGGCTGTGACCTGGGACATGGGACCGATTTCGTCCAAACCACCTAGGCCTGGGACGCGTGACGGCCGAATTGATCGTAATAGTACAGTATATGATGCTGAAAAGAATGCAGCTGACTCTACTATCCTGCAGCACTTATGGATGGTCTTAATGAGCGGTCAATACGACTAAAGGCTAAGCAGCCTGCAATATGATATTACAATAAGGGTGGGTGGGATGGGCTAAGAAAGACTGGACTGCGAGAAGCGCGCTTGCATACGCGACTTCAAGCAGTAGAATGTGGTGGAACGAAAATGAGTGACGTGGGAAAGGCTCGTGAGGTGAGGTGTTACCCGGTACGGTCCATTGCTGAACACCGGGGTCCGGGAGCATCCAGGCGCTGCGATTACGCCTTTTACCCGGGCTAGTGGCCAGCTCTTTCGACGAGCTATCCATGTTTCAG
>Ga0247741_1000813_pt1 | contig 17150 bp, 26 predicted proteins | sample UWRJL213509R2_FD_180945 | JGI IMG/M metagenome (GOLD analysis project Ga0247741, IMG submission 180945) | Plant litter microbial communities from Arlington Agricultural Research Station in Wisconsin, United States - UWRJ-L213-509R-2 | ecosystem: Environmental > Terrestrial > Plant litter >... | reverse complement strand
TCCAAGCTCGTCATCCGTCTGCTTCGAGCTTCCTGCACTAGACAGCCATTCGTCCAGCTCTTCTAATGCAAGTCGCGCCTTTTTTCCTTTTTCGCGTTTCGCCGGTCGGCCTTTGCGTTTCTGTGTCGGATCGGAGAATACGATCCCATCGTCGGCGTATAATTCGCGCGGGAGCTCTCGTGGGTTCATGGGACCCAGGTCGCTCTTCGGGAGAATCAAAAACACTCGGTCTTTCTGCAGCCGCGATAACACGTATCGGACATGAGGTTGGAGCGGGAGTAGTTGTGGTGTCGTAAGACTATCAGCCATGGTGTTTAAGGAAATGTGGAGATCTATAAGCACGTTCAGCTTGGAGTCCACAGATAATAAACGCGACTTGCCGTAGGGGATAGGTATGTTTGAGATCGAATGAAGAGCAGGTATTGGATCTTTCACTTGTGTATAAAAGAACGTGTACATCCCAAACAACGCAACAACTCTTGTGAACGGAGCCTCTGTCTTTACAGTCCTCTCTACCTGAACGCATCAGCAACATCTTAGCCTACCCAATGAACACATACCAAGGAACAACCTAGTAGTCACATCAAGAAACGTCTGCCGCGATCTATCATCAAACACCTTGAAATGCAGCCAATTCCACCCCATGCCCAACCAAACCGTCTTGAACACCGCAAACGGCTTCACAGACCCACTCTGAGAATACGCCTCATGGTAGCGCAATATCAACGTCGATATATCATCCCTAAGCGCCTTGACATACACGGACGACGTGAAGTAGTTTGGCTGCAGAACGATATCACCTCTCCCAGCAGACGGAGATGGTGCAGGGAACATCACATCCGGGAAACAAAAGCCGCGTGCGCCGGTGTCGCGCGTTATTTACCTCGCGCGATCGGAACCAAACAAGCTCGTTGACCTCTCTTGCCATTTGCACAGCAGTTACACTGCAACTCCTCCTCACATATGCCAACGCTGTTCAGACGCCACAGCACCCTCCAATGCTTCTTCTGCCAATCCTCCGTACCCTTCCCAGCTAACATCAGGAACTTCCGATGTTCCTCGTGTGGGTGCTGGAACAGATATGACGACAAGGGCGAAATTATCTCTGACGAGCCTGCGATGCATGAGGAGCATCTGAATTCGCGGTCGTTTGCTAGACGAGGTGTGTGCTGCGCACGGAAATGAGTAAAGAGAGTGGTTAACCTGGGATGTAGCTTCACCTAGCAAAGATAGGCTGCCGACTATGTATGGCGCCGGACCATTCTGCCACTCTTGTCAGACAAACCAGATGCTCCTGATCAATCTACTATCCAACTACCTCCCCGATCCAAGTGTACGTCCTTCTCTCGCCTCTTACCACCTCCCATCTCACCGGCCCAACAATCCCAGAGCCCCGAATACCAATCCCGCCTCGAAATGCTCCCCGCATATCGCGAATCCCTGCACACGCGCTACCCACCCGTCTGCGAGACCTGCCTGCCCCAAGTCGAGGAGGAGATCCGCCGCAAGGAACAAATGGCGCGTGTCCAAGCTCTCGGGGGGTGGTTAACCAAAGGCAAGGAACGCCAGAGACGCGTATCGAGTGAGGCGAGTCGGGAGAAGTTGGCGTCTGATACGCTGTTTTGGTGGAAAGCGAGGGGATGTTTATGGGCTCTGTGTATGGTGCTGGCGGTGGGTGGTGATGTTTCTGGTATGTGGGCCCTGACCCCGTTTATCTTCTACACTCTTGCTAACTGGAAGCAGGTACTCTGGGTTATGAGACATTCGCGCATTTCTCCTTCCTACATCCTATCCTTCCTCTATTTGTTGTAATCTCTGTACTCTGGGCTGCATGGGATCCTACATTTGCATCCTTCACGAAAGCTCAGCAACAAGGCCGCGATGTTCGAATACAGGGCAAGCGGACCTATAATGTACGTTCGTCCTCGTCTTCCTGCTTGTGCATATATATTAATCACATCACATAGACTCTTCAGATGTCTGCATGGATATCCCGTCTGATAACTTCGACCATGCTCTCCGTGCTCTGGTTTAACCCACACTATCAATTTCTGGAACGGATTTTGCAATCACGGATATACTACACTACAATGCTTTGCATCGAACTTACTGTACGTCCTCATACCCTCTCTTCGGCATCACTCACACATCGTCCTCTAACAGGCTATCATCGGCTCAACATACGTCCTCCGACTCCAACAACCACCCGCCATCCGCCTCGTCGACACCAGCGCACACCGATTTGACAAATCCCGCTCGGGCACCCCCGCACCAATATCCACATCCTCATCTTCATCTCAGCCGCCTCCACGCTCAAATACACCTCTCGGCACCTCCAAATTCCCTACATCACTCCCTGAACACGATATCCTCGCCTCGCTCTCACTCTCTTCCAAACCTATTGTCAACCGCCCAGTATTCGGTATGCCTTCACTACACGGATCGAGGCCTACACATATAGCTCAGGAAGATAACGAGGACGAGATGGATTGGACGCCTACCAACCCCGATACGGCTTCGTCTTCCGTATTTGGCGGTGGCGCTGGAGGCAGCAACAAACGGTCGAACAACGACACGGATCTAAACTGGCTACGGCCTCAGAAATTCTTCGCTCCAGAAAAACCTACCGGTCTCGAAGGTCTCCTGGAAAGTGCGCGAATACAAGACGAGCCAATGCCCTACCTACCTCCAGAGCACTCTCAACGTGGTTCACGACCCCTCATGATTAACTTAACGAGCCACCTGCGGAAGTGGAGTCCGGGGTATACGCTTCTCCTTGCGGTGGTAGTAGCTGTTAGTGTAAAGTACAACGCATCGTTTACAACATTAACGAGATGGCTGGGGTTTCTTTAATTTTGGCGGATAACTGGATCCGTGTGGGAGATGGAATCAGATTCTGGGGGTTGGTTATTTAGTTTAACGTTAACGCTAACAGTCAAAAGTCATTAATTAACATTGAGAATTCCGTGAAGCTTCTAGAGATCCAAGGACAACGGGCATAACGACGTTAAATGAGAGAACAACAAATAATAAAAGGCACAATGCTCTGCTGGCGCTTCGAAAGAATAGATGACGAGATGCACATCAACGTTGTCAAGGATGGACATCTGGACTCTATTTTCTCTATATTATCACCAAGCAAATAGGCAAGCAACTGAAGAAGCCTATTGCTGGCAGATAGGAGGGTGGGCACCGACAATGATGGTGGTGAGGACTGCTTGCAATTGCGAAATGATAAAGATACGGATACGTGAACTGTCCGGGGTATATCAAGGAAGAAAGGGATAAAAAAAACAAGAAGAATTAGGGACTTATACTCATGACAGAAGTTGGTCACGAATCGAGACTACTTTATTGCATTGGTAACAAAAGGGATCTGGCCGTAAAAATTGACGAAGCAACCCAGCGGCAACTAAAGAAACAAATTGGGAAATGAGCGGATTTGTGCAAGGAGCGCCAGTCTTGAAGACTGTTGTATTTGAGGGGGCGGGATTATGGGACAGTTGGAAATGATTGCTGATCGATGTGGCGTGGGTAGTGGGTGGTCGTCTCTCTGTCTCTCCGAAATCATGAATCTACTCTGAGCTAAATCAGTACCTCGCGCCAGCAGGGTTGTACGCGTCCTGTCCGTAAGCCTGGTGGTGGAGTGGGACCGGAGCGTCGTAACCGCGATTGAAACTGGGTCCGCGTGAAACCCCGTGTTCTTGCATCTGCGTGGGGCTGGGTCCGCGTGAGAGGTCTGCATAGCCGCCAACAGGTGCCGAGGAGTGTGCGGGCGAGTCAAAGTCATCGAACGGGTTCGACGCGCCGTGGCCGTTGCTGGACGTCGCGTATCCTCCTGCGCCGCCGCGTGTGGAGCCGTTGCCGGCGCCAGAGCGGAGCGACGACGAGTTGGAAGCGCGGCGGCGGATAGGGTCAACGTCGTCTGCGCCGCCGGTGGTAGGCTGCCAGTCGATGGGGTTGAGACGACGGTCAAATTCCTTGGAGCTGGAGAGCTTCCACTTGCGGAAGATGGTCCAGAGAATGGCAATGCCTCCAACGGAAGCAGCAATGGCGATGATGACTGTCAATGTCGTGCTCTTGACCTCGGCGCTCTTGGTGTTGGATTGGATCTGAGGGCTCGAGCTTTCAGTAGCGCTGGTGGTACTGGTGCGGGTCGTGGTGCCTCCATTAATGAATTGCGTTGACGTACCACCGCCGCCAGGAGCTTGCGTGAAGGTAGATTGGGTAGACTGGGTTGTACCGCTGGTGGTGGTGGTAGAACTAACACCTGACGTTGTTGACGAGCTAGTGGAGCTGGAGCTGCTAGAAGATGAGGTGGTCGACGAGCCAGAGGTAGTTGACTTCTTGACATGTGCCAGTTTTAAAATAGGGTTTACAGTACGTGCACAGTTGGAAACTCACTGATGTGGTTGACGAGCCCGATGTCGTGGAGGTTGAGGTAGTGGTCGTTGAGACGGACGTGCCGCCAGCACCCGGAAGGTCTGGCAAATTGCCTGCACCTGCAAGGCCTCCAAGAAGGCCTCCTCCAGAATCTTGGGGGAAAGGAGAGCGTTTCTTGATCAAACGCTTGAGGTTGGCATGGTCTCTTTGGTGAAGAGAGAAATCATGCGATTCAACGAGCGACACAGAGGCGAGAAGGAGAGAGACGACGAAAAGAGGGATGCGGGATGAGGAGAACATGGTGGTAATGGATCAGCTGCAAATTTCTAGGGGTGACTGGTAAGCAAGAAGTTAGCCTCCTCGTTGCCGGCCGCAGCGACGAAAGACGCACAAATAGCAACTCTAGGACCTATCGAACGCGACACCGTCAAGGAGTCGTAAAGAACGTCGATGTAGAGACAGTTGAACAAGGAGCGAAAACGGGCACACGGCCTTCCAAAATATAGTGGTCGTTGGGAGGGCCAAACAGAACTGCCCGCCTAGTTACCACCGCACAGCAAAACATCACCACACACATCATACACTTGTTCATTCCAAAAACGACCGTCCATGTCATCAAATCGCTACTAACCGCTACTACGGGTACAGAAGCATATGTCCGTTCGTATATACGAGAAAGAATTAAATCATCAGGGTATTAATTATGACTAGTCAACGACCAATTGTCAAGAGAAACAGAGGAAGGTGTAACAAAGTCGCTCGCGGACATGCCAGACCACTGAGGATTGAACAGCACTTGGATGTTGTGTTGTCCCTCAGGCAGATCGATGATCAAAACGGTCACAGTAGGATTCTCCGGGTCAGGTGCAGGTGGGGTGGGGTCACTGTCATAACGAACGGCAGGGCCCTTGGAGAAAGAAGCACCCGATGGCGAGAGGACGCTGACTTTCATCGTCTGCCCATCCAATTCCAACGTAGCCGAGCTACCGTCGGTAGTCACTGTGGCGTTGGTATGCATACGCCATTGAACTGAAGCAGTGGCATCGATCTCATCTTGGAGCAGGACTTGCTTGCGGCCATTGAGAAGACGAATACCGCGTTTCATCGAGTTGCTATCCGAAGAGAAACAATCAGGGTAATGCAGGATTTCATGGGTGGAGTCGCTTACACTTTGAAATAAGCCGAGGTCATATCAGTCGTGAAGTAAGCGGTATCCTTCTTGTCGACTTGGACGACGGTGGTTGGGCCTTGCTTGGTGCCAGACGTGTCATGCTTGATAGTTGGTCTGGCAAGGACGTTTTGGTTAGCCTTGTCAATAACAATAGTGTTCTGTCCTTCAGTCATCTTGCGGTAATACCTCCAGCGGGCAGCGTCTTGAGCCTCGCTTGTAAAGTAGTCGGGAGAGCGATAGTCGGCGGAGCCGAGTTCACCAGCCCAGCGGGTGCCCATGGCATCGAGGACAAAGTCACCAACGTCCAAATCATTGTGCGTCTGATGACCTTGGTTTTGGCCGGCTTTTATGGCCACATACAGACCATTATCATCGGTCCAGCTACTCCTCATGGCGGCCCATTGGTCAATGCCACTATCAAAGAAAGTGTCGAGTGGTAGCCCATCCCAAAACGCTCCTGAAACGGAGGGGTTGTACCAGAACATACTCCAAGGCTCGGCCGCGTCATGTTGATCACGTTGGAAGAGTTGGTACTCGGGCTGTTTGTATTGTTCACCATAGAACAACATGCAGTTGGCCGTGGACGAGAACTTGTTCGGGCCATGGTCACCATAGTCGAACAGGGAACCAGGTCCGGTAACAGCCATGTGGAATTGGCCTGTCTTGTGGAAGTCCTTGTTTGTGTCGAGAAGGCCGTAGTCGTCGCCAGTGGCGGTAATGAGCGCCGACGCCATCTCAGCGTGACCGCTGGTACCAAAGTACCAGTAGTTAGGAGTTTCTGACCATGTTCCATCATCGGAGGGACCGAGAGCACAGTTCTTGTTGGCATTGTCGATGGTGAGTCCAAGAAGGGTTTGGGCAGTGCCGGTGGTGTCGTCTCCCAAAATGGCCAAAGAGGCAATAGTCAGACCTCCGTTGCACACGCAATTCCAGTTGCCGTTGACGCCGTTCGCCCACCACGCCTTCTGTGCATCAGGCACATTCAAAAAGCCAACACCAGGTGTAAGAGCGTATTTGATCATAGTATCCCTGATGGACGCTTTTTGATCAGTGCTCCACATGTCGTAGAGCCAATCGTAGGCGATGCCGAAGGCAGCAGCAAATTCTGCAGTGTCCAGGAAATGAGCCGTATTCCATCTATCGGTCTCGGGACCGAATGTGGTGGGACCGTTTCCGGCGGCGTTCTGTGAGAGAGGTTTAGTCCTGCTTGAAAGGTCCAAACAGTAAGCAAAAACTAACCTGTAGCTCAGCCCAGCAACGATCAACCCATTTGGTATCGGATGACATGCGGTAGGCATAAGCGAAAGCCTTGACTCTCATTTTCACCTCACGTGCATTGTCGAGAATACCGGAGGGGCCATCCATGAAATACACAACAGGGGGCTTGCCGTAGTAATCAGTTGCATTCCCGAAGATAGTATCGTTCCAACCCTTGAGGTACGGGTCGGTGGCAATCAGTTTTGGTAGCGCATCCCACTTGTACTTGGGAGCAATAATACGGGGGCGGTCAGGGCGGACGGCTGTCACGCTAGGACTGGTCGGTTTAAAGGTATCTTCTGGCCAACTTTGAGCATTGGCCACGAAAGTTGGGGATGAGAATGCGGCGCTGTTGGTCTGAAGGGCGCATTAGTTCCATCGAAATCATTCAAAGGGCATCAGAGACCGCTCACCGTGGAAGGGTAAATGGGAATGAGGTATTTGCTGTCCGTCGCCGTAGCGTAACGACCGAGGGCAGACTTAACGCTGGCCACAGAACTAGCTGCAGGACCCCCTCCCCCTCCCGAACCAGCGCTTCCACCGCCTGAGGTGGATGCCTCCTTGTTACTCTTGCGGCTGCCTACTACACCACCGACGACGGCGGCAATGATGACAATGATAAGTACTGGCAAGCCAAACTTGAGCCAGTTGCTGGTGCGCTTCTTGGTAGCCATGGGCTGAGGTGTGATGTAGCCGGTGGATTGGTTGTAGTAAGGATCGCCAGACCCGTAAGGTGAGGGGTTATTAGTGTTGCTCTCAAGAGCGTTGTAAGATGCCATCGGGCAGAAAGGGAACCGCCCCTACGTTTAAAGAAAGACCTGGCGGGGGTTTGAAAGAGAGGGACACAAGAAGAAAAGTGAAAACAAGCTTGAAAGGCGATGACACGAACTAGAATGGGTCAAGAACGGGAGCCCGTGGGAGGGGACTAGTGGCGTGAGATCTCACGGCCTAAATTTGTCGATCAGGGACTCAGGGTTACAACGGTCGTTTGCAACGAGGTCAGATGTGCCCACCGTTGCTACCAAAAATGCAAACTGGCATGTATTTTCGGAAGAAGGAGGACCGTAAGAGACATGCATAGGCGTAATGCCGGAAAGTACAAATTACTCGCGCACAAATATACCTGCTGCACCCATGCCCAAGCCAATACACATTGAAGTAAGCAAAACCTGAAGATCATCAATGTTTTAAAACATGTGTATGATGTCCTTTGTGTCTCACCTTGCCTTGTCGACGATGTAGTTCGTTGAGGCCTGTAGCAAGCTGCCGCGCACCTGTGCAACGTGTTCCCAGCATTCAAATGTTAGTCTAGCACGGAGATAGAGAAGCATTAAACGTGACATATCTAGAGGATGGCCAAAGGCGATAGCCCCTCCGTTGACGTTGACCTAAGAAAACAAGTAATTTAGCGGCATGCGCGGTAACATAAATTGAATTGGCTAGCCTTGTCCCTATTGACACATTGTCAGTAATAGAAAAGATAAGATGAACAGCAGACCAACATAGGCAACCCTAACTCCTTGATGCAGTAAAGACACTGCGAGGCAAATGCTTCATTGATCTAAAGATAGAACCTTAAGTGACATCCCCCAAAATCTAAGAAAAACTTGAACACTTGCCTCGAATAAGTCAACGTCCTTCAATTCCAGTCCAGCATTCTTCAATGCGAGGGGAATAGCAAAGACTGGGCCAATGCCCATGATGCGTGGGGGTACACCTAGTAGACAGTATGTCAGCGAGCTGGACACATATCATGTACGTATGTCGGACACACCCGCAACAGCAGTCGTGACATGCTTGGCTAGAATGCGCAAGCCTCGCTTCTCGGCTTCTCTTCTCGTCATAATAAGAACAGCCGCTGCACCATCTGTTATCTGACTGGCATTTCCTCCAGTAGTCGTCGCGTTGCCCCACTGAGGGAATGCAGACTTGATTTTGGCCAGTCCTTCAGCAGTGGTTCCGTAACGAATGCCGTCATCTTCCGTCACCACAACGGGGACCCTCTTGTCAGAACCTGGTTCCTTTCGTAGGACAGTGAAAGGAACAATTTCTTTAGCGAAGTACCCTTTCTTCTGTGCCTGTTCAGCTTTCTGGAACGAGAGTGCGGCAAAGGCATCCTGTTCTTCGCGAGAGATATTGAAGTCAGCAGCAACGTTTTCGCTGGTCCATCCCATTCGTTCTTTGCAGTCTTCGACAGTCGAATTCACCGTGAGTAATTCGCTGAAAGGAGGGGCTCCTCGGTCTGGGCTGTAAGAGATGGGTCGGATCGTATTTCGAAAGACGTAGTCGTACACCTGCTTACTTCTCTGACATGCTTTCGATGCCAATAGCCAAACCGATATTAATTTGACCACTTCGCACTTGATTTGCGACAGTAGTCACAGCCATGAGACCACTTGAGCAGAATCGATTGATGATTTGAATAGGAACAGAGTCTGGGATTCCTGCCGCAAGCATTGCGACTCGACCGACGTAAGCTGCATCTGGGGTGAGGACAGTTCCAACGCAAACGTCCCCGATCGCGCCAGGTTCGATCCCTGAGTGAGCGACAACTTTCTGTGGAGAAAGTCAGCTAACCATTGTTGGGTAGCAGCGGGGAACACCTTACATTGAACATCTCAAGCATAAGTTCATCGGTTCTGGCAGGAGATCAACACAAGGACGATTACAAGAGAAGGCCGCACACCTACCGAGCATCCTTGAACCCTCCTTTCTTTGCTTTGCAAAGAGGTGATCTTATTGCCAGTGTGATGACGACATCATCTGGACGCTTCACTTCGAGTGCAGCAAGCCCAGTCGAGGTGCCAGAGAGATGTGCAGCAAGTTGCTTGACGCGTTCCATTCTGTGAGATAGTGGGGGTTGAAAACAAGAGAGATGTTCCGAGTTCTTTCGAGATCATATGCACCGGCATTCGGGCAACAATCCTGCCGTGCATCTTCAGCTGAGGACCTTCTGGGCGTCCGGATGAATCGCACGGATCAATGTGACAAGCGACAGAGCGCCGAAATTGTTTGTGTGTGCTTTACATATTGTCCAATTCGGGCTTTGCTCACTACTTCAACAACCTTGAAGTGCGTACACAACCATACTGCGTGTTCACCATTTTCTAATGTCTAAAATTTTCCCTGAAGGCTCATGAACAAGGATGCAATTGCATATGGCCTCTCAGTGGTTGGCCTCATATGGTACTTGGCGCTGTGGGCCATAGGTCTTCTCGGATGTATTGCTGCGTATGTCCATCAGTCATCAGGTGTTTGACCATCTACTTATACACCTTAGTCGTCGACGATATCGTTCACGCCCAATCAAGTCTCCATCACGGACGTCTTCCAATGCGCTTGGAGTGTCAATTCTTCGACCCCTGAAGGGGTTGGACACGAACCTATATGAGAACCTTGAATCTACGTTCAAGCAAGAATACCCCAACTTCGAAATCATCTTCTCTGTTGCGGATGAAGGCGACCAGGCACTGCATGTTGTTGAGACACTCGTGAAACGTTACCCTACGGTAAAGACGAGCATAATTATCGGTTCGTTTGCTGTTGTTTTTTCCATGTGCCGTATTTAACTTCGTTCTTCATCAGGGGAAGAAGTTGTTGGTGTCAATCCCAAAGTTAATAATCTCGTCCGTCCCTTCCGACAAGCAGCACACGATATATTATGGGTTATCGACTCTGGCGTGATGGTGGACCCCGGAACTCTCTCCCGAAGCATTGATGTCCTCGCAGGGCAGAATGGTTCTTCCACAAACATTGCCCTTATCCACCATGTTCCCGTCGCCCTCATAGACGAAGCAAGGATCGGTTCACGCATCGAGGCTGCATTCCTGAATACAAACCACGCGAAAATGTACATTGCCATTAACACTGTCGCCCTCGAGTCTTGCGTGGTCGGGAAATCCAATCTCTACCGCCGTTCAGATGTAGAGCGTCTAAATGCTACTTTAATTCCTGCGCGGTCACAAGCGCTCAACACGACTGAGCCAAGGACGTATGGGCTTCCTGCATTTGGTCGCTTCATGGCCGAAGACAACATGATAGCTAGTGCCCTGTGGCATGAGCTCGGATTGCGACACGACTTGTCGTGCGACGTTGCGCGGAACGTCGTCGGAAACATGTCTTTCATGGATTATGTCTGGCGTCGAGTGCGATGGATACGTGTCCGCAAGCACATGGTGCTGGCTGCCACAATCCTCGAGCCCTTCACAGAATCATTAGTCCTGTCCTTGGTTGGAGCGTTTAGCTGTCGAATACTCTTCAAAGTTTCGCCATGGATTTTTGTCTCACTTCATTACGTCCTCTGGCTTTACGTAGATCTAGATGTCTACGAGTCCATAGCCGGACACAAAGTCAGGGGAGGAAATATGTTGTCGTTCCTTTTTGCATGGGCATGCAGGGAGGTTTTGGCACTCCCGATATTCTTGCTTGCCATCTTTGGGGATGAGGTGACCTGGAGAGGTCGAAACTACCAGCTTCTTAGGAATGGAGAGGCGAAGTTATCCACTCGACAGAAGCCTTATAGTTCCAGCTGGTTTAGATTTTTCAGTAGAACAGATCAATATCATCAGATTTAAATGTAGATATGTAGATAATATAGATCAATGCGAATTATGTCGACCTGTAAGATTATGAAGCTATTGAAAGAAAAGTAAGGTATACTACGTATAGATTAGAATAGAGAGGTATTGTTAGCAAGCAACAAAGAGTGTATGGTACACCATGGTACATGTGGTGAGGTCGTAAGTAGTACGCAGAGTTCAAGTGGGTCCGATATTATGCCAGAGTTAGTCGTCATTATCGTCATCGGAAGTAGTGTGTTGCGGCCGTCGCACAGGCATCTTGTTATTGGAGTTTCGTTGAACGCGATAGTTGTAGATCATGACAACCTCCTCAAAAAAAGTGTCGGACCATTCTTGGCAGACAGCCAAAGCTGTGGTACGCATCCGGACCTTGTCGCCGTCCTCAGTTTCGTAGGGAATGGACTCCCCCTTGCGACATTTCTGGCGTTCGTTCGAGAACCAATTCTTCACCTGCTTGTATGCACTGCATATTGATCAGACAACTAGACGATGGGAGATGGTAGATGAAACACACCGATTGATGATGATAGCGACCAACACCATCCAAGATTCACAAGGGTACATGGTGATTTCATCGTAGATCATGCGCAGTACGAGCAACTGTCGTTCGTTGACAGGAGAATTATCGAGAGATTTGATCTTGGTGGCTTTTTCCAGTAGCTCGCGTCGTTTAGCCTTCATTTGCATTCTCGATTTCATGCGCAGCTCTGTGTTCTTACGTCCCTTTTTCTTGTGGCGAACATAAGGCACAAAGTTGGGGTCAGCAGAAGGGAGTTGATTGGATGAAGTAGTGCGCGACAGAGGTTTGGGTGCCTGAGTGGCAGAATGCGTGGTAGCCGCGCAAGGAATGTGTAGACGCGTTACATGGTTGGAGAACGAGGTCGGGGTCGAGCATCGTCCAGATAGCAGCGAGGAAGACCCGCTTGACGAATCTGAATAGGGTGATTCAGATCGGGTAGATGAACGAGCATCCATGTCAATGACAACGTTGGCCAGGAGGTGCAGGGGGCTGCTCGGTGCTTGAAATGTAGACATGCTTGTCGTCGTGAGGATAATTAGTCGTAAAAGGATGGTAAAAACGAGCGTCGGTTGAGCTTGAAAGGCGGCTAGCGCATACGAGACAGAAATACTGAAGGAATAACCAGAATCCTGAGGAAGCACCCAAGTCCTGATATCCGTCGTATTATAGGTGAACAAGAACAAGATACAGTCAAAGGCCAGGGATGGGTGACAGTAATTGTGTCAGTGCTGCCGGTCGCCCTCGGTCTTTGCCGGTATTGTACTCGACCAATTTCAGAACAAGCATCGTGACCACAAAGCTGTCTTTCAACAACCTGACAACCGTATACTACTCCTCTCTTGCTTTGGATCTTGTATCCTTTGAGGCATCTTTTGTTCTCTCTCAAGGGAACCTATGTCCGATCAGCGTGAACGAATAATTGCATCTGTCTTCTCGAGACGTAACGCCGCTGGAAATCTCGAGGAAACATACGTCTCGCACGTCAAGATATGGGAGGAGGCAGGGGCAGAAGGGCGCAAACCGCGATACATCCTTTTGTCTCGTATGTATCTTTACACTTACAATTAGGGCCAATCGAAGACGTTGAATTATCACATAGAGGCCAGCAACGGAACTGGGTTCATACACAAGTCGAAACTGAACACGAACGGATCGTTTTCTGTCGGTAAAACATGGAGGTTGGCCGAGCTTCGGGCGATACAACATCTTAATGTGCGCAATGCCATTCTAATATCAGGATCCGTTGATAATTTCCTATAGCCTCTTGCGTTCAACTTAACGCTTTCAAGAACGTACAAATGGCAAACTGAAAGTCGCGAAGAACAAGCTAACTTTTTGAGCGCGCTAGTGAAACTGTTCCGAACGATAGCAGGCCCACAAGCACCTCTAACGCTCGAAGGCGTGCAAGATTATGATGCCTCCACAGGTAGCGTTCTCGATTTCCTGCTAGTCTGATGTCTGACGTTTCCGAAGCCAGTACGCAAGCTGTCCCAAAGGATATGAGGCGGACTAATCGAACACCTTCACCTACGAATAGCGCAGGTCGTGGTGTACGTGCCAAACCCTCACGACCTAATTTTACCGAGCAACCACAGCGAGCTCCCTCTCCAAAACCTCTAGCCCAAGTTCGCAATGGTGCCTTACCTCCACGCGCTCCATCTCCAGCCGGTTCTGTGCGGGAACGACGACCTCCATCTATTGTCGTACCACCACCTGCCGCCCCTCTTCCACCCCGCCAACCCCAACTTCAACCTCGGAGGCCTTCAAACGCCACAGATTACTCCAACCGCGCGCCTTCCATCAATGCAGATACCACCTCGTCACTGTATGTCTTTTGCTCAACGCCTATATAGCGTTTCTCATCTGCATTCAGAGTATCTCAAGAAAGAGCACGGATTCCAAACCGAACAAACAATGCTTCGCCAACACCTTCCGCGAGATCTAGGATGATGCCCTCGCGATCTGAGAACAACTCCCAACAACAGCCAGATGCCAATGTTACACGGCGAGATCAAAAGGCTCGTGTCTCATACTTCGATCCATCAAACCAGGCAATGCTGGACCGCCTCATTCTCGGCACTGAGGTCCAGGTTGAGGTGGAAGGAGAAGAAGAGAATGCTCAAGCAACGCTTTCTAATGTAGAAGAAATGCTGGAGGGGTATGAGTGGGCTAGTGACGACGTCATTGGAAGGAAAATGACTAAAGGCGCTGTGGACTTGATTGAAGCTAGGCTATTGGACGAATTGACAGCTTTGGAAAGAGTGAGTGTATTGTCGGTATCTGCAAACAATGAACTCAAAGCATTCAGGCAAATATTCACTCCTTTCTCGAATCTGACGATCGTCTGGAAGCTGTCATGAAATTCATAGACGATGCCGTTGCAGAATTGGACAACACTGACAGTCTCATTTCGTCCTACAAGATTCACCTTAACGTATGTCACCATTAGACCAGCCTACCAGCTTCTGAACGCATCATTTTAGGCAGTCAGTGACGATATCATGTATATCCAATCACAAAATCGCGGTCTCCAAGTTCAAACTCAAAACCAGAGGGCACTGCTGGCAGAATTGCAGAATCTTCTGCGTACAGTTCACGTGGACCAAGACGCTCTGATGACACTCACACAAGTGTCTGGTCTTGAGAGAGCTGAGAGCATACAACGCCTAGAGGAAGCTGCGGCCCAATTATACAAGGCATTACAAGCAGGGCGAGATACAGGTGCGCTCCTTACAATTTCCAGGTAGTCCGAGCTCATAATCTCTCTAGACATGGCTGCCACTATGGAGAGACTGCAAGAATACCAGACACATAACAAGCAGTTTTGCAAGAGGATGTTCGACTATCTATCAATTATGTTCATCGCGCAAGTAAAGCCCTCTTTTCCCTAGTTCCTTGATGTTATCACTTACCAGGATTCAGTCTAGAATGCTTCTTGGTGATACATCTGGTTTGCTCAAAGGCCTGGCTTCAAGACCCATCGCCGCTCCACACACCGACCTTGAAGCATACCTTGGGCGATACTCAGGGTTATTGCTTTATTTACGTGAGATGGATGAACCAGTATATAGTAAACTATGTGCAGTGCGTAAATTTTTTCTTCTTTCACCTGTATCTCTTGTACTAAATTATTATGTCTAGACCTACTTCTCCGCAGCCAGCGACCTGCATGGCGCTCAAATCAAAGCCCTTCTTGCCGCACATCTGGACCTCGTGAAGAAGTCAGCAGAAGACGACGGAGAGCAAGGTGAGCTAGTCCCCAGACAGCGTTGGATTGTCTTTGACCGACAAACTACGTATAGGTGCCCTAACCTCGCCACTAGCAAGGGGAACTGCGAGCATGCGAAGAGCAGGTACGATAATCCGGTCGCCGATGGACGGCCGACAAAGAGATAGGGACAAACACGTCGATGGTGACCAGAGAGCTGCCGAGGTGAGATAAATCCCTATGGCCAGCACTTCTCTTTCTAATCGACTTCGACAAGGTTTTCGGTCTCTTTCTGGAACAAATCGCCAATTTGATTTACCGTGAAGACGATTTCATCACCGACTTTTTGCAAATCAATGACGCCGGGTTGACTTTCGCGGACTTCATGGGCCTTGATAACTATTTCCGCAGACAAGCCGCGAGATCTGCTGGTCTCAGTCAAATGACACTCAAACTCATACGAGGAGCTCTAGACCTAATATTCGGTTTCCTTCCCGCTGAACTCAAGTCGTGGCTTGATGCTGCGCTTGCCAGGGACAGCATGTAAGTTCTCTTCTGTCCGGTGATCTCAAACCTTACTGACCGGTTCACCACAAGGGAGTTGGTCGGCATTCTAGCATTTTTGGAACGGTTTCTAGTAGAAGCCGAAGAGAAAGGCAATCCTTTTGTTATGAATCTTCTCGAGAAGCAGCACACTCGCTTAAAGATCGCGTTTGACCGCCATATTGTGAGCGATATCAATCACGCCACGTAAACGACTGACTGAGGTTAGCTCCCTTTAGAGCGATCAATTGAAGGGGATTGAACAAACGAAGCTTACGAGCAAGAAGCGGAAAGGAGTCGCCCACTTCGTAAAGCATTTCTCCGCCTATGCTTCGCGTATTGAGAGCCAGCTTGTCGGGGCTGACAGCTTAAACATACGAAGTAGTGTGGATGCAGCTTATGACAGGATAACACAGGCCATGTTTGATTCCTTGAAGCAGATGGCGAAACTTGAGGGGGAAGGCGAAGACAAAGGACAACTTAACTATCATGTTATCCTGATAGGTAAGTTGCTTCCTTCCATTCAATGCAAACGTCCTTCTTAAGGTCAGAAACACAGAGAACATGCAGTTCTTCGTCGCTGAAATCTCGCAGCTGGACATTCCGTCCCTGAACATGTCCTCCCGCAAGGCTCAAGCAATATACGATGACAACCTTGCCGCATACATTAAGATTGTATTCCGCAGGCCGTTCGGGAAGATCATAGTAGGACCTTTCAAGCCCTGATTGCGCGATACTGATGCGACTTGCCCCCAGGATTTCTTTGAAGGTTTGGACCGAGTGGCTAAGGGTCCGAATCCTAGTGAGGCCACTTCGAATTCAGGGTTCAATAAAGGGGCACTGCGCAAAGTCGTGAAAGACTACAATTCAAAAGATATCAAAAAGTTCATTGACGTTCTCGCCAAGCGAGTAGAGAAGCATTTTACTGAACCATCAGAGAAGGAGGAAAGCAACGTAGTCAGCTCTGGAAAGGTGCTTATTGGTGTCTGGAAGGCATGTGAGGAGGAGTTTGTCAAGCTGACTGATACTTGGTCGTCTCGGATATCTCAGCTTTATGGGGACAGTGGCATCGGCCTAGAATACACAACGTCGGACGTTGAGTCGGCGTTTCGACGACAGAGACTAGGACCCTAAATAGTTCTTAGTGATACCAATAATTATACGTAAGACAAACATCGGTGATCTACGACTGGTGGAAGTGTTGTGGGACAGGGAAAGGAGGTGGTGCAGCATTGGTGTCGTAGAGTCCAGGTGATGGCCTTGCCAAACTTACGTTGCTGTTATGGCGAGACCTTATTGGCTGAGACTCGGCATGCGCAGGTTGTGGAACCGAACTCGGGTGAAGAGTTGATATAGCCGATCGTACAACCTCATTCGAGAACAGCCAAGCCATGGGGGCGCCAGCAGGGTTCTGATTCTGACCAGAAGCTGACGAGGGGCCAGATTGTGTTTTAGTGGAAAACGCCCAGACCAACTCCCAGAGAGCTG